>Ga0102947_1000538_pt1 | contig 13498 bp, 12 predicted proteins | sample SalPon2A_A_D2_MG_FD_78210 | JGI IMG/M metagenome (GOLD analysis project Ga0102947, IMG submission 78210) | Soil microbial communities from South San Francisco under conditions of wetland restoration - Salt Pond MetaG R2A_A_D2_MG | ecosystem: Environmental > Terrestrial > Soil > Wetlands | place... | reverse complement strand
ATGGTGCCTCTGCCGCGCTATACTACCATCGGCGGCATTCCGCTGCCCGACCTGATGGCCGACGACACCATCGACGCCATTGTGAACCGCACCAAAACCGGCGGTGGCGAGATCGTCAAGCTGATGGGCACCTCGGCATGGTACGCCCCCGGCGCAGCAGCAGCCGAGATGGTGGAGGCCATGATCAAGGATTCGGGCCGTGTGCTGCCGTGTGCCGCATGGCTGACAGGCCAGTACGGCCTCTCCGACCTCTTCATCGGCGTCCCTGCTCGCCTCGGCAAAAACGGCATCGAAGAAATCATCGAAGTGGACCTCAACGATGACGAGCAGCAGTTGATGAACGAGTCGGCCCAGCACGTCCGCGACAACCTGGAAGCGCTGGACCGGTTGCAGGAAGCCGGGCAGTTGGGCTAGTTGAGTAGGGGTGTGTGGGAGTTTGGGAGGGTGGGTGAAAAAGCGTTTCTACTCCTATACGCCCAAACTCCCATACACCCAAAGCATGAGTGATCTTCACCTCCGCCGCAAGCTAACGCTTCGGGCGCACGGCGAGCAGGTCGTCTTCGTGAAGAAGCAGCGGGAGCGCATCGAGCATGTGCTGATGAAGGCGTTCCTCTGGGCACTCTACCTCCCCGACTACCCCGACCTCACCGTCGAAATCCGCATCGGCGACCGCTACAAGCCGGATGTCGTGGGGCTAGACGCACGCGGGCGACCTGCGTTCTGGGGCGAGGCAGGCAAAGTGAGCCCCACCAAAATCGAGTCGCTCACCCGCCGCTACCGGAGCACCCACTTCGCCCTGGCCAAGTGGAGCACTGATCTGACGCCCTTCATCGAGATCGTGCAGGACGCCACCGCCGACCTCGACCGCTCTGCTCCGTTCGACCTGCTCACCTTCCCTCGCGACAGCGCCGAGCGGTTCATTGACGGCCGCGGACACATCCATCTGACCCACGACGACCTGACCTGGATACGCCTGCCTGCTTCAGTATAAGGTCGCCACGAATCGCCCTGCCGCCTCACGAACAAACCGCGCTATAGAGCATATAGCGGCTTATTCTGGCCCGCTGTCTTTCCTGTTACCTGCTATGCTCAATAAAGCGGTGTTCTTGCTTCTGCTCGCTCCGATGCTGCTCTGGATGGGCTGCGACTCGGCAGACGACAGACCCGAGGTAATGATCGTCGAACTCGTGATTGGCGAAGGCGATGAGGCCGTGGAAGGGGCGCGGGTAACCGTCCACTACGTTGGCAAATTCCTGAACGGACACGTCTTCGATGCGTCGTTGGCGGAGTTTACAGAGCGGCTGGATGAGGACACCCCGTTCACCTTCACGCTGGGCCGCAACAACGTCATTCCTGGCTGGGAGCAAGGCATTCCGGGCATGCGCGTCGGCGGCAAGCGGCAGTTATTGATCCCTCCCGAACTAGCGTATGGAAGCCGCGGAGCAGGCTGCCCCTCGACTGGCGAAGACGAAGAATGTGCGATCCCGCCCAATACAACGCTCATTTTTGATGTCGAGCTACTGAGCGTGCAGTTGCCAAGCACAAACAATTGAGTTCAAGTAGCCTCTGCCTGCTCTTTCTGCTTCTGAGCCAATTCAGCGCGGAGTTGGCGCGTGGTCTTTCGTGAGCCATCGTGGCTCCAGCCGGGCGGGCCGAAAAGATAGCCCAGACGTGCTTTCCACGGCAGGGGCCGCCGCAGATCGCGCCACAGATCGCGCCATTCGTGAAAGGCGATACGGAAGGGATTGTAGGTGTCGATGTTCTTCGTCAGACCATACGTCGGGCGCTCCTCTTCTTCCTGAAACGTGCCAAAGAACCGGTCCCAGATGATGAGCACGCCCGCGTGATTCTTGTCCAGGTACTTGATATCAGAGGCGTGGTGAACGCGATGGTGTGAGGGTGTATTGAAGACCCACTCGATGGGCCGGGGGAGCTTACCGATGGTCTCTGTGTGAATCCAGAACTGGTAGATCAGACTCACCGACTGCATCGTCATAATCATCAACGGGTGGAAACCAAGGAACGGCAGCCAGAGCCAGAAAACGAAGCTCCCGGTGATGTTACCCGTCCACGTCTGCCGCAACGCCGTGCTGAGGTTGTACTTCTGCGACGAGTGGTGCACGACGTGCGATGCCCAGAAGAAGCGGCTGCCGTGGCTGATGCGGTGGAACCAGTAATACGAGAAATCCTCCGCGAAGAATAGCCCCGCCCACACCCACCACTGATCGGGCGCGAGGAGGTCCTTGAAGAAACCGGTCAGGTCGTACACCAGCCAGTAGGTCGCCAGCACCACGGCTTTCGCACCGAGGTTGGTAAGCACATTGCCCACGCCCATCCCCAGGCTGGCAAAAGTATCTTTGACCTCAAACAACTCGCGCTGGTCGATAGCACTGACGATCGCTTCAATGACGAGCAGCAGGATAAAGGCCGGAATCGCCAGATTGACCAGATTGGGCGCGTCGAAGGTAATATCCACGGGACCACATCAACGGTTCATCCAAAAACAGACTCTTCTCAAAGACGCCCGGACGCCTGATGGGTTTCTGAGGTTGGGTTCCTGGTTTTCCTCCCGTCCTCTCCCCCTTCCTTTCTCGTTTCCTATCTTCCCCCTTCCCTATTCGCCCTTCCCTCTTCCCTGCTTTCTATGAACCGCGACCATCTGCTGCATCACCTCGACGACCGCAACGCCCCCTGGGACATGATCATCATCGGCGGCGGCGCGACGGGGCTGGGCACGGTCATCGAAGCGGCTTCGCGGGGCTATCGGACGTTGCTGCTCGAACAGCACGACTTCGCTAAGGGCACGTCGAGCCGGAGCACCAAGCTGGTGCATGGCGGCGTGCGCTATCTGCAACAGGGCAACGTTGCACTGGTGCTGGAAGCTCTGCGTGAACGCGGGCGGCTGCTCAAGAACGCGCCGCACCTCGTCCGCGACCTGCGCTTTGTGGTGCCGCGCTACGACTGGTGGGAAGGACCGTTCTACGGCGTGGGCCTGAAGTTGTACGACCTACTCGCCGGGCGCGCCGGGTTTGGCACCTCTACGCTCCTCTCCCGCGAAGAAACACTCGGGTACCTGCCGACCCTCGAACCGGCGGGCCTGCGCGGCGGCATCAGCTACTACGATGGGCAATTCGACGATGCCCGCCTCGCTATCAACATGGCGCAAACCGCTGTAGACCTTGGCGCGACGGTGCTGAACTATATGCGCGTGAAAGATCTCACCAAAAACGGGGACGTGATCAGCGGCGTCATCGTGCAGGATGTGGAGCACCAGCGAGAATATGAACTCGAAGCCCGTGTCGTCATCAATGCAACCGGCATCTTCACCGATACCATCCGCCACATGGACGATCCCGACGCGCCAGGCATGATCCGCCTGAGCCAGGGTGTCCACATCGTGCTCGACCGCACTTTTCTGCCAGGTGACAGCGCCATCATGGTCCCGCGCACCGACGACAAGCGTGTGCTCTTTGCCATTCCCTGGCATGGCCGCGCCCTCGTTGGCACTACCGACACGCCCATCGAACACGCCACCCTCGAACCGCGTCCGCTGGCCGACGAACTCGACTTTCTGCTGACCCATGCCGCCCGCTACCTGACCCACGACCCGATACCCCGTGATGTCCTCAGCACCTTCGCCGGAATCCGTCCGCTTGTGAGTCCGGGTGGAACGGAGAACACCGCAGCCATTTCGCGGGATCATACACTGCACATTGCGCGCTCCGGGCTGGTCACTATCACGGGGGGCAAGTGGACCACCTATCGTAAGATGGCTGAGGATACGATCGACCAGGCAGCGGTGGTAGCGCAGTTGGAAGAGCGTCCGTCCATCACCAGTGACCTGCACCTGCATGGCTGGCACCCCGATGCCGCTGCGCTGGGCGATCTCGCCGTCTACGGCACCGACGCCGACGACGTGCTGGCAGTACGAACTGAGCAGCCCGCCTGGAACACGCTCCTCCACCCAAACCTTCCGTATCGCCAGGGCGAGGTGATCTGGGCAGCCCGGCAAGAAATGGCCCGTACCGTGGACGATGTGCTATCCCGCCGCACACGCGCCTTGTTGCTCGACGCCCGCGCCAGCATCGCGGTTGCGCCCGTCGTAGCCCGGCTGCTTGCCATGGAATTGGGGCGGGATGCGGCCTGGGAAGCCGAACAGATTGCAGCCTACAAACAGCTTGCTGAAGGGTACCTGTGGGAGGGGTGATGCGTGAGAGTGCTAATAGCACACCGATTCAGGTAGACCCCTCACGTTTCAAATTCCCCTCGCATCTTGCCTACAGGAAGCATCGACGCCTTTCTCCGCACACCCATTGCCAACATCTGCTCGATGAGGGTAAGCAACTCCTTGGTTGTGAACGGCTTGCTGAGATAGCCATCGAACCCGGCCTCCATAAAGCGGTCACGGTCTTCGAGGAGCGCATAGGCCGTCATCGCGACGATGGGCACATTGGCATAGGCCGGGATGCACCGTAGGTCCTGCATGACATCGACGCCGGTGCGCTGGTCGCCGAGGTTGATGTCCATCAACACGAGATCGTAGGGAGGCCCCTGTACCTTTACCATTGCTTCCTGCTCACTTCTTGCTACATCGACGCTGTAGTTCTCCTGAAGAATGTAGGACAGCAAAACGTCAATCACGGCGCTGTCTTCGACGGCCAGGATACGCGGCAGCTGCCCGGAGGCTGTGCTGCCCTCTTGTGCGGACGACGCATGCTCGCCGGGCAAACGCAACAGCGACACGGGAAAACGCACGTCAAAGACACTGCCTTTTGCCTTCTCGCTATGCACCGAAATGCGGCCGCCCATTAACTCTGCCATGCGCTTCGTGATAGCCAGCCCGAGTCCGGTGCCTTCATGCGACCGCGTGTTGCCCGTGCTTCCCTGCCTGAAGTCCTCATACAGATACGGCTGGAAGGTCTCTTCAATCCCCACCCCTGTATCTTCAACGGAAAGCACAAGCGCCTCGTCCTCTAGCTTAATTCCAACACATATTGAACCGGCTTCCGTAAACTTGATAGCATTGTCAAGCAGGTGATCCAGAATGCGCCCCATGCAGGTGCGGACCAGATAGACCTCGGCCCCTGGAATAGCACAGTCCTGCTCGACCCTAACCCCTTTAGCAACAGCATCAGGACGAAACATCTGGATTTTCTCGGCCACCACTTCTTCCAGGTTAAACCATTCCCGCTCCAGGTTCAGGGTGCCCGCTTCGAGCATGGAGAGGTCGAGCACGGAGTTGAGTGTATTCAAGAGCCGCTTGCCGCTATGCTCAATGAGTTGAATCATCTCCCGCTGGTCCTCAGTCACTTCGGCGTTGAGGATGCTGGAAAACCCAATGATCGCCGTCAGAGGCGTGCGGATTTCATGGCTGATGTTGTTGAGAAAGGTGGATTTGAGCCGACTGACTTCTTCGGCATTTTCTTTTGCTTCGATCAGGGCTTTTTCAAACGCATTGCGGTCGGTGATGTCGCGCAGATACGCCGTGAACAAGGTGCGGCCTTTTAGCTCGATGGGCTGCACCACCATCTCTATGGGAAACTCGGAGCCATCGGCACGCATTGCCGACATCTTTACGCGCCTTTTCAGAAAATTGCTTTGTCTGGTAACGCGATAGCGCGCCATGCCATTATTATGGGCTTCCCGCATGCGGGGCGGCACGATCAGGTCCTCAATGGGTTGTCCTATGCTGTCTTCGGCCTGATAGCCAAAAGTGTACTCGGCAGCCGGATTGAAATTGACGACCTGCCCTTGTTCGTCAATGGTGATGATGCAGTCTAGCGAGGCATCCAGAATGGCTGCCATACAAGCCTCACTATCTCTTAGGGTCGTCTGGGCCTGCCGTTGCTCGCATAGGAGACGCCACTCATGCTGAGCCCGCTCTACCAAATAGGGTAACTCTTGCATGGTGTCGGTGGATTTAACCACATAATCGACCGCGCCAGCCTTCATGGTCGCAACAGCTTTCGCCTCATTACCATGGCTCGCCAGGATGACTATAGGAGCCAGAGCATCGCCCTCCTTGAGGAGGGTTATGGCCTCCCCATCAGGCAGGTGCCAATCGCAAATGATGAGATCAGGAACGGTCTCTTGCAAAAAAGCCTGCGCCTCCGCCAGCGTAGTCGCTACCGACAGCTTCGTATCGGGGGCCCGCCGCTTAAAGGCACGCTGTATCAGCGCAGCATGGGCGGCCTCGTCTTCAATTAGCAGTATGTGAACCTGGTCGGGCATACCCTCCTTTACTGGTTGGACAGGTCATCGTCCTTCTGCTGTGGAGGAGGAGTATTAGAGTGGCTCCAATAGCTCTTTACCTCCTTTATGAGTTGCTGAAATTTGGAGATGCCGAGTGGTTTGACCACATAGCTATTGGCATAATGGCTGTACGCCTTCTCTACATCCCGCTCCGCTGCCGATGTAGTGAGCACCACCACAGGAATACTGCGTAATGCCGTGTCGGATTTCACCGCTTCCAGTACCTCCATCCCATCCACGCGAGGCAACCGCAGGTCGAGCAGGATAAGGTGCGGCATCAGATAGGCGGCATCGGCGTACGGCCCCCGGCGAAAAAGGTAGTCCAACGCAGCCTCACCATCGGCCAGGTGCGTCAGGTCAGCCAGGATGCCATTCTCCTCGAAGCTGCGCTTTACGAGAGCGGCATGCGCTGGATTATCTTCCACGAGCAGGACCCGTAGGTTTTCTTCAGAATTATTCATGCTCTAGTTCCTCTTGCTGTTGCACAGGCAGGGTGAAGTAGAAAGTGCTGCCTTGGCCCTCTCCTTCCGACTCTACCCATATCCGTCCCCCGTGTATCTCCACAATGCGCTTCACCAAAGCCAACCCAATGCCGGTGCCCTCCACCTCGTGATCCAGCCGCTCAAACAATCCAAAGATCCGCTCCTTATACGCCTCGGCAATCCCCGCCCCGTTGTCCCGCACCCAGCATACCACCTCTTCTTCCTTCGTCTGCGCTCCCACCTCCACATGGGGTACTACCCCCGGACGGATAAACTTCAACGCGTTCTCGATCAGGTTTTGTACCACCTCTTGCAACCGCACCCGGTCTGCCGCCACCACGGGCATTGTCGGAGCAACCTCCACCACGGCATTCTGCGAGGCAATCTGGCCTGCCAGGTACCCCACCGTCTCCTCGACGATCTCTGTAAGCGCAACTGGCTCGGGCGGGTTGACCAGGCGGCCTACCCGAGAGAGTTGAAGCAGCTCGTTCAAGAGCGTCTGCATGGTCTCGGTAGCCGAGGTAATATAGCCGAGATCCTCGGCTACCCGCTCAGTGTTACCGTCCTTAAGGTCGTACTGAAGCATCTCCGTGAAGCCCTTGATGGTGACGAGAGGGCTTTTGAGATCGTGCGAGACAGTATACGTAAAGCGTTCGAGTTCGGCGTTTTTGGTTTCGAGTTCGGTAATGAGCGTTTCGCGTTCAGCCTCTCGTTGCTTGCGCTCTGTGATGTCCATGAACACGCCAAAAACAGCCTTCACCTCCCCCTCTTCTACCACACATTCCCCGCGGGAATAGACATGGCGGACTGCTCCATCTGGGCGCACGATCCGCCATTCGAAATCAAAGTTTTTTCCGTGCGTTATAGCCTCCTGCACTACCTGCTCGACGTGCTCACGGTCCTCTGGATGATAGCTGGCAATGGCTTCTTCTAGCGATGGTGGCCCCAGTGCTCTGTCACGCTCGTAAATGCGGTAAACCTCATCGGACCACTTCAACGCACCAGCTTCCATGTCGATGTGCCAGCTTCCCAGATGGGCCAATTCTTCGGCCCGCTGGAGCAGGGAGGTCTGCATCTGTATCTGCTCCTGAACCTCGCGCTGCTCCGTAATGTCCCGGCCCACGGCGAAGAGGTGTCCTTCTTCGAGAGAGGACTGTGCCGTCCAGGAAACCCAGCGATACGCCTCGTTCACATTGCGCAGCCGCATCTCGAAGTTGATCACGGGCTGCCCCTGTGCCAACGCTCCCAGTTGTTGCTTTGTAGCGGGCACATCGTCGGGATGAACCCACTCAAGAAACGGATGCGCCATCAAAACCTCCTCTGGGTAGCCAAGGACACGGGAGAATGACGGATTGATGCGCTTGAAGTAGCCATCCAGCCCCGCAATACACAGCAAATCGACAGAGAGGTCGAAAAAGCGATCCAGCTCTTGCTGGGCCTGCTTGCGCTCCCTGATTTCCTGCTGCAAGTTGGCATTGATCTGGCGCAACTGCGAAGGGCTGGGCAGCGCCACAGCTTTCGGTACCAGCGGTACGAGCGCCACAGCGGTCCCCACCGACACGACACCTGTGAGCAGCTTCACAGCACCCGTGAGGCGATAGGTGCCATGCCAAACCGCCCATATCTCCAGCAGATGCGTAGTGCCACAGAGTAAGATAAAAGCACCGAAAAGCAGAAAGATGCCTTTAAAATCCAGATCGCGGCGCTTGGCGACAAAGTAGAGTAGGGCAAAAGGGATCGCGTAATAGGCCAGCGTGATCAGGGTGTCGGAGCCGACATGGAGCCACAAAATATCTGGTTGCCACTGGTAACAGTGCCCATGCGGCATAAAGTCCGAGTCGAACAATCCTGACAAAAACTCAAACATGGTCTTTCTGTGGTTTTATGACCGATTTCAGACCAGCACAGGTTGGAAAGATAACATAAGCATGGGGCTTTTATCCTTCCTGATGCTACCTGGGTCCGCCACTCGTCTACCCCTCCTCTCTGCCGCGCCTGCGCTCCAGGGTAAATAGAAAACGTGCCTTCCATTGCATAAGCCAGATAACACCCACCAGCCAGACCTTAGCCGTGTTCTCCTATGACTTCGCAGTGTCGGCTATGATGCCAATACCTTAACGAGATTCACGTCAGTCGAAGAACCCAACCACAAACGCCTAAAAAATGCGTTTCCTACTTCAAATGATTGCAAATGACTCTCAAGCTACGAAAGATGGGGACGCGTGTGACGGCCTGCCCTTAACGTAACCAAAAAATGGCAGAACCACAGGCAGACCAGCAAAGCCCCTAGGGGATGGGCTTCTCGAAAACCATAAAATGTTGCTGGGGCAGCACATCTTTGGTCTCTGCCCACACCAGTCCAATGGCTTCCATTTCGCGGCGGGCCTGCGCTTCGGTCATCTTGTGAAGAGGGTCTACCTGCAACGTGGCATCCTCGCCCCGGTACTCAACGAGCACGAGCCGCCCGCCCGGCTTGAGGGCCTCTACGATGTGGGTCATCATTTCGTAGGGATGCGAAAACTCGTGGTACGAGACGACAACCACGGCCTCGTCGAGATGAGCGGGCGGCAGGTTGGGATCTTCCACCGTACCGAGAATCAACTCGACATTGTCCACACTGTCCGCCACCATGCGCGCCCGGATACGGTCCAGCATTTCCTGCTGGATATCTACCGCCAGTACCTTGCCCTCGGGTACATGCTGGCTGAGGCGAAAGGTGAAGTAGCCGGTCCCCGCGCCGATGTCGGCCACCACGTCAGTCGGTTGCAGATCGAGTGCCTGCACCACCCGTTGCGGAAACTCCGTGGCTTCGCGCTCAGGTCGCTCCAACCACAGCGCACCGGGATCATGGTCGGTCACCTGCGCAATCTCGCGGCCCATGTACACCTTGCCCGTCCCGCTTGGCGAAGGCTCTTCCAGATAGGTGTAGACTTCGGTGGCAGAAGACGGCGGATCACAGGCACTCCACCACAGACAGGCTCCAGCCAGGATCCACACCAGCAACAGGCGTTTCCAGATTTGTACGTGCGGCTGCGCCATCATCCAAAAGGGCTCTCTAGCAGGGACTTTCTCCTAAACGCATGATCCAGGCCAGGGATTCAACAACAACCTGCCTCACGCTTGGCGGAGGGCAGGCTGTTGTTGAATAAGCGAGAGATGGAGCAAGGGGTCTTTCTAGTGGATAGTGAATGGTAGATGGTGGATAGATAAAAAAGAGGTTGTTCAGTCTATCAATCATCCATTATCTACTATCCCCCACCCTTTCCTACATCAGTCCTTCAGGTTGAAGTAGGCTTTGACGGCCTCGTAGTCGCGCAGGTCGAGATCGCTGTTTTTGCCAACGAAGAATCCGTCAATGATGACGGCTTTCATCTCTATCGGCTCGATGAAAAGATCGGTCTCACTAATTTCCTGGATCACCACGGGATCGTCAGACGATGCCTCGACAAACACCTCAATGAACTGGTCGTCATAGGCATACCCGAAGGTAGCGGTATAATCGACGCGCGGCGGATCGTCGGGCGCTTCGACGCTAAGCGTGTAGGGCAATGCCGTCCAGGTGCCCGCAAAACGGTAGTAGACGAGCACGGCTCCATCATCCACAACGGACGGCGTGATGTCCGGCACATCGAACTGCTCCGACACGACTGTACCGTTTAGTGCAGCACTGGCATAATCGAACTGGAAATTGAGGCTAAAGACGTTGGCGTTACCTGGAGGGCCCGGTGGGCCGACAGGCCCTTCGTCGCAGCCGCTGGCTAGCAGCAGCACAAAGCCCATGAGGAAGGTAGAAAGCAATGATTTCATAGGAGGTCCCTCGCTGTTCGCTGTGTACAAATCGGTTCTGCATCCCTAGATGAGTGGGTCTACCAAAACCAATTGCAAACACTGGACCACCTCTCCGAGCAGGCCATCCCTCTTCTTCCCAAGAAGGGAGATGCTTCCGCCCATATCTCCCTGCAATACAACAAGCTGCACGCATTCAGGCTCCTTCTTCTCCAAACCATAATCGGCATAAAAAGACGATACGGCTGTCTAGCCTAGCATACACTTCGCTAATATAGTGGATGGAAGCCTGGGCGTGCAGACGTCAGTATGAGAGCAAGAAAAAACCTACTAACCTGTACCCTGATCAACCTGAAACGAGCAAAGCGACTAACGAAGTAAACCTACTACGCCACCGCCTTCTGGTCGAGCAACTGCCTGGCGAGGGTTGCGGCTCCAATCACCCCGGCGTCGCTGCCCAGCGCGGCACGTACGACCTTCAGGTGCTGCTGGGCTACTTCCATCGCGTGCTTGCGAATGACGGCTTCGGCCATATCCACCAGTTCAGGAACGCCATCGATCACGCCGCCGCCGAGCACAAGGCAACGCGGATTCAGCGCATTGATGAGGCCCGTCAGCCCGGCTCCCAGATAGAATCCTGTATCTTCGACCAGTTGCCTGGCGAGCGTATCGCCCTGTTCAAAGGCTTTATCCAGCGTCTCCGCCGTGATCTGGTCGATACTACCGGCAAGGTCGATCAACAACGCGCCTGCTTCTTCGTCGGCGCGGACGGCTTCCTGGGCCCGCTCGGCGATAGCCCACCCGCTGGCATACGCCTCGAAGCAGCCGACGCCGGGGCAATGGCACGGCCTGCCGCCTGCCACGAGCATTGTATGACCCAACTCGCCCGCGCTACCCTGATCGCCTGTAATCACCCGCCCGCCGCTCAGGATGCTGCCACCGATGCCGGTGCCTACAAAGATCACGATCATATCCTCGACGCCCTGCCCGGCTCCGTGCTTCCACTCGCCCCACAGGATGGCCCGCACATCGTTGGTGATAATGACGGGCAGGTTGAGTCCCTCCTCCAACTTTTGCTGTAAGGGAAATGGAAATGTCTTCCAGTTCAGGTTGGGCGATGAGTGCAGGATGCCCGCCTCGGTATCTACCTGGCCTGCGATACCGATCCCAAATGCTTCGACCGGTACCCCGGCTTTGTCCATGCAGATCTGTGCACTGGCGACGATGTCCTGGACGACTACTTCTGCGGGTCGGTCGGCTCCGGTGGGGCACTTGTGTGAGGTTATCACCTGCCCATCTGCATCCACCACAGCGGTCTTGATCTTGGTACCACCGAGGTCTACGCCCACCGTGAATAATTGCTTATCAGCCATACTCCTTGCCCTGCGAGTCCAAAAATACGTGTGCCTGCCTGTCTCGCAGAAAATAGGTGCGGCAGACACCAACAACAACTACCTGACCTGCACAAACGGCTACCCTTGTCGTTCGGCTCGCAACTCCCGCTCGGCCTGAAGCCAGTCTTCTACCGGGTCGCCCGGCGTCTGCCCCCGCCGCAGATACAGATCGTAGGCGCGGGCAGCAATCTCTTCGCGGGTCGGCCCTTTTGGTGGTTTCTTGGTGGCTTTCGTGGATGCGCCCTTTGCTTTGGATCTGGCTTTCGAGGCAGGCGCTTTGGTGGTTTTCTTCGGCGCTTTTTTCTTAGCGTCTTTGGTGCCCTCTTTTTTAGAGGAAAATTTCGATTTCGCCACGGCTGAGTCCCTTCGTTTGCAATAACTTTTGTGGTGTACGGCGGCTGCTGAGGAGTTGGCCCTTTCCTATAAATCACCTTCCCGACGGCACGTTTGCCAGCGCATCAGGGCGTCCAGGAAATCTCGGTAAGAACGGGCAGGTGGTCTGAGGGAAACAGGCCATCCCAGGTGTCGGAAAGCACCGCATGTTGCCCGACGACAACCGGCCCGCGCACAAAGATAAAGTCAATCCAGCGCCCTGGTTCAATAGCGTCGAAGCCATTCCAGGTCGAGGTGGGGCCATGGTGTGGAAAAGTCGACACGTCGTGGACATCCTGCAAAGCACCCGCACCCGTGACGAGTGCCTGATACGCCGCCGCCGAGTGCTCTACATTGAAATCGCCTGTAAGCACAGCGGGGGCCTCTTTGGCAATCTCGGCGATGCGACGCTTCAGCAGAAGCGAGCTTTCCTCCCTGGCCTGCTCGCCAATGTGGTCGTAGTGGGTGTTGAAATGATAAAAGACCTCCCCCGTGATGCGGTCCCGAAACTGTGCCCATGTCGCGATGCGCTCAATGGCAGCGTCCCAGCTTTTGCTGCCCGGCACCTCCGGCGTCTCGGACAACCAGAACGTACCCTGATCCAATACCTCGAACCGGCTCTTTCGATAAAGTATGGCGCTGTACTCGCCCGTCTCCTGGCCATCGGCCCGCCCTACGCCAAGCCAATTGTATTCGGGTAACAATGCATCAAGTTCGTCCAGCATGTCTTTGAGCACTTCCTGCAGGCCGATCAGGTCGGCACCGTGAAGGCGAATCATGCTCGCTACCTTATCCTTGCGGTTCGGCCATGCATTCACGCCATCGCCGGGATTGTTGTAGCGAATGTTGAACGTCATCACGCGCAACGGTGTAGCCGCCTCGCCTGCTTCCGTCATGCGCCCCTGCTTCGTTCCGGCACACCCCATCAGAAAGATCAGCGCGACCAGAAAGCCCCTCTTTTTTCTCATCGTCCTACCTGTTTGACCGTAAGAGCCAGCAAGGTACGATACGCCAGATATTCAAACTGTAAAGGCTACCTGCCTATGTCGTTTTCCTGTACTCGCGTTATCTTTCGTCGTCGCCCTCACCGCTCACCTCATTGCCTGCTCCATGAAGGATTTGTTTCCCATCGCTACCTGGCTGCCGAAGTACCGGGGCCGCGACCTGCGTGGCGACCTCGTTGCAGGGGTGACGGTCGGGGTGATGCTGATT
>Ga0102947_1000537_pt1 | contig 13506 bp, 27 predicted proteins | sample SalPon2A_A_D2_MG_FD_78210 | JGI IMG/M metagenome (GOLD analysis project Ga0102947, IMG submission 78210) | Soil microbial communities from South San Francisco under conditions of wetland restoration - Salt Pond MetaG R2A_A_D2_MG | ecosystem: Environmental > Terrestrial > Soil > Wetlands | place... | reverse complement strand
CACCCAGGTTGGCTCTACGCAAGTTGGCTACACCCAGGTAGGCATCTGTCAGGTTAGCATCTGTCAAATCGGCTCCATTCAGGTCGGCTCCATTCAGGTTGGCTCTACGCAAGTTGGCTACACCCAGGTTGGCTCTACGCAAGTTGGCTACACCCAGGTTGGCTCTACGCAAGTTGGCTCCACGCAGGTAGGCACGTTCCCCGCCCGATTCACCTAACCACCACAAGTCATGCTTACGCAATATTTCCTTCAATTGCTCAGGTGTGTATTGCATCACGCTATCCCTTCACTATCCGCTTGCTTTCCGATTGATTCCATTACGGCCAAACGGTTTAGCACGTCCATCAATTGCCGCAATGCCGCAATCGCTCCTGGCTCCTGCAACCGCATCTCGATAAACTCGTCTACCGTATAGACCCGCTTAATCGCTTTTTCCGGCTCTGGCTCCTGTGATTTTTCGATTCCCACTGTATCTATCGCTCCCTGTCTACGCCGTTGGTGGAGTTGCTATCCAAAAAAAATTCCACCGATTTACGCATTACGCCAGATACAGACAAACGTTTTGCGCCCGGTGGTCGCGCCTTATTCACCGAATCAATATATGCCACGATCCGCTCGTATTGGTTTTTGTCCATCATGGTGACGACGCGGGTATCTTTCCTGTATTCCATCGCTAATCCCTTCACTGTTGCTTTAGCTAATTTAATTTTACTACAGAACTGCTTTATTTGCAAACTTTTATTACAATGTAGGGTGAAAATGTGGTATATTATGTTTAGTGAATGCGTATACAAAAGGATTGCGAATGATAGGGGAGCCAGAATCCAAGCGCAAGGTTGGTAGCCGCCTTGCGGTTTTACGTAATGAGGCCAAATTGAGCCAACAGGGTCTATCTGAATTATTGATGCGGCGGGGGCTGCAATACACACCCACCGCCATTAGCGGCTGGGAGCGTGGCATTAGCTACCCGCCGGTCAATGATCCTGAATTTGCCGAGGCGTTGGCCGCGTCGCTACAGATCAACACAAAATCATTGCTATCATTGCTGGGTTATTTTGACCCCAACGGTAGCACGCTTTCGCCTATTGAGGCTGAAGTTTTGCAGGCATTCCGGGAACGCAACCATAAAAAAATAGTAGAGGCGTTGGCTGCGTTGTACGATTGACTGGGCCGGGATACAGTTTTTGGTGCGAATAAATATGAGGACGACTGCACGCTCTTTCGGTGTCAGTTGTCGAAACAACCCTAACACTCGCTGCTCCGGTTCTGTCAATTCGATCACGCCCGCACCTCCTAATAAAACTGACATATATTAGCATAACACAAAACACTAACGAATGTGGTACGTACATTCGACAAAATGTTCTATAGTGTAAAAATTTACGTTTTTAGGATTTTTAGCGATGAATAAAAAAACACAAGCTAGCAAGCAACAGACAGCGGTGGGGTGTGTCATTCTATTGGTCGTGCTGGTGATTGTGGCGATTATCATCGTCATGGTAGCAGAGGAAGATGTGCCGGAGGTAGAAGACGAGGCGGCGTGGTATGAATTGTTCGATTCTTGCGCCTACGAAATAGCGCATGATGAGATGGGTACAAAATTAGGTGAGAAGCGCGATCCTGATACGTGCCAGGGTTGGGCAGATGCCACAATGGATAACCACTTAGGCGATGTCCGCGATTGCCATCAGAACTATCTCGATCAATACTACATTTATGTTGACGACGCGGGTAGCCATATAGAAAATTTTGAAGCCTGCATTATAGGGCGTGGTATTTCCTACCCATGAAAGCCGCCATCTGGATAGCGGTCAGCAGCAAGGGGCAGGCCGCCGATGATAAAATATCGCTCCCCGAACAGCGCAAGGTCTGTGAACGGTACGCCGCCGATAATGGGCTGCATATCGTAGAAACATTAGCGGTGGAAGGTGAGAGCCGCGCCGCGATTGATATAGTCGATTTCGATAGCCTGCCCACCGCCTACCACACGCTACGCCAGCTATGGATAGATAACGCCATAAATGCCCTAATTTGCTATGAATTTAGCCGTTTAGGGCGTTCGCAGTCCCTACTGACCTACGTGCTGGAAAACTGTGTTAGAAACGGAATCAGCATTCACGTTGTTAGCGGCGGCGCGGGTGTGATAGATGATACAAACTACCGGGGCCAGATCGCTATTGGCGGGTTTAGCACCACCTCCCACATGGATGGATTCACCAAAAAGGTACGGGCCAGTTGGGAGCGCATGGCGGCGCGCGGTCTGCCTGCTACCGGGCGCGTTCCGTTTACCCACAAAATCATCAGAGACGAGCGCGGCAAAATCCAGCGCGTAATCGTTGATCCAGACCAACGCCCGCTATTGAATGATTTGGCGCGGCTGCTCCTGGCCCGTGTCGGTTGGGGTTCGTTGGGTGATAAATTAGCAGAGCTAGGCCATTACAATGAGCGCGGTAAACCCTACTATGGACAGACGCTCTATGACGCGCTGCATAGCCCGACATTTTGGGGCAATCAGGGGCTAGGGCTGCGATCCTCACCGGGGCTAGCAGGCATGTGGGTATTTGACCCAACCGTGCCAACGCCCGACGGGGTGATGATGTGGTATGACACCGAACTATCCGAACCGGCCTATACTGGCGAATTAGCCGCCGCTATCCAGGACGAACTACGCCGCCGTGTTAGTAACGCAGCGCGGGCGCGTGGTGATGAGGGAACGCGCATGTTTACCGGGCTACTGGTCTGCCAGCAATGCGGCGGGGCGGTCAATATGAGGGCATCCAACCGGGCGCGGGGTTATGTCTATTATGGTTGCCGTCGAGCGCAAGACAAAACCGGCTGTAACCAGAGCAAGTTGATTCGGGTCTATAAAATCAGGGAATTTGTGACCGATGTCCTGGAAGGGTTTCTCCAGCACGGTATACAGTTACCAGAGCCTCATGTGAATCATAACAACCAACTAGACATGCTATCCAATGAACGCAGCCGCATCAAATCGCAGATACAGACCCTCATACGTAAACAGGCCGCCGCGCCCGACAATGTATCGGATATGTATGATAATGAGATTGACCACCTATCACAGCGATTGCAGGTGGTCAATAAACAGTACGCCGAATTGTACCAGGACAATCAGAAGCACCGCGTTAGACCTGGACAGCACTACGCGCTCGATGAACTGCGCGAAACCGACCTGGATAAATTCTGGCAATGGTCAGAGCCAGACATTAATCAGTTGCTGCATAGGCTGCTCGGCAATTGGCGATTGACGCTCTACGACGGGGTGATTACAGGGCTAAACCCGTAGCCGAACATATCCAGCATTCCAGCGAGTCCCTGGTATGTTCATAATAAAAATGTTGACACAAGATATATACTATGCTAGGATTTAGACATGACCGATAAAAAAATGTTCTCATTCAAAGTGACACCGGCACAGCACGACGCGATCAATACCGCTGTTGAGATTGCAGGTGATACAAAATCCGAACTCATACGGCAGTGGTTCAAACGGTACTGCAAACAGCACGGCGTAGAATGGCCTGATGATATGCCGGAATGGGGCGGGCTACGTGAACCCGACACCCCTAATAATTAGGGGGTGGCAATCCTGACCAATTACTTGACAAGGTATATACTTTGGATTATACTAAGTATAGGTAGGTAAACGATAAAGGATAAATGAGATGAACGCGACAATAACACTAAAAACCAAAAACCTAATTAAGCCAGTAATGATAATCAAACGTAACAGCGCAATCAAAACCAGCCCGATGCCACATGGCATTACCAAGAAACAATTTCTGAACGCCTGGATCGTAGCACTTTCAAACATGGGCTACAATGTCACAGTAGCAGAAGAATCATAACAACTCATAAATCCAAACCAAAAACGGAAACCCGGTGGCTGTAACCAGCAACCACCGGGCAAACAACAGATAACTCACGCAGCGAAACGAAACGAAACGCAAGTTACAATTCAAGGATAGCATAGAATGTCATTAAAATCACAAATTGCGGAAATCTTCAAACCAAACGACCCACCACGTCAGCACAATATCGGTGACAAAATCCATTTCATCGCAGAGTATCGCGGACAAATGACATTGTTCTGGGGCGAGATCATCGGCTGGTGGGATTATCCAGACGGCACGCGGACTGCGAAAGTCCAGGCGCGATGGTTCAATGAGTACGGCAACGTGTACGGCGGCACTCGCGAAGTTTATGAAGACCAATTGATTCCACCGGCAGAATTTAAGCACATTATGGAGGTGGCATGATGTTTGAGACAGATAGCAATGTAATGACCCAAGACAAATTACGACAGGCGGCGGTTGATTCATTTACACGCGATTTACAATTAAACATCATTATCAATAATTTACGCCCGCGCCGTTGGGAATCATTAAACCATCGTATCGCGTATGAGATGAGTAAAGATGCGCGGTGCAGTGCGTGTGGTGTAACGGATGGCGATTTGGATTTTTTGGCAGATATGATAAATCTCAGAAATCGGATGACGTTTAGGCTTAAAAAACTGTTCGGGAAATTGGAGGTGGCATGATGGAAACTAGCGAACGGATTGAGATGCTACAAGACGCGCAGGAATTACTACGTGAAGCACGGCAATTGATTAAATGGGCGGTGCGAGGAACCGATTTTTCGAATAATGCAGAAGCCTACGCAATCAGCGCAATTGATATGGTTATTAGTAATGACCATGACTGGTTGAGTGGCAATCCGGGAAACATTGAGGAATTGATAGAATCGCTAGAAAATAGTGAGGTGGGATATGAACAAACAAGAATTGATTAAGGCATTGGTAAAATTAGGTGCGTATTGCGATGAACTGGACCGCATTGAGGACGCGCCCGACCTGGAAACTGCGCTAGCGGAATCTGGTACGCCATCACTGGACTGGATTGCGAGTAAAGTGAATCATCCAGCCAACGCTGAATACAAAGCCATTATTGTTTCTGTATATAAAGGCGTGATGGATGCTGAATACGTGGCTACCATTAATTCGGCAACGTCCAAATACCTTGCCAAACTCCGCAACACTACATTAGATGAGTGGATCGCATTAATCGAAAAGGCAACGCGACAATGACAACCGCATTTGAGAGCGAAACCTATTATACCCCGACAGAGTGGGAGATTCTGATTAAAGACGCTCAGGAGCTATTTAGTGGGCATCTGGTACTGTTGGGTGAGATGTATCTCAAAGAACGTACAGCGATAGCCGATGCCAGCAAACGCCATAACGTGCCACTCAACACCGCCGGCTACACCGACCCTGAGCATGGCTGTAGCGATTGCGGCAGACCGATGGATTTCATTGAGCTAGACATGCTAGCAATATCCGGGCTACCGCCAGACACATGCCACAAATGCCAATGCGGGGGCGTATGCCCTGAGTGCGGCGGCACTGGCGAACTGCAAGGCAAACGCCTGTTGAGCCGTGACTGGCTAGACGCGCCGGAGTATGATGTGATGGATTGTGAGGCGTGTAACGGCACTGGCGATTATGATGTATATATGGTTAGAAATGAATAGGGCGCGTGGATGGGTTCGCCAGCGCATAGATCGCCGAGCGCGATTGCGCTGTACCCCGGTTCGATTCCGGGCGCGTCCAATTGTGGAAACGAAATTGGATATATCGGCTAATACACAATTGATTAGGAGATAGTGATGGAAATAGAAATCAGGAATGCAATGACTGGCGAAATCGAACACACTGAAACAGCGAAAACACTTGAACAAGCGCAGGCCATTTGTGACCATTACTATAAAGCGCGTTGTGGTGGTCGCCGCCGTTTGACGTGGGAAATAGCTGACTCTGAAGAAGATGATTTAGCGGCTTGGGCCTTTGGCAGTATGCACGATTTTTATATATCCAGAGACGAAAGCGAGGCAGAATGATGGAAATAGAATTAGAAATGATGGAATCACGGATGGTTGAATTAGAGAAAGAGATAAAAAAACTGCGAGCTGAACGCATTGGGTTGAAATTGGCAAGATACCACAAGCTCCATGCGATTTACGGGCGGCGGCTTGCTACGATGGAAAATGAGTATAGGTTTTTAGAGCGTTATGTACAAAGGAACGAGGCGGAATGATGGACACAAGTTTCTCTGATTATTTACTGCGGCGGGGGAAATATTCTCAACCAGCGATCCATAAAGACATTTGGGTAGCGGTTTCTAGCAAGCTAAATGAGGGTATCTGTATTTTGGGTGCGTTCTCAGCGGACTGGCTAGCGGCGCACGCATGTCAAGACGATTACGGTGACATAATTGGTTTGTGGAAATATAACGAAGTTGACCAACGGTGGGAATCTGGGCATGATTCATCAGTGCAATATTACTACCAGCGGTTAAAAGTGGTTCATTTAGTCAGTGAGATCGGGGTGGAGTGATGGAATCTATGTTAATAAACGGCGGTAAATCGGTTCATGTATTCGGTAGTGGGTTCTCGCTCAAATATAATACATATGAGGGTGTGAATAGATTATTGGCAACCGCACTCGAAAGTGGCGGCGGGCGGATCGGAACTACCAATCATGGCGAGGATATTTATTTACGTCCCGGATTTTTCGCAATATCACCCAGGGGTGGTGTTTTGAAACACGTCATTCCTGGACTGTCTATATATGAGGACAAATACCAGGGAATATCCTATCGAGAGGTTCGCAACAATATCATCAAGGTTTGCCGGGAGTGGAAACGTATCAATGGTTATGAGTTTGATTAGGTCGGAAAGCAATCAAAACGAAAGCGAGGCGGAGTGATGGCTAAGAGAATGAAGTATAAAATTGAATCAAAACATCCGGACTGTGGTGAAGCAATCGACAGACAGCTACACAACATCGCATTGTGGTGTGCAGACGAAGCACTCAACTCCGGTGTAATGACTGATTCAAGAAGCTTCATTGCATTGCGTGTGAAGCGCAATTGGTTGGATGGGAAATCAACTGATAGAGAATTGAATCATGCCGTGCGAAATGCGAAAGACGCTAGATACTTCAGAGACTCAAAAGCACGCGATGCCGCATCTGTTGCGTATGAAGCGGCAAAACCTGAATTAACCCCGACACGCGTCCGTAAGATCATAAACCGGGCGCGGATGTATACAAACTGGAGTATTAGCCGCGATGAGATGAAAGAACAATTATCTATCATGGGGCGGCCTGAATTATTGGCATAGACCGAAAGCGAGGCGGAGTGATGGAAGAGTGGCATCTAAAAAAGAATGAAGCGGGAAAGTATTATGTCTTCGACAGATACAGTGGGAAAGTTTTAACCAATCAATATGGTGATGTCTGGCAAACAAGGGACTACTTTGAGGCGCAAGCAATGTGCAAAAAGTTAGACAAAAGACAAGACGTAAGCGAGTCGGAGTGATGGACTATAAAACATTCACAATAGCACGGCGCGAACACGGCGGAATCTATCCTTTCATCGTTTATGATAGCTATGGCAATTGGTTTGATTCATTTCGCTCGATTGAGAATGCTAAAGCCTGGATTGATGAATTGGCTGATGATTGGCTGGTTTGCCCGCATTGCTTTTCAGACCCATCATATGTGAGCGCGTATGGCTACCTGGGCTGGTCGTGTGCAAAATGCGAATCTGATTTTGAGGAGCCATTATATCCAGCGAAGGGAACGGAGTGATGCCATATTTCATGACTGGCAGTGATTATTGCTGCTATTGCGACAAGTGCGACGAGGAATGCGATTATGAAATTTATCGCGATATTATTTCCTGGTATTGCTCGGACTGTGATATAGAATATGAGCGATGGCTAATGATTAGCGACCTGGATGATAGCATGTTTTTATCCGAAAGCGAGACGGAGTGATGAATAGCATACGGACAAGCACTAACTTGCACAAATATAAAGACTATCGACAGAAGCACTGGCGGATGGTGACATGGTGGAGTTTTGAATCTGAAGAGTTTAATGTCTGGATTCGTAGTTATCATCCAAACGTTGGTAGGTTTGGTAAAGAGGTAAAACTATCGGTGTCTTCTCATTCCGGTAGTCGCCAAGCATTCAAATTGCAAGTCGTTAAAGCGGCGTTAGGGGTAGCGATTCGGGTTAAGGGGATGGACGAAGAGACGGCAATGGAATTTGAGGCTGCTACTGAGAACGAAAGCGAAACAGGTTGATTACTTCATAGACAGTGAATTCTATGAAGTTATTTAGGAGGCAGAATGATGGATGAGGTGTTTTTCCTTGAGGTGGATAATTATGAATCACGGATTGCTGAGGGCGTGTTCAATACGCAAGGTGAGGCAAAATCCGCATGAGCTGAATATGCCTATGAGCAAGGTATAACAGAACAGCCGATTGAATGGGGTGGAATCCCAGACCGGCTATCGGTTCCACTTATTCCTGGTTATCTCTGGGCAATAATCAAGAGAATGCCTATTGGTGAATTCGCCGTTCACGAAGACCTGGATACATTTGGCGAGTTTGACGAAGTAGACGAAAGCGAGGCGGAGTGATGTCACCGAATTGTCGTGAACCCCAACCGCGCAATCAGCCGCCCGTCGCTATCTGGCACAAATTCCAGGTTATCGAAATTGGCGGCGCGGCTATCGGTGTGAATATCTGCGATACAGGTTCCGTGCTGCCATTTAGCCCGTAACGCCCCGGCTCTAATGTAGTGCGGTGTCAATTCGCATAGACAGCCACCGACCAACCCCTTGACCGTATACAACGCGCCACGCTTCTCAAAGTAACTTAACTTGTGATTATGACCGGCCATCACATTGACCTGATAGCCCACGTCATCGAGCAGACCACGCGCCGGGTAAACACCGTAACGGTTGCCGTGCATGACCAGCGTGTTACCTACCGTTACGCGATCAACCTCTCCGATCCATTGCACCCGACCACCGCAACGGATAATATCAACAAATTTACTCATAATGGTTTTTCTAAATGCCGGAGCTTGTTTAGCTAAATATTTTATGATTCTCTTTTCATGGTTGCCAACGATAAAGACCAACGCCCCGGCCCCGGCCTTATCCAGCGCGTGTATATGCGGGTTCCAATAGGACTCAAATTGTACCAGTTGATCCTCTGGCTCGGCTGTGTCGGGGTCAATATCAAATGTCGATAACAGCGCGAAATCAGCAAAATCAGACCCGACAATAGCGACATGTGGTTTTACATGCTCCACTATTTTATACGCTAAATTGAGCGCGTCCTCGTCATGGTATGGCGTATGGATGTCTGCTAAGTGCATGACCTGTATGAATTTGTTTTTGTTGGTCAGGTTATGAAGGGTCTGCTTCCAGCGTTTGGTATCATCTATCGCTGTATCGAATGAGGCGTAATTGCCAGGGGAATTTGTGAGGCTGTACCTGTAACGCCGTATCTGTGAATCCAGGCCGGCGGGGGTGGCGTTATATCTATCGTAGTCGATGCCACGCTTGTCAGCGTTATAGAGCCTGACAAGCGCGTGCTTTTCATCCTCTGATAGCTCGTTCCACTTTAAGCCCATAGGCTATTGTCTCCACTCAAAATCCAACCCGCCGCCCTTGCGAATCCTTGCCACGCGAAACCCGCGCAGATGATAATACCCAACGTAGCCGGTGCGGTTTGCGGTTCCGGTTGGGTATATCCGGTAGTCGGTCATGCGCCATAATGTGAGCCAGATTAAACGCCTAATCATGGGCATCAGTGTAGCCTTCCACTATCCCATTAAACGTGTGACTATCGAGTGTTTTGATGCCGATGGTATAGCGCATTGTATAGCCCCACTCGTCATAAAAAACAGCATTCCAGGTGCGGCTATTCTCATCATATTCCCACTGCAACACCTTCCCATATTGCGTTTTGGCGTGGTCTTGACATATCACCTTTGCTTTTTCTAATGTGCTGAAAATCCCCGGCTCATATAGCGCATAGGCAGACAGATGCGAAACCTGGAAAACATCAGTCATATCAACAATCCCCACAAAATCGCTGCAATATCCAGCGCAGCGCAGCGCATAGCGTCCCTGGCGGTTCTGGCTCTGGCGGCGCGGGTTGTGTATCGTCCGGGTCGGGTGGCGGCTCTGGGATCGGCGGCGGCGGCGGGTGTTGCCCTGATTCACGCGGCCAATATTTAACCAGATAATCCAGGAACGCCGGATAACCATTGCGGATTATGTCGTATAGATACCATTTACTAGACGCGGAACCAAACGGAAAATAGCAAAACCCTACGATGTTGTCATACCCTGCATAGATGTCATTGCGGGCATTAATCAGGTTCTGGGCTGCATTGACCGCGCTGCCACCATAGCGTATGGCTTCGGCAAGGTTCCATTGTTTATTCTCCGGGTGCTTGTGCCGGGTATTGTATCCCCATTCATCGAATATGATTTTTGGTCGTGCCAGCCCGTTGCTATCACAAAAATCGTGAATGAATTTGAACGAACCGAATAGCCAGGGGTGCATCTGCATGTAATCGTAATTGGTATATTCATGCAATCCCAAATACAATTGCCCTGGATACTGATTGACCAATTCGATTAGGGGGCGCAAGGCGTGGACATTATGCTCATTGACCTTGCCCGCGCCGGTATTCCATAGCACCGCCCGCAGCCCACGTTTTACGCACTCCCGGCCAAACTCAATACTCCACTCAATAGCCGCCGGGTCTAGTTGGTTATTCTCTACCCATTGCGGTTCGTTCATGCCATGACAGATAAACCCGTCACTCATGTAAGGCATGTAACGATCTGCGTGCTGCGCGGGCGTTATAGGCGGCCTGCCATCCTTGTGTTTGTGCGGTTCATCGTCAGGCCATAGCCGCAATATAATCTCAGTGTCAGGATGGCGCGATTTGAGCATCTGAGCGTAGGGCGCATTATTCAATACCAGTGACACGGTAGGGTTAAGCGCGTCCATGCTATCATGCAATTTGCTGGTCGCTTCCCGCGCTAGCCCGTGCGGGTGTACCTGAAATCCGAATTTACTGCGCGTCATATTTACTGTTACCGCTCCGGTAGCTTTGCGCCGCATCTTGCAACGAATAGCCGCCGATTAGTAGTCCGATGATATAAAGCGCGGTTTCCTGTAATTGACTGGCGTTCTCTTCCAGACCAGGGACTAACTCAACCCCGACCATAAAGAACAGCCCGACCACCGCTGTCCAGAACCGCTTACTTCTGCTTAGGCTTTGCAACGCTTCCATCGTCTTTACTCCCATTGTTTTGTTTATCAGATAGCATCTGTTCACAATCAATTAACCGCTGCTGCAAACTGGATAGCTCCACATTTTGCTCATTGACCCGTGCGGTTTTGCTATCCAATTGCCGCCGCAATTTATCGCGCTCTATCTCGATGCCTTTGTAATAATCCACTTTCTCGCGCAACTGGCTAATCTCTTGCCGCAATAGCGCGTTAGCGGTTTCTAGCTGGATAATTTGCTGCTGTAATTTAGCGGTCTTTTCCCGTTCCGCCTGGAAACCTTTTTCTAATGCGTCGATCTCTTCCTCCAGTTCAGGCAACCGTTTGGTAAAATAGTCCGCCCGCTCCGCATTGCGCTCGTTAAGGCCAGTATGATAATTGACCCAACTTTTGAGCATCGCGCCCATTGACCCTATCGCGCCTATCATGAACACGATTAACGCGCCGCGTATTTCCTCCGATATACCGAACCATAATTCCTGCATGATCTAATCCTGCCTGAGCATGAACCGTGCTTGCCGTGTCAATTCCCTGACCATCTGCGCTAGTGTCTGGATAGCCGTTACCAACTCCGCAGTGGTAGACGTGTCTGATAGCCCGGTGATGGTGCTAAAGTCCAGGCTATCCAGCGTGGTTTCTAATTGAGATAGCGCGTCATATTCGGCGGCGGTGATATTGTACTGCGCTACCACATACGCCTTAATTTCCGGCGCGGTCAAATTAGCAGGCACACGGATTACACGCCCGCCCACACGATAGATCGCTGTTATTAATGAAGGGTCGGTTCCGTCTGTGCCGTTCGCGTCATATCCAATCAGTGTAGCCATAATCCCTACCTTATCACCCAACTAGTCAGTAACCAGAAATAATTACTACTGCTGGCGTTTTTACCATTCATTGTCAGGGTCAATGTATGCAGCCCGTCGCTGCTGACCGTCACACTGCCTGATTTTTGTACGTTAGCGGTTCCGCTTGCACTGTACCAATCCTGACCACTAATTACAGTTACGCCGTCAATTGACCAGTCGATGAATCCTGAGTTTGGGCCAGACCGCCCCAACAAATAGAGCGTATAGGAGCCTGACCGTAACCAGAACGTGGTCGATACACTATCAGCATCACTAGCGGTTGCCTGGAACCAATACCCGTTGTGCATGTGGTTCGCGTCTACTGTCAGCGCAATGGCGTTCCCGGCGTTTACGTCCCACTCGTCATCAGTAAAAAACCCTTTAGCGATGTCGGTCATGCTATTCATGGGCGTTTGAACTAATACGTTCGTAGCGACCAACGTTAAAACGAGCGGGTTCTGTTCATCGAGTATCACATCGACATTATCAAATAGGTGTATCTTGACCGTCGCGCCCGCATCGGCGTGATTGACCGTGATCGTATCACCTGCATCAGCCCGTAGGTAAGCGGTATCTCCTACCGATAGACCCGTGACCTCTATCAAATCATCGGACGTGCCGGACTCGGCTGCAATCACAAGGTTCCGATCCGTGCTAGCTGCTACTACACCGCTACTGATTGTTTTGGTCGTGGCAATGCCGATATTCAATGAACTGGCCGCCCACTTTACGCCCAACGTCTGGGCAGAATCAGCGGTCAATACATGGTTATTTGTACCCACCGCTAAACGCTGCGGAACCGCGCTCACATTGGCGACAATCAAATCGCCTTTAGCCGTTTGCGGTGTGGTCTGTCGCAATAATGGGTAGGAGGTTTGAACCAATACATTGGTATCGACCAAGGTAAATTGCGTGGCGTTCTGTTCATCGAGTATGTGGTCAGTATCACCGAAACAATGGATTTTGACCGTCGCGACCGCCGCGTTATGATTGACCTGGATGGTATCACCCGCATCGGCACGCAGATAAACATAATCCCCAACCGATAGACCCGTCACCTCATCGAGTACGTCAGTGCTTCCTGATTCTGCGGCGATGATTAAATTCCTATCACCACCCGCCGCCGCCGCGCCTGAACGAATGGTTTTGATTACACCGGCCCCGACATTATCCAGGTTCGGTATCCAGATTAGCCCATCCTGTTGACCGCTATCAGCCGACAAAATATAGCCATCAGTCCCGACTGCGAACCGCCCCGCAGTCCCGCCACTATCCGGGGTTAGCAGGTCGCCGGGGTTGACCAGTGGTGATATTTGGTAAATGCGTGGGAACCCTACTTGCGCCAATATATTGGTATCAACTAACCTAAACGCAGTGGCGTTATCCTCGTCAAGTGCCAGTTGGAAATCACCAAACAGGTGTATCTTGACCGTCGCACCTGCATCGGCATGTTTAACGATAATGCCAT
>Ga0102947_1000536_pt1 | contig 13507 bp, 15 predicted proteins | sample SalPon2A_A_D2_MG_FD_78210 | JGI IMG/M metagenome (GOLD analysis project Ga0102947, IMG submission 78210) | Soil microbial communities from South San Francisco under conditions of wetland restoration - Salt Pond MetaG R2A_A_D2_MG | ecosystem: Environmental > Terrestrial > Soil > Wetlands | place... | reverse complement strand
TTACTGCAAGGATGGAGGTCTCGGCAGAACGCTGTTGGTTCCCCATTTGTACCTTCTTGTTATATTTCTTCTGAGCGGCCACCAGGAGTTCATTTTCATGGGGATTATGGCTGCATGGTTTTTCTACATATACATGTTTTCCGGCCTGTAATGCCATAATAGCCATTGGAGCATGCCAGTGTTCGGGTGTGGCAATGAACACAGCATCAACGTCCCTGTCTTCCAGGATTTTTCTGAAATCGCTCTCTTCCCTGGGTACATACCCTATGGTCTTCATACACCACGCACTATGATCTTTCAGAATTACCTCATCAACATCACAATTATATAGGATTTTGGCATTTGGATCCTGGTGAATTGCTTTTACATGCGCCTTGGCCCTGCTTCTTACGCCGATCACGGCAACATTGATCTGGTCGTTGGCGCCGAACACAGATGCGTATCCCATTCGCGGAAGGACAAGCCCCCCTAAGGCAAGGGCAGCGCTCCCTGACGCCGATTTTTTTATAAACGTTCTTCTACTACTCATGTATTCTGTTTTTAATATGGTTAAATCGAAATGTTCTTTAAATGTACCCGGCCTACGGGATCTTCCATACCGTATTAGGTCATAAGGCATAGAAGGCAGTTAATGACTATAGTAGCATTAAAGATAGCGGGTTAGCCCCACATATAAAAAAAGCGACTTAAAAAAGTCGCTTTTTATTTTATCTGCATTCTCAGGTTCTCAGTGGACATCCTCCTTTAAATACGCTGCAAAATTGCCTTTAAACCTGTTTAACCTCGGAATAGAAACATTTCTGATATAGGAGTTGTTCGGATGTTTCCTTTCATAATCCTGGTGATAGTCCTCTGCGTCGTAGAAGGCTGTAAAGGGGACCACCTCGGTGACGATAGGCCTGTCATATACCTTGCTTTCTTCCAAAGCAGCCTTATAGTTTTCAATGATTTTTTTCTCGGATTCGTTCCTGTAAAAAGCAATGGACCGGTATTGCGGTCCGCGATCCGGTCCCTGGCGATTAAGACTGGTAGGATCATGGGATCCAAAAAATACCTGCACCAATTCAACAAAAGAGATCACTTTAGGATCATAGTAAACCTCTACTGCTTCCGCATGGGTCGTTTTACCGTAGCTTACCTGCTCATAGGTAGGGTCTTCCTCTGTTCCTCCCGAATATCCCGAAATAACTTCCTTGACCCCTTTTACACTTTCAAAAATCGCTTCCACACACCAGAAGCAGCCGCTCGCAAAATAAGCAGTTTCATAGTGTTGTAAATCCTGTTCTGACAGCTCCTGAACTGAAGCGACATCCTTTGATTCCGCTGTTTCCGTCTTTGCAGCTTTCGGGCTCAGCTGGCAGCCGGTTGAAAAAAAGAGTAATACTGCCATGAAAGACATTGTTATACTTTTCATTTTTTGACTCTTTGTGGTTTTTTGCCTATTAGTGGCAGAAAAATCAAATAACTTACAATAAAGATAACAACATAGGCTGCTGTGGCTATCATTTAGCCGCCTATAGCAAGTATCTGACCATCTCCTAAAACTTCAATTGCCGAAATTTTGGGCTGGTCAATCCCCTCCGTAAATTTTATATTCAAATTCCGGTCGTCTATGGTTATGACAAATTCTTCAACGGTGGCTGTCATAGCACCAACCTTGCTGTAAATATCATAATCATCCAGCACCACTTCTCCTTCAACCTCCACATCAAATACCCTGACACCAGAAGCGCCTGCACCTCCACCGGGTGCCCCCCAGAATATTTCGGCAAAATGGAGTCTTAATTTATAGCTGCCATTGTCTATTGGGATGCTATATTCAAAATTGCCCTCGTCGCCGTCGGAGGTCCGTTCCGTAATATAAATACTATCCATGTCAGTTTCAAGAATATCCTGGATGGACCTGTTGGATATAGACTTTGAAGTAGTGTTAAAAAAGAAGTCTGCCGTAAATACAGTATCCCCATAGCCCACCTCCTCACCACCGCAATTCATTCGTAGCACCGGATTGTCACTGATCCTGGGGTTATTTGCAGGTTCCTCTGCGGGTTCCCCGGTTTCAGGGTTCCCGCCTACAGGTTCCAGATTGCTGTCCGTACATTGGATGATGATCATGAAGCATGCGATCATCAAAACATACGTTATAGCATTCAGCTGAATTTTTGTACTCATGGGCAATTTTTATGGTTCGGTCCTTTTTGCTGCTATGCGCGTATTTAATCAATCCCTTTAAGATCATAGAATTTTGTCCGGGGCACCGCGGGGCATCTGGTCTTTCCAGCAGAGGTACCCGGGAAAACAAAGTTTTAAGGGTTCCGCAAAATTAAGAAAAAAAGAACCGTTCGTTTCATGGAGGCATTTTCTCCCGGAAGCGGATCCAAATGCAGCTACAAAAAAACCTCATCAATTACAAAGTAAGATGAGGTTTAATCTTAAAGTTTCTGGTGAAATCTACGGATAATTCAAAGGCTAATCCAAGATCTCGCCATTACCGAATATTTCAAGGGCCGAGAGTTTTGGGCGGTCCTGACTTGCTTCAAACAGAATATTGAGTTCCCCGTCTGAAACTTCGATATCGTACATTCTGGTCATTGCGGTAACAGCTCCCACCTCTTTGTAAATATCCAGGTTATTTATTTGGTTCTCGCCTTCCACATCTACATCAAAAACCCTTTTTCCTATCTCCCCGGGAACTTCTGGCTCGTTGGGAGCTCCCCAATATATCTCAGCAAAATAGAATTTTACCGTATATATACCGTTGGAAACCGGGATGGCATAGCCAAAAGAGCCTTTGTTTGCAACAGAAATTCTTTCTGTAAAATACAATTCGTCCATTTCGGTTTCCGCAATTTCGGTCACCATATCATTCACAAAAGTTTCTCCATTCCCGACGAAATACTGGTCGGCGACAAATACATCACTCTCAATGATGACTTCCCCTCCACCGCTATTCATTCTAAATATGGATGGCCCAACAGGCTCCTCGGATTCAGGGACAGGTTCAGGTTCCGGTTCAGGTTCCGGTTCTGGTTCCGGTTCTGGTTGTTCCATGCCCTCTCCACCAACGGGTTCAGTATCGGAGTTACACGCAATCACTAAAAACGCCAGAAAGAAAAGCAGGGAAAATTTGGTAATATATGTCCTTTTCATAATATAAAGATTTTGTACATAAAAGGGTATTTCTCTTTACCTTTTTTTGGTGAAATTAGAGAAATAGCGGGCGTTACACAACAACATTGTCATATAATCGATGAAGTGTTGTAGTTTTTTTCTTACTAATAATCTTGTCAACTCCCATCTTTATTGTCTTTGGTTGAAATCACACACTATTTTTTTTCAAGGACAAAATTAGGACGAAATGCACCCCCAAAATCACTCACTCTGAATACTTTTTAACACATTTATCAAACGTTTTCCCCGCATACCGGACATGAGTACATACGATTGAGTACACAGAACAGCGGGAAATATGTGTTTAACCGGCCACCCTGAAAGAGTGCCATGCGCCAATACTCTTCCAAAATTTAGAAGGGGTCTTAGGGGTAAAATACATATAAGATCGCTCAACTGTAAATTGGGTTGAGGACATACACCGAAGATTATTCACGCTTTACCCCAATCTTTGCGAGTTACCGAAAAATAAGGGTTTTTGAACGAAATGAATCCCCGTAGAAATGGCGTGGAGCCGTTTTATTTATGTAAAACGATCCCAAGTCATGAAAGCAATTGTAACTTTAGTTTTTGTCCTCTTTATCGGCACGGCAGCACAGGCTCAGGATAGTATCTCTGAGATTAAAGTAACTACGGTTTCCGAGGGTATTGTAACCTCTACCCGGGAAGTGGTCACTCCAAAAACCGGAGAAGTTGCCCGCTTGTACAGACGTCCGAATGCAAGGGTAAAAAAGGCTTTGTCTTTTACTACAAAAAGGAACGCCCCTAAATTGGCATAGAACTATTGAGATTGCAATTTCTTTATCAGCAGTGCCACGGCCCCAATGAAAACTCCCATCAATAACCCATAGACGGGACTTACCAATATTGTTAAATAACCTGGATTTATAAAGGGAATTTCTGCAAAGACGGATACATGCGCGGGATTATGTACAAGATAGGAATCGAAGAACAGACTTTGGATAAGGGCATTGATCAAAGCCCAAAACACGCCCAGAATTAATCCGTGGACAAAGAGATTCCTTTGTACCTTCTTAACGAGTACCCAGGCACTGATGCCACTGAATACCACCCACAGGTAGGGCGCAATATTCCGGGTTAGGCCATTCACTGAAAGTACACCCATGACTACCCCAAATTCGGCAAGGATCAGGATATAGAGCCAATCAAGTGATTTTAAATTCATTTTTCTATCTGCAAAGACCTGGACCCCTCTTCGGAACCAAATCGTATATTCAACGGCATAACGATTTTACGAAGATACTATAAGAACCACATTTTATGAAGATTGTGCCGCACTTTTAACACCCCCTGAGATGACGCCTGGTGGTTGATGAACAAAACAGCTGAAATCCTGCAATACTACTGTACGATATCCTCCAGAACTTCCCAAACATTATTTGCCAAAATCCGGTGCCCTTCGATCGTAGGATGTATTCCATCGGTCTGGTTTAATTCGGGGATTCCCGCCACTCCTTCCAGCAGAAAGGGGATCAAATACAAATCCTGTTCCTCCGCCAAATCAGGAAAAATGCGGCGGAATTCAGAAGTATACTCCGGTCCCATATTGGGAGGGATCTGCATGCCTGCCAGAATAATTTCAGTTTCGGGATTACGTTCCCGGACCGCATTTACAATGGTCTCAAGATTTTTTCGCGTTTCTTCCAGGGGTATTCCCCGCAATCCGTCATTGGCACCTAACTCAAGTACAAAGATATCAGCCTTCTGATTTAATACCCAACTCAACCGGTTTCTGCCGCTGGCGGTGGTTTCTCCGCTTAAACCGGCATTGACTACGGTGTACTGTAGTTCCAGGGAATCAAGTTGTGCCTGAATAACTGCCGGGAAGGCCTCCTCCGGGTCAAGGCCATAGCCTGCTGTAAGGCTGTTTCCGAAGAAAAGGATGACCTTGGTTGCTCCCTCAGGGACTATATCGCTTTTGGTTACTTCAACCTCCGCGGCATCCCCGTCTATTTTTTTAGAAGTTGTTTCCCCGCAGGAGACCAGGAGGATCAGGACTAAAAAATAACTAAACTTTAAGATGTTGGACATGGTTAAGGGGGCTATAAATCAAATTCATTTCATTATTTTGCTGACTTTCCTACACGGGATCTCAAAAAAAGTGCTATGGCAAATATATTAAACGTTCATCAGCTAAAGAAAACCTATCAAAGCGGATCCAAAACCCTGACCGTTTTAGAGGATATCTCTTTTTCGGTATCCGGGGGAGATACCTTTGCCATCGTAGGGCCGTCTGGCAGTGGAAAAACTACATTATTGGGCCTTTGTGCAGGGCTCGATCAGGCAGACTGGGGTTCTGTGGAACTATGCGGGGTGCCTCTTTCCGACCTTAATGAGGACCAAAGAGCCCTGTTACGTAATAAAGAAGTAGGTTTTATATTTCAGGATTTTCAATTATTGCCCACACTCACCGCCCTAGAGAATGTCAGCGTCCCCTTGGAATTGCAAGGGGCCAAAAATGCCAGGCAATCCGCTTTGGCCCTATTGGTGAAAGTGGGGCTCTCGGATCGTTCTCATCATTATCCCTCTCAGCTTTCAGGAGGAGAACAACAGCGGGTTGCCCTCGCTCGTGCATTTAGTAACAGGCCTTCTATCCTCTTTGCAGACGAACCCACAGGAAACCTTGATCAGGAAACCGGTGATAAGGTAGTGCAATTGCTGTTCGATCTTAATCAGGAGGCCGGCACAACCCTGGTAATCGTTACTCACGATATGGAACTTGCCAAAAAAACGCGGCATATCCTCAGGCTAAAGGGAGGAAGAATCCTGGCCAACGAAACAATGATTTCGTCATGAATATGGGCCCGGATACTGCCAGCTCCAATCTTTCATGGCTATTAAAGATGGCCTGGCGCGATGGTAAAGCCAGTGGCCGCAGGCTGTTCCTTTTTATGGCCTCCATCATCCTTGGAATAGCCGCTGTGGTCTCTATCCAGTCTTTTAGTGACAACCTGCAACAAAATATCGTCTTGCAATCCAAGGCACTGATGGGGGCTGATTTTATCATTGACAGTAACCAGTTGCCAAACGAGACCGTTCAAAGCATTATCGATTCGCTGGGTGGGGCGCTGGGACAGGAAGTGAATTTTGTTTCCATGGCCAGCTTTCCGCAAAAGAACGGTACAAAATTGGTACAGGTCCGGGGAATTGAAGGCGGTTATCCACTCTATGGCGCTTTTGAGACAAGCCCTGAGGATGCCGCCGTACACTATCAGGAAAATCGCGGGGCCCTTGTGGACGCCACCCTGATGTTACAATTTGGGTTAAAGGTAGGTGACAGTGTTAAAATAGGTAAGGTCGTATTTAAAATTGCCGGAAGGCTGCTTTCTGCGCCGGGAAGTACAGCTTTGTCGAGCACCGTAGCACCGGCAATCATTGTCCCGTATCGGTATATTGATGCAACAGGCCTATTGCAAATCGGTAGCAGGCAGGAATACAACTATTATTTTAAGGCGTCCCCCGGAATGGACCTGGACGAATTGGATAAGAGGTTAGACCCCTTGCTCGACGCAGAGGGAGCAGATCTCGATACTCATACCTCTACAAGCAGGCGCCTCGGACGGAGGTACAGCAATGTGGGTAAATTCCTGAACCTGGTCGCTTTTATTGCGCTGCTGCTGGGATGTGTGGGGATTGCGAGTTCTGTGCATATTTATATCAAAGAAAAATTAAGGGCTGTGGCTGTGTTGAAATGTCTTGGCGCAACCAGAAAACAGACTTTTACGATCTACCTCCTACAGATTGCCGGGATGGGTCTTGCGGGCGGTATCATTGGTACGACAGGTGGCCTGGTGTTACAATTGCTGTTTCCGAGGATCCTGGCCGAATTTTTACCATTTGATGTTCAGCTCACATTTTCAGCCGTACCGGTAGTTTTAGGACTGTTATTGGGGGTGTTTATGTCCGTTTTGTTTGCCTTGCTACCCCTGATGGGGACCTGGTACGTGAGCCCGCTTGAAGTACTTCGGGTACAGGAACATGCACCCAGGCGTTCGCGCAGGGCCAATATCATGATCATGGGGAGCATTCTCCTGTTTATCTTTTTATTTTCGCTTTGGCTTTTGCAGCGCTGGCAATATGCCCTTGCTTTTGTGGTGGCCATTTTGGTCACTTTTGCAATCCTTGCAGGGATAGCAGCCTTGTTTATGAAAGCTATCAGGAAATACTTTCCGGAATCCTGGAGTTTTACTGCCCGTCAAAGCCTGCTTAACCTGTTCAGGCCCAACAACCAGACCATGACATTAATGCTCGCCATTGGGGTTGGGACCTTTTTGATCAGCACGCTTTATTTTACCAAGGATATTTTGCTGGCCAAGGCCACCCTTGAGGACAGTTCCGGGACCCCCAACCTGATGTTGCTCGATGTTCAGACTGAACAGCGGGATTCCGTAGCAAAACGGATTACACCAAAGGGTTTGCCTATTATCGACAATATTCCCATTGTCACCATGCGGATACAGGACATAAAAGGCCGCCCGGTAAATGACATCAGGCTCGACACTACTTCCACCGTTAATCAGTGGATTTTGAACCATGAGTTCAGGGTTACCTACAGGGATTCCCTGATCTCTTCCGAGACGCTGATATCCGGTGAATGGATGCCCAAAATGACTGCCGGAGGAGCTGTGCCCGTTTCCTGGGCTGATAATGTGGCTAACGATGCCCAGGTTGCAGTGGGGGATACCATCTCCTTTAATGTACAGGGTGTTTTAATGAAAACCGTGGTAGCCAGCATCCGCAATGTAGATTGGGGAAGAATGCAACTGAACTTTTCGATGGTATTCCCGACAGGCGTGTTGGAGAGTGCACCGCAATTTCACGTGTTAACCACTAAAACTCCGAATGCAAAGGTTTCTGCCCAGTTGCAACGCGAATTGGTCGGGGCATTTCCCAACGTGTCGATCATTGATTTGCGACAACTATTATCATTAATTGAGGGTATTTTGGATAAGATCTCCTGGGTGATAAATTTTATGGCGTTCTTTAGTATCCTAACTGGCATTATTGTCCTTATAGGCGCAGTACGCACCAGTAAGTACCAACGCATAAAGGAGAGTGTATTGCTGAGAACCCTGGGCGCAAAAAATGCACAGATCATGAGAATTACGGCCCTGGAATATTTGTACCTTGGTGTCCTGGGGAGCCTTTTCGGGATCCTCCTGTCCCTTTTAAGCAGCTTGCTGCTTGCCCTGCTGGTTTTTGAAACCACCTTTACACCCTCCTGGATACCATTTCTTGTTTTATTGCCGGGAATCACCCTGCTGGTGCTGGCCATTGGCCTTGGCAATAGCCGGGGAGTGCTCAACAGCCCCCCCCTGGAAATACTCCGAAAAGAGGCGCGGTAACAACGACGGCCTTTGTGATCCGCAGCAATGGAAACTCCCCGCGTGCAGGAGTAACAGAGCGAATGAACACTTTTTATTGCCTAAGATAGTCGCGGCTTCCGGTAAAGGACGATACGAGGCAAAAAGTATAGGATTAGGCGCCCATATCTGGAAAGGCAATGGTGAAATTAAAAGTGTACCGATTTCGCAGACTTCTTTTCAGATTTTCATTGTTCGCCGGGCGTTGTGCCATGCAGGGTTTACAGTTGCCCGGATGACCGTTCCTGTGCTGCACAGGCCTCAAAATAACCCTGAATCGAAAATTTCCGGTCCTCAAAGTGTTCCGGAAGAATTTTAAAATGCTGAATCCTGTCGATCCGGAAGGCCCGGTAATCTTTTCTTAAATGGCACCAGGCAATAAGGATCCATTTATGTTCAGAAGAAAAAATGGCACAGGGTTCAATTTTTCTGAAGGAGATATTGGAATCATTGGCTTTCCGATAATTGATCTCCACATAGTTAAAATTGGTGATAGCCAGTTGGATTTCCGAGAGCGCATTGCTTGCCACAGCCTCCTGACGGGTGTCGAAGATGTGGATATGGTTATGAAGGATCTCGCTTTTTTGAAGGATGGAGGAACGGAATACCGACTTAATTTTGGTGAGTGCTTCGTCGAAACAGGCAACGAAGGAGGAATCGTTGCTTTTGCTTACCAGGTGCTGGGCGGTGATCAGGGCGTTCGCTTCTTTTTCCGTGAACTGCACCGGGGCAACTGTATAACCCTCCATCAAGGTATAACCCCTGCCTTCCAGGGTAATAACCGGCACACCGGCCATGATCAATTTCTGAATATCGCGGTAAATGGTGCGGACACTCACATCGAATTTTACCGCCAGTTCGGGAGCCGTCAGAACCCGCCTTGATTTTAAGAGGGTTAGGATCGCTATGAGTCGTGCTAATTGAGACACCTTTATTTATAAGGTTGGATGACAAAAACAAAGGTAGTGAACCACAAAATGATCCACTACCCCTGACTGATGAATAAATTCCTAGGCAAACGAATGCAGGGCTATCTTGTTCCCTTCAGTATCCAGGAACTGGGCCATATAGCCATTTTCACCAATATCCGTTTTGGGCATCAACACTTTGCCTCCGGCCTTTTCCACTCTGGATAAGGGTACACTAAGATCATCCCCTCCGTTGAGGTAAACCGTAACACCATCAGCTGTGGGCGTGGCCCCTTCCATTTCCATGATGGCGCCACCTACCTTATTATTGTCCTGATCGTAGGCAAAGACGCCATACCTGATGTTGGGCATATGGTGATCCGTAATCTCCTCGGCCAGCAGGCTGCTATAAAAAGCCTTTGCTCGTTCGTAATTTTTTACTGGGATTTCAAACCAGTTGATTGCATTTGACATTGTTTATTATTTTTAAGGTTAAACTTGGGGTAAAAGTAGAAGGGGACAGCGACTGATCATGTCAGGGGTGGAAATAAATTATACATATCATTTGGCTGCCATTATTCAAGGGCTGCCAGGATTGCATTTTCCCTAAACGGGGCAGTTTCCGGTGCCTGCATCCTGTTCTCTTAGCTGTATCCCAATTTTTTATAAATTGGAAAAGATTAAACAGACTTGTCTGTTTTTTTCTATTTTATGTATCTTTGTATTATGAAACAACCGGGAGTTAAAGAAAGGATCATTGAGACTGCTTCAAGACTCTTCTATTTCAATGGTTATAACCAAACCGGGATTAACCAGATCATTGAAGAAGCCCATGTGGCCAAAGCCAGTATGTATGTGCATTTCAGGTCTAAAGAAGATATTGCAGTTGCCTATTTACAACAGCGGCATGTTCATTGGATGGACAGGATTACCACGCATGTAGCCAAACACAGGACCGGCAAAGCCAGGGTGATCGGTTGCTTTGATTTCCTGCATATCTGGCTTAAGGAAATGGGATTCCGTGGTTGCGGGTGGCAGAATATTATCACAGACCTGCCGGATGATCATAAGAAAATCAAAACCCAGGCCATCCTGCATAAGAACCAGGTACGTCAATGGCTGCAGGAACTTCTGGAAGAACAGTATGCCAAAAAACAGGCATCCAAACTGGGAGACGAGGTCATGGTCCTGTTGGAAGGTGCCATCATCCTTGCACAGATACATAAAAACGTATGGCCCGTCATAAGTGCAAAAAGCGCCTGTAAAAATCTACTCGCATAAAAATTAATATGGAATGTAAGGAAGGAAATAAACAACCGACAAAACAAACAGACTTGTCTGTATGTTCTGACAGGTATTAATATAAAATATTAAATAAGTAGAAAAATGAAAACGTTACAACCTTTACGCTTCGAAGAAGCAAATGTAGATTCACAAGCCATCTTTACCAATTTGGAAAGTAAACTTGGAACAGTACCTAACCTCTACGCTGCCATGGGCGTATCAGATAAACTCCTGGCTGGGTTCCTTAATTTCACCGAGATCCTGAAAAGCGGCGAATTCAGCAAAAAGGAATACGAGGCCATTGCCCTGGCCACATCCCAGGCTAACAGCTGTAATTATTGTTTGGCAGCCCATACCGCACTTGGTAAAATGAATGGGTTTAGCGAAGCACAAACTTTGGAAATCCGCACGAATAGCCTGGCAGATCGCAAGCTCAATGCGCTCGTCACCTTAACAAGTGAATTGGTAGGTGCTAAGGGGCATCCCTCGGCGGAAGCAGTGAACGATTTCTTCTCGGAAGGCTATAGCAAGGCGGCGTTCGCGGAATTACTGGGCGTTTTGGCACTAACCACAATCACCAATTATGTCTTTCATAACGGGAGTTTTGAGATCGATTTTCCCAAAGCGAAAGACGTGCATGCCATCAGCAATTAACAATAAGTAATTTAAAATGAACAATCGGTGTTATGAGCAATAAAAAGGCTGAATACAGTAAAATGGACGCCAGGGATTCCCGCGTCAACCGGCACAACTTCTGGAAAAAAACCAGAAGAAACACGGTACTGGTGCAAATACGATTTGCATAATTGGAATAGGATCGGGCAGCGGAAGGTTTGGCCTTCCCTGCCTGGTTTTCCGGTACAAAAGTGATACTAACGAATAGGAAATGGCCAATTGATAATTGAGATTTAAAAATGGAAAGCGCCCATACAGAATATCCCAGCGACGTTGTTTTTACTCCCGCTGTTAAAAAAATGCAGGAAGAAAATGGTTCGCGTAAAAATTATGCCCGTATGGAAGAACGGGGAGGCTGGCAGACAATTATCGACGCCGGACTGCAACAATTTCTGTCCAACGTGGATTCCTTCTATTTAGGAACGGCCAACAGGGAAGGACAACCTTATATACAGCATCGGGGAGGGCCAAAAGGGTTCCTGAAGGTTTTGGACAACAAGCATCTGGCATTTGCGGATTTTACCGGAAACAGGCAATATATTTCTGCCGGAAACCTGACGGAAAATAATAAGGCGACTTTATTTCTCATGGATTATCCCAACAGGACCCGGATAAAAATATGGGGCACGGCGGCTGTGGTTGATGATGATGATGAACTGCTGTTGTCCCTTTCCGATCCTGCTTACAGGGGCAGGGTAGAGCGGGGTATTGTATTTACCGTTACCGCCTGGGATGTAAACTGCCCCCAGCACATACAACCCCGATATACGCAGGAAGACATCGCGAAGGTAACAGGCCCGTTAAAGGAAAAAATTGCCTGTCTGGAGGCCCGGCTCGCCAAAACAGGACAGTCGTTTGAGCAATAAAAAACGGGAGGTACTACCTCATCTTCCTTGTAAGGAAAAAGGACATCTTTAAGAGGAACAATCAACTATCAAAAGCAAAGAAAATGAAAAAAATAGCAATCAACGGTATGGGCCGCATCGGACGGGCCGCACTCAAATTAATTTTGGATACTCCGGAGTTGAAGGTGGTGGCTGTAAACGATATAGTATCAATTGAGAACATTACCTATCTGATAAGGTACGATTCGGTATACGGAATCTATGAAAGAGAAGTTTCCCACGATAGTGAAAACCTGATTGTCGATGGCCGGAAAATCAGGTATTATTCCATACGAAATCCGGAGGAACTACCCTGGAAAGACCATGGGATTGAGGTGGTAATTGAAAGTACAGGACTTTTCACCTCCCGGGAAGAGGCGTCAAAACACCTTAAAGCCGGGGCATCCACCGTCGTGATCTCAGCTCCGACAAAGAGTGCGGACACCCCTACCGTTGTACACGGGGTAAATTCGGGGGATGGCAATACCCATATTTTTTCCTGTGCCAGTTGCACGACGAATAATATTAGTCCCGTGGTGGAAGTACTCGGGCGCAGAATTGGGATTAAAAAGGCCATAATGACCACAGTACATGCCTATACTGCTTCCCAGAGTATGGTGGACGGACCTTCCGATAAAAACGTAAGGATGGGCAGGGCAGGGGCTGCAAATATTGTTCCGACAACTACGGGTGCCGCCATTGCCACCACAAAAGCCTTACCGGCCTTTGCCGGAAAGTTTGACGGAGTGGCCATACGGGTTCCCATTCCCGTGGGGTCCCTATCCGATATTACATTTGTTACCGAGAAGCAGGTGACTGTTGAGGAGGTAAACACCATCCTGGAAGAAGAGTCGAAATCGGATCGCTATAAGTTTGTTTTGAGGACGACTTCAGAACCCATTGTATCTTCGGACATTGTGAAAAGTCCGTTTGCCTCTACAGTGGACCTGGGCATGACCAGGGTGGTAGATGGGGATCTCCTCAAAGTGATGACGTGGTATGACAATGAATGGGGCTTTGCCAATCAGATGATACGGCAGATTCTGGAGATTTAGCAGGCGGGCTTATAGCGTTATTCAGACATGGATGATACACGGACCGCCATAATTTTGGGCTGACCACACCCACCCGTGGTTTTATCCTTTCATCGAAATGCAGTTGGCGGTCCGGGCACATTTTAAAAGTTAGAGGGAAATCACCA
>Ga0102947_1000535_pt1 | contig 13511 bp, 8 predicted proteins | sample SalPon2A_A_D2_MG_FD_78210 | JGI IMG/M metagenome (GOLD analysis project Ga0102947, IMG submission 78210) | Soil microbial communities from South San Francisco under conditions of wetland restoration - Salt Pond MetaG R2A_A_D2_MG | ecosystem: Environmental > Terrestrial > Soil > Wetlands | place... | reverse complement strand
GCGATCACCGGCGAGGTCTCGGTCAGGCCGTACCCTTCGAAGATCTCGATGCCCATGGCCCAGAAGAATTCTGCAAGATCCCGGCCCAGCGGCGCGCCGCCGGAGACGGCGTACTCGAATCGGCCGCCCAGGCGATCCTGGAGCTTGCGGTGGACCAGCCCGTTGGCGATGGCCAGTTGCAGGCCGAGCACACCCCCCGGCTCCTCACCCCGCAGGCGGTAGGGGGTCGCCTCCCGGCCGACTTTCTCGGCCCAGCGGAAAAGCTTCTGCTTGAGCGGCGACGCCTCGTTGATGCCGGCCTGGACCTTGGCGTAGATCTTCTCGTAGACCCGGGGCACGGAGACGAAGACGTGGGGCCGGACGAGCTGCATGTCGTCGGCCACCGTCTGCACCGACTCGGCGTAGGCGATGGAGACGCCCTTGAAGAAGTAGCAGTAGTCGATCATCCGCTCGAAGACGTGGGCCAGCGGCAGGAACGACAGCGAGGTCTGGTCGTCCCGGAAGTCCACCAGGCCCATGGCGGTGATGATGTTGGAGACGAAGTTGCCGTGGGTCAGCATGACGCCCTTGGGCTGGCCGGTGGTGCCGGAGGTGTAGACCAGGGAGGCCAGGTCGTCGGCGTTGCACTTGCGGGCGTGCTCTTCGAAGGCGTCGGGCTCGACGTCGGCGCCCAACTCCTTGATCTCGTCCCAGGACGCCACCATCTCCGGGTCGCCGGCGGTGGAGCCTTGGATGAGGACCAGCTTCTCAAGGTTCGGGAGATCGCCGCGGTGGTCGAGGAAGCCGTCGAGCTGCTCCCGGGTCTGGACGAAGACCACCTTGGCGCCGGAGTCCTGGGCGATGTAGGCGGCCTGCTTGGCGAGCAGCGTCGGGTAAATCGGCACCGAGGCGGCGCCGCGGCACAGGGTGGCGAAGTCGATGGTGGGCCAGTGGGGGCCGTTTTCCGCCATCAGCGCCACCCGGTCCCCGGGCTGGACTCCCAGGTGCTCCAGGGCGCGGGACACACGGCGCACGTGGTCTACCAGCTCGGCGGTGGAGATCGGTTGGTAGCTGCCGTCAACTTTGTGCTGGAGGCAGTCGGGCTTGTGGTAGTCGGCGGCGACGAGAAACAGGTCGGACAGCGTCTCTATGGACATCGGAATGGGGTCTCCTCCCTCGGTTGCGGTGGGGGGGAAAGTGTACCGCACACCGGGGATGGGCGTAGCGGTTCCGTTCGCCGGGGCCGGCGAAGCGGGGCGCGGTCCGCGCTGGGACCTGCCAAGAATGGGGGAAGGGAAATGGTCGGGGCGAGAGGATTTGAACCTCCGGCCTCACGGTCCCGAACCGTGCGCTCTACCAGGCTGAGCTACGCCCCGACGGGTTCCGGACGGCAGGACGCCTCCGGTCGGACGGCTGGTTGCCGTCGAGTGAGCGGGAAGGATAACCGCCTTCGTCGGGGAGGTCAACTACCGATTCCGAAACGGAGCCGGCGTGCCCCGGGACGGAGCCGGGAAGGTACGGCCCACCCCACCCGGAGCTCCGGGTGAGGTGAGGGGGGGAGAGCCTTTCGGCTCAGGCCATGGCTTCGAACTCTTTGCCGCGGATCAGCCAGTCCTCGGCCACCTTCTCCCAGTCATTGACCTCGGCGGCGTCGAGGAAGCGGATGTCGACGACGCCGGACTCCCGGGCCAGGCGGTTGGCCTGGATCTTGGAAATGGCGCTGTTGACCACGATGACGTTGCGGTTCATCCCCTTCTCAGCGCAGAAGCCGATGATCTCCATCAGCCCGGTCTGCGCCTCCGGCGGGAAGGTGCGGGTCTCCCGCAGGTCGACGAGAACGGCGAAGTCACCGCTCTGGCGCCCCACCTGGCGCTTCATCTCTTCGGCGAAGCGCTCGACGTCCTGGCCTTGGAAAAATCCTTCGAAAGCGATTTTGAAGCCGTAGGGCTTCTTTTCGATCTGGTGCATTTTGTCTCTCCCAGCTACGCGTGCAAGTTGAGTTGAATATAGGCGGCGCCGGACATTGCCAGACTCCGCAATCACGTAAGTAATAGTGCGTGCCGGTGCCCCAAGGGTGACGCCGGCACGCGGTTGGACGGAGATTTAGAAGTCGAAGGAGAAGCCGGCGAGGAACGAATCGATCTCCATGTAGCGGGTCACGGAGGTCCCGGGGACGGGGCCATTGGGCGACTGGAAGGCGCCGGTCACGTCGTTCTCGAACACCTTGTAGTAGGCCAGGTTGAGGGTCATGGCGGAAGTCGCCTGCCAGCCCAGGCCGAGGGTCAGGTGGTCTTCGAAGATGGCCGGCGAGGCGATGTTGCCGAACACCGCGTTGGGGGACACCGCCGCCTCGGACCGGTTGTAGCCGGCGCGCAGGCTGATGGCGGGGTTGGCCTGCCACTGGACGCCGAGGGCGTAGATCATGATGTCGTCCCAACCGAGGCCCAGGGCGGCGCCGGAGCGCGGGTCGAAGCCGCTGCCGAAGCCCTGGGTGTCCTCGTAGTTGACCCAGCGGCCGTCCAGGGCGATGGACCAGGCGGGGGTCGGCGTCCAGCCGAGGCCGGCGGTGAAGGTCTGGGGCACGTTGAGCTGGAACTCGGAGACCCGGCGGGTGCCGAAGGTGGGCAGGTTGGGGTTGGCCACGGTGTGGTTCCACTCGAAGTCGTCGAACTCCATCTCCGAGTTGTAGGTGGCTCCCAGGGCGAGGCTGGGGGTCGCCTGGTAGAGGACGCCCACGGCGAAGCCGTAGCCGAAGGCGCCGTCCTCCGGCACGCTGGGGAAAAAGCAGGTGGTCGGCCCGGAGCAGTCCGGCGCGGCGCCGCCGAAGGGGCTGGCCGAGAGCTGGGCGTAGCCGCCGTTGAAGGCGACGCCGAGGGCGAAGCGCTCGTTGAGCTGCCAGGCCACCGTGGCCGGGATCTTCATCATCCGGTAGCTGGCGTAGACGCCGCCGAAGCCCTGGGGCTGGGGCAGGAAGATCGGGTTGGTGGAGTCCTGGGGGAAGTCGCTGCCGAAGCCCGCCAGGCCGAGGAAGCCGAAGCCGTAGGCCACCTTGCCGCCCTCCTGGACCCCCCGGGCCCAACCGGCGGAGGGGATCACGGCGAGGTCGATCTCGTCGTCGGTGGAGCCGCTGAAGGCACCGAAGGGGGTCTGCACCGTGGATTCGGTGCGCGCCGTGGTCTCGACGAACTCGACGTCGATCTCCGCCTGGTGGCCATCGACGCGGGTGAGCAGGGCCGGGTTGAGATAGAGGCCGGCCACCGGGCCCTCGGCCAGCGCCACGCCGGCGCCGCCCATGGAACTGTTGACCGGGCCGACGCCGTGGATGAAGTGGCCGTTGCCGGCCTGGGCCACCGGCGCCAGCAGGGCCAGGGTCAGGAAGGCGAGGGCCAGGACGGCCACGGCCGGCACGGCGCGGCGATGGGGTGCGGCTGTTTGGGGTGAGGCTGTGTGGGGTGAGACTGTGTAATGGCTCATTGGACTCTAAGCTCCCTCCGGGCGCAGGGCCGGGGCAAATGGCAAGACGTGGGCGTGGCGCGGCGGTCTCCCGACAGCGGCGCCGTCCTCACGGCAGCGATCCTTGAAAGTAGTGCATTTCCGCGAATGACCACGAGATCATTCCAGAATATGAGGTGTTTCCGACATGGCGAATCGTGACTGGATCGGGCAAAGTCGGGTGCATCAACTTCGGGGCCGGAATGGCGTAGAAGACACAGAACGCCGCCGCGGGGGTGGCTATGCCGCCCCCCTCCTTGCCCCTGGTTGGGGGAATCGCCTATCCTTGGCCGAATCCCAGCCTTCGAGGCCTCATCCCTTAACATCCCCTGGAGTTGTCATGACCAAGGATCCGACGACGGAGCTCGCGCCGGGCGCGGGCAACCCCCAAGCTGCGGCAGGCCCCGTGTCCCCGGGCGGCGGCGGCCGCCAGTGGTTCGGCCACCCGGCCGGCCTGTCCACCCTGTTCTTCACCGAGCTGTGGGAGCGCTTCAGCTACTACGGCATGCGCGGCATCCTCATCCTCTACATGGCCGCCGCGGTGGCCGAGGGGGGGTTGGACTTCAGCGATGGTAAGGCGGCCGCCATCTACGGCATGTACACCGGCTTCGTCTACCTGCTGGCGCTGCCCGGTGGCTGGGTGGCGGACAACATCTGGGGTCAGAGGAAGTCGGTCTTCGTCGGCGGCTGCGTCATCGCCGCCGGCCACTTCACCATGGCGCTGCCCATGCTCGGCCTGCCCGAGCAGCCGATGTTCTTCTCCGGCCTGATCCTCATCGTGGTCGGCACCGGCCTGCTGAAGCCCAACGTCTCGACCATCGTCGGCGAGCTCTACCCCGAGGGCGGGGCCCGGCGGGACGCCGGTTTCTCCGTCTTCTACATGGGCATCAACCTGGGCGCCTTCTTCGGCCCCCTGATCTGCGGCTGGCTGGGTGAGAACGTCAACTGGCACTGGGGCTTCTCCGCCGCCGGCTTCGGCATGGTCCTCGGCCTGATCCAGTACAAGCTGGGTGAGCGCAACCTGGGCGAGGCGGGCCTTTTGTCCTCCGGCGACAGCCCCGAGATCGTCTCCGCCAAGGCGCGCAACTTCTACCTGGTGAGCGCCGTGGCGGCGGGCCTGGCGGTGGTATTCGCGTTCCTCGCCACCTCCGGCGTCATCGCCCTGTCCCTGCAGACGGTGGCCACCTGGCTCGGCTACTCCATCCTGCTGCTGGTCATCCTCTTCTTCGCCTACCTGATCATGGGGGTGGCCTGGGCCGCCGGCTTCGCGGTCCTCTTCGGCATTGCCGTCGCCTACTTCAACGGCACCGCCGGCGAGCTGGCCGGCCAGTACGCCATCGCCGTCACCCTGGGGGTCTTCATCGTCGCCAACCTGATCCTCCTGGGGGCGCAGCGCGGTGTCATCACCATGGAGAAGCGGCGCCTGATGGTGATCTTCTGGCTCTTCCTGCTGGCGGCGCTGTTCTGGTCCGGCTTCGAGCAGGCCGGCTCGTCGCTGAACCTGTTCGCCGAGCGCGAGACCGACCGCATGATGTTCGGCTGGGAGATGCCCGCCTCCTGGTTGCAGTCGATCAACCCGCTGTTCATCATCACCCTGGCGCCGGTCTTCGGCGCCCTGTGGATCTGGCTCGCCCGGCGCAACGCCAACCCGTCGATCCCGGTGAAGTTCGCCCTCGGCCTGCTCGGCCTGGCGGCGGGCTTCTTCGTCATCTCCTGGGGCGCGGCCAACACGGGCGAGGGGGCGCTGGCGGCGCCGGTGTGGCTCATCGTCACCTACTTCCTCCACACCTGCGGCGAGCTCTGCCTGTCGCCGGTGGGCCTGTCGTCCATCACCAAGCTGGCGCCCCGGGACCGGGTCGGCCAGATGATGGGCATCTGGTTCATCGCCGCCGCCCTGGGCAACCTGATCGCAGGCCTGCTGGCCGGGCAGCTTGAGAACCTGGAGTCCCAGGCGTTGTTCGCCCAGGTGGCGATGATCGTCGGCATCGGCGGCCTGGTCGCCCTGCTGCTGTCGCCGTTCGTGCGCAAGCTGATGGGCAACGTCGAGTAGCCTGGAATGGGCCGCGCCGGGGGCTGCCCCGGGCGCGGCCCGGCCGGGCCCTGATAATGCTTGCTGAATAGCTGTACAGATATGCCCCTAGGGGTTATGCTTGACCGCCGTGAGCCAGCCCGAATCATCCACTGAGAACACCGACACCCGGCGCCCCTATCTTTTGGTGCGCGCCGGCGAGGTGGTGTGCGCCCTGCCCTTGGGCTCGGTGCGCCAGGTGGTCAAGGCGCTGTCGGTCCACCGCCTCCCGGGATCCCGGGACGAGCTGGCCGGGCTGGCCGAGTTCGTCGGCGAGCCGCTACCGGTCCTCGACCTGGCCCGGCTGGTGGGTGCGGCGCCCGGCGCCAACCCGGCCTACCCGGTGACCCTGGTCTGCTGGGCCGGCCATGGCCGCCGGGAGACCGTCGATGCCCAGGAGCTGGTGGGCCTGGCCGCCGACGCCGCCCTGGAAGTGGTGGGGCTCGAGCCCGATGCCGTGGTGGCGGTGGACGGCGGGGTGACCGCCGGCGAAGCCAGGGTGGGGGACGACGTGGTGCGGGTCCTGGACCTGGGCGCGTTGTCGCGGGACGCCTCCCGCGGCGCCCGCCCCGCCGCCGGCTCTCCAGCCGCCGATACGACGGCGGAGGCCGGCCCGTGACCACGGCGGTCCGCAGCGGTGACGCCGGTGCCGCCGGTGCCGACTGGCACGCCGTGCCCATCGCGTCGGCCGCCCCGCGGGAGGGCTACCTGGTGATCGAGCGGGAAGGCCGTCTGTGGGGCGTCGCCGGGACCTCGGTGCGCCGCTTGACGCGGTCCGGGGAGGCGGCGTCCCACGGCGCCGGCGGTGCACAGCCAGGCCAGGGAGGCTCGCTGCGCCTGACCGTTGCCGGCGGCGACCTGACGGCGCACCGGGTCCTGGCCATGGTGCCGGACCTGGAGGTGACCCCGACCCCGGGGAGCTTGCTCCGCTTCTGGCCCGAGGCCGCCGACGGTCTGGCCGTCTACGAGGGCCGGCCGCTGGTGGTCATCGACCCGCAGCGCCCGCCGTCGGTGCTGCTGCGGGGCGAGGATGAGGAGGATTGACGGCGCTGCGGATAGCGCGACGCGGGGGGCGGCAGCGGCGGCAGCGCGGGGGGCCGTGGGGCGCCCTGAACTGTGGCGCCTCCAACTGTGGCGCCTTTAAAGCTACGGTGCCCTCAAAACGCGGTGTTTTGAAACTACGGTGTCTTGAAACTACGGTGTCTTGAACGTCTCGAATCGAGGAACGGATCTCGCCCGGAGCAGGTGGCCGGGCCGGAGAGAAGGAGAAGGGGATGAGCCAGCAAGCAGGCGACAAGTCGAAGCGTGGCGGTGGCACCAGCAACGTGCGGAGCCACCACCCCGAGGGGTCGGCGGTGCAGGACGGCCCCGTGCGGGGTGCCGAGGCGCCCCGCACCAACCCGCTGGGGGGAGGTCGACGGCCGCTCCCGGCGACGCTGGTGGGGGAGGCGTCGTATGACGGCCTCTCCCTGACCAGCGCCAGCCGGGAGGAGTCCGTCGGCTTCTGGAGTCTCATCGCCACCGCCGCCGCCGGCCTGGTGCTGTTGATGGTGGCCCAGGCCCAGGGGGCCGCCCCCTGGACTCTCGTCGCGTTCCTGGTCGTCTCCATGGTCACCCTCGTCGTTTACTGGCAGGGGGTTCTGCGCCGCTTCGGCAAGCTGCGCCGGGAGGTGGAGAGGAGCCGGGGCGACAACGGTGAGATGGTGGAAGGGCTGGTCGAGGCGCTGGATCACGTCCGGGGCGGTGACCTGGTGCGGGCCAACCGCGCCGCGGACAAGCTGCCGGGCGAGGTCTCGGGGAGCTTCTCCAGCGCCGCCGAGGCGCTGGGCACCCTGGCGCAGCAGATCCAGAACAGTTCGGTGGAGGTGGCCTCGGCGGCCAACTCGGTCAACCAGATCGCCTCGGAGCTGGCCTCCGGGTCGTCCGAGCAGGCCGCCTCAGTGGTGGAGATCACCGCCGCCATGGAGGAACTGGCGCGCACCGCCTCCCAGATCGCCGACAACGCCACCAAGCAGGCGAAACTGGCGGAGATCGCCGAGGAGAGCGGCAACACCGGTTCCTCGGCGGTGGAGGAGGCGGTGACCGGGGTCGAAGAGGTGAAGAAGAGGATCGCCGGCATCGCCAGCCGGGCCGACACCCTGGGCACCCGCTCGAAGGAGATCTACCGGGTGCTGGATCTGATTACCGAGATCGCCCAGGAGACCCACATCCTGTCCCTGAACGCCGCCATCGAGGCCGCCGCCGCCGGCGACCATGGGCGCCGCTTCTCGGTGGTCGCCGAAGAGGTGCGCCGCCTGGCCCAGCGCTCCCAGGAGTCGGTGGACTCGGTGCGCAACCTGCTGGACGAGTTCGCCGGCTCGATCCGCGCCACGGTGGTGGCGACGGAGGAGGGCTCGAAGGAGGCCAGCCGGGTGCTGGAGCGCGCCCGGGCCGCCGCCGAGGCCATCGACAAGTTGCGCGGCGCCTCGTCCGACACCGCCCGGGTGGCGCGGGAGATCTCGCTGGCCACGCAGCAGCAGAACGCCGCCTCCGACGAGGTGGTGCTGACCCTGAAGGAGGTCAGCCAGGTGGTGCAGCGGATGGCCGACGGCCTGAAGGAGTTCTCCAACACCGCCGACCGCTTGAACGAGCTGGGGCTGACCATCCAGCTCCTGGCCCAGTCGTTCCACCTCGACTCGCCCCACTCGCTGAAGCACATGAGCCAGGGTTGGGCCAGCGAGGTGAAGCGCCGGGCCGGCAACTGGGAGTCCATCGAGGCGGTGCTGCTGGAGACGGTGGAGAAGGTGCCCTACGTCGAGCTGGCCTACGTCGTCGATCCCGAGGGCAGCCACATCGCCTACGCGGTCAACAACGCTCTGGTGGGCGACACCGACCTGCCGGCCCACATCCGTTCCGGCGAAGGGCTCAGCGAGCGGCCCTGGTATCGCGCCGTGCAGCGCGAGCGGCGGACGGTCATCACGCCGGTCTACGAGTCGCTCCTCTCCGAGCAGCGTTGCTTCACCGTGGCCACCCCGGTGGAGAACGAGGAGGGCGAGATGGTGGGGGTCCTCGGCCTCGACGTCAACGTCGGAAGCTGGACGCGCATCTGACCCGTCACGGGGCCGGTGGCTAGAGCGCACCGCCCCCACGGATCGACACGGCCATGGACCTGGAGTTCTCAGACCTCATCCCCGTCTTCGTCGAGGAGGCGCGCGATCGCATCGATCGCCTGGCGACCCATGTCTCCAGCCTGGACGAGGACGGCGAGTCGATGGCCATCGCCAAGCGCGAGCTTCACACCCTCAAGGGCTCGGCCCGCATGCTGCAGATCGACTCCATGGCGCAACTCTGCCACGCCGCCGAGGAGGCGCTGGTGGGCGAGGCGTCACCGGGCCGTCACGCGCTGCTGACCCGCGCCGTCGATCGCCTGGCGGAGATGCTGGAGAGCGTCGCCGCCGGCGACGAGCCGGAGGTCTCCGAGGAACTGCACGACGAGCTGTTGGCGGCCGGCGGGCAGCCGGCGGCCGGTGAGCCGGAGGCGGAGGAGTCGGCGCCGGACGGGTCGGCCTCGGCGCAGTCTGAAGTGGACAAGTCCGCGCCGGACGAGGCCGCCGCCGGTGGCGACGTCGCGGTGGAGGAAGAGTCGCCGGCGGACGATGCCGAGCCGGCCGTGGCGGCAAGCGCTGCGCTGGATCCGGGCGCTGACGACGACGGCGAGATGCGCATCGACGTCGATATGCCGGTGGCCAGCGGCGCCGGTGCCGGACTGTCCCAGCAGGAGCCCGGCGCCGCGGCGGCGGAGGCACCCGGTCCCGCCGCCCCCGCCTCCCTGGCCGCCTCCGAGATCCGCGTCGAGGCCTCGGCCCTCGACGAGGTGGCCGACCGTGCCACCCAGCTCCGCCTGATGTCCATGGCCGCCGCCCGGGTGGGGGACCGCATGTACGACCTCGCCCAACTCGCCGAGGACGGCCTGCGGGAGCCCCAGCCGAAGCAGGTGCTGGCGGTGCTCTCTGCCATGTTGCGGCGCATGGCGGTGGAACTGGAAGGCGATCAGCGGCTGATGCTGCGCTCCGCCGACACCCAGCTCGACCAGGTGCTCACCCTGCAACTCCAGCCGCTGCGCGGGCCGCTCCTCAAGATGGCCCGCTACGCCCGCCAGATCGCCGCCTCCCTGGACCACGAGGTGGAGGTGGAGCTGGAAGGGCAGGAGACGAAGCTCGACCGGCGCATCGCCCGGGACCTGGAGGACGCCTTCCTCCACCTGGTGCGAAACGCCGTCGACCACGGCCTGGAGAGCCCCGAGGCGCGGCAGGCGGCGGGCAAGCCTCGGGCCGGGCGGCTGCGCTTCGCCGCCTCCACATCCGGCTCCCGGGTGCGCCTGGAGATCCGCGACGACGGCCCCGGCATCGACCCGGACGAGATCCGCGACAAGGCGGTCAGCATGGGCCTGGTGGAGCGCTCCACCGCCGATGCCATGAGCCGCGTTCAGGTCTTCCGCCTGTTGTTCACGCCGGGGTTCTCGACCCGCGTCAACGTCTCCGAGATCTCCGGCCGCGGTGTCGGCCTCGACGTCGTGGCCGCCGCCGTCACCCGGGTTGGCGGCGAGGTCTTCCTGCGCTCCGAGCCGGGGCAGGGGACGTTGGTGGCGGTGGAGGTGCCGGTGGCCCGGCGCGGCGAGCAGGTGATGGTCCTCAAGGTGGGGCAGAGCCGCATCGCCCTGCCCTCCGCCGTGGTCCGGGGCGCCACCGAGATCAGCGAGGACGACGTGGTGGAAAGAGACGGTGGCCTTCTCGCCAAGGTGGGCGACCGGCTGGTGGCGTTCGTCTCCCTGGCCCAGGTCTACGGCGAGGCCCCCGCCGCCACCCAACTCCTCCTGGAAGGCTCGGTCTCCGGCCAGCGCCTGGCCATCGCCGTCGATGACGTCGAAGTGGAGGAGGAGGTGCTGGTGCGCTCGTTGCCCTCGGTGGCCTCCAGCGACCGCTTGCTGGAAGGCATGGCGCTGCTCTCCACCGGCTATCCCGTCGGCGTCCTCTCGCCGTCGGCGCTGGCCCGCCGGGACCTGCTGCGCAGCCGTCCCCGGGCGCAGCCGGTGGCGGTGCCGGAGCGGGTGCGGGTGCTGCTGGTGGACGACTCTCTGGTCACCCGGGAGATGGAGCGCCGGCTGCTTGAAGACGCCGGCTTCCACGTCGTCGCCGCCGGCGACGCCGACGAGGCCATGGGGCGGCTGGGGGAGGAGAGCTTCGACTGCATCGTCACCGACATCGAGATGCCCGGCATGAACGGCTTCGAGCTCACCGAGCACCTGCGCTCCATGGAGCACTTCGCCCAGCTCCCCATCGTCGTGGTCTCGACCCGCGACCGGCCGGAGGACCGGCTGCGTGGCCTGCGCGCCGGCGCCGACGCCTACCTGACCAAGCAGAGCCTGGACGCGGGCGAGCTCGTCGATCTGGTCCACAGGCTGGCGGGCCGCTGATGGCGGCGACAGGGAAGGGTTCGAGCGCGGCGGGCGACCCGGCGGGCGGCGGCGGCGGTGGCGGCGGCCTCGGCCCGATCCGCGTCCTCATCGTCGATGACTCGCCCTCGGTGAGGGCGGTGCTGCGCCGCTTCTTCTCGTGGACCGACGAGATCGAGTTGGTGGGTGAGGCGGCGGACGGCGCCGAGGCGGTGGAGCGCACCCGGGAGCTACACCCGGACGTCATCCTGATGGACCTGGTGATGCCCGGCATGGACGGCTACGAGGCCATCGAGCAGATCATGGCGCGGTGGCCGACGCCGATCCTGGTGCTCTCCGCCAAGGCCAACCGCGACCAGGTCCAGACCGCCTTCGACGCCATGCGCCGGGGCGCCGTGGACGTGCTGCCCAAGCCGGAGGACACCGGCGCCTGGCGCCACATGGCGGACACCCTGCCCCGGGCGTTGCGGGAGATCGTCAACAGCCACCACCCGCGGCCTCTGACCGGGAGCACCGCCAGCGGCGGTGCGGCGAACGGCGGTGTGGCGGCAGGCCCCGCGGCGGGCGGTGGTGCGACCCCGTCGCCGGAGGTGGTGCTCCGCCGGGAGCGCCGGGCGCAGGAGCGCCGGGAACGCAAGCGGGAGGCGGCCCGGGGCGAGCCCTCCGCCGGCCGCGACCCGGGGGACTGCGAGGAAGAGCACGCGGATTACGGTCCGCGGGATCTGCGCTGGCTCGCCCTCGGCGCCTCCACCGGCGGGCCGACGGCCCTCTGCGACCTCCTCGCCGGCCTCGGCGCCGCCCCGCCGGTGACCACCCTGGTGGTGCAGCACATCTCCCCCGGCTTCGAGCTCGGCCTGGTCGATTGGCTGTCCAACGCTCTGCCGCTGGACGTCAAGGTGGCGCGCCACGGCGAGGCGCCGGCACCCGGCAGCGTCCGCCTGGCACCCCCCGGCTACCACCTCCACCTCACCGCAGAGGGCCTGCTGGAGCTCGACCGCCGCACCCCGCCCTGGCGCAGTCACCGTCCCTCGGTGGACGAGCTGTTCTTCTCCTGCGCCCGCACCGTGCCCCACAAGGTGGCGGCGGCGCTGCTGACCGGCATGGGCACCGACGGTGTCCAGGGCCTGGCCCAGCTCTGCCACGCCGGGGCGGTGACCTACGTCCAGGACGAGGCGTCGAGCGTCGTCTATGGCATGCCCAAGGCGGCGCTGGAGCGGGGGGCGGCGCGGATCGCCCTGCCCCCCATGGACATCGGGCGGCGCATCGCGCGCTGCTGGGGCGGAGGCTCGTGATGGCGTCGGCGGTGGTGAGGGCGCTGGTGGGGAGGGGGAGGGCGGTGCCGGGGAGGGCCTGGTGAGCCTGCCCAACGTCGAGCGCTTCGTCTCCCTGATCCGGGAGCGCACCGGCAACGTCGTGCCGGTGGCGCGCCGGGGCTTTTTGGGGGAGGTTCTGGCCCGCCGCGCTCGCACCGCCAAGCTGTCGGTGCCGGAGTACGTGGACCGGCTGGCCGGCGCCGGCCTGAGCGGCGAGGCGGCTGAAGACTGGGACACCTTGATCCCCATGGTGACGATCAAGGAGTCCTACTTCTTCCGCGCCCCGCAGCAGTTCGCGGCGCTGGAGCGCCAGATCCTGCCGCGGCTGGTCGAGGCGCGCTCGGAGCAGCGCCGCCTCCGCGTGTGGTCCGCCGCCTGCGCCCGGGGCGAGGAGCCGGGGACCCTGGCGATCCTGTTGGCGGAGAGCCAACTGCTGCGCGGTTGGGACTGGAGCATCGTCGCCACCGACGTCGACGCGGAGGCGCTGGAGACCGCCCGCCGCGGCCTCTACGGTGAGCGCGCCGTCGCCCGGGTCCCCACCGCCCAACGGGAGCGCTGGTTCGAGACCCGGGGCAAGCTCTACGAGCTGTCGCCGGCCCTGCGCCGGCGCATCCGCTACCGCCACCTGAACCTCGCCCGGCCCCCCTACCGTGGGCTGATCGGCGAGGGGGGGCGGGGGGTGGGGGGCCCGGAGGCGGAGTTCGACCTGGTCTTCCTGCGCAACGTGTTGATCTACTTCCCCCGGCCGCTGCAACGCCGGGTGGTGGCCAGCGTCGCCGAAGCGCTGGCCGGCGACGGCGCCCTCTTCCTCGGAGCCTCCGAGACCCTGTGGCAGATCCAGCGCCGCCTGGCGGCCTACGACCTGGGCAACTGCTTCTGCTACCGCCACCGCCAGGACGGCGACGATGAGCACCTGTCCACCTTCGGCCCGGTGGACCCCGGCTCGCCGGTCATCTCGCCGCCGCCGGACGGCGACGTGGTGCGCAGGGAGCACCCGGGGATCGCCGACGTGCCGTGGCTCGACTTCCGCGGCTCGGGCAAGGTCGCGCCGCCGGAAGAGCCGGCCGCTGCCGTTCCCGAGGAGGAGGCCGAAGCGCTGGCCCCCACCTCCGGGGAGGCGTTGGTGGAGGCGCTGGAGGCCCAGGAGGACGACGAGGACAGCCATCTCCACGCCGAGCCGTGCGGCACCCAGGAGTGGTTGCTGCGGGTGGCGGGCCGGCTGGAGGCG
>Ga0102947_1000534_pt1 | contig 13512 bp, 5 predicted proteins | sample SalPon2A_A_D2_MG_FD_78210 | JGI IMG/M metagenome (GOLD analysis project Ga0102947, IMG submission 78210) | Soil microbial communities from South San Francisco under conditions of wetland restoration - Salt Pond MetaG R2A_A_D2_MG | ecosystem: Environmental > Terrestrial > Soil > Wetlands | place... | reverse complement strand
TTGAACATTGTAAACGATGAGATTGAACATATTCAAAACTTGTTCATTCAAAGTATTGAATCAAACATTTTAGAAGTAGAAGAACAGACTTTGGTAAATGTTTCTGAAGCAGATGACCGAACAAATACTATCTTCGAATACGACTTGGACTTACCTGAAAGTCTAGAATATTTCAATAGACAATTAAGCGATAATATTCCAGTTTTCGAATTTAATGATGAAGATTTGGGAAATATTGAATCCTTGCTAATAGAAATTGGAACAGAAGTAAATCAAGTAGTTTTATTAAAACATCTTTCCCCTGACGAAGTTTTTGGACGTGGTGTTTATATGTTGTGGAAATCAAATCAACAATTTGAAAGATTTGACGATAAAGTATTGCGGTTGACCCCAAAATTTAACGGACTAAAAATAAATGACACATTCATCTTTACAGAGCTAAAACTTCTAGAAAGGACATATGGGTTTCATGATGTAATTGTAAAAGAAGCAAATGCAAGCATTCAATTAATTCAAGCTTTAAATTTCCTTTATACAACAGATGGTTTAACGTTTTAGTTGAGTAATATAGGTTTTGCAAGAAAGGTACTAAAAATTAGAAATTCGCCAGTTTTAAGAAATAATACACCTAATGCTGTAATTATAACTTTCACAAAGACACATCCAGCCTTAAGAAACAAGATGATTTATAGTTTTGATGATAGTCAAATAATTATTGAAACAAAAATTTCGAAAGAATTATTTATAAAAATGCTTGATGATGCTAATTTGACTTCTGAACTTACAAATCAATTTTATGAAAGTAAAGCTAATGATGCTGTAACAATAGAGAAGATTAAAAACTATATCCAACAACGCTATAGTTCATCACGACTGTAATTCCTAATCGGAATTTATATCAATTTAGCTATCTTTCGGTTACGGTAATTATCAAATGTACCCATGTGCCTGCGGTAGGTAAACTTCATACACTCAATCCCTTTCAGGATGTCGCTCCTTTCATTTACCCACTTCAGCACCGCGCATAAAAAAACGCATTACGCAGTAATGCACTTTATTTATTTTTTCCTGACGTTTAAATTTACAATTATCTCCTTCAAAGGCACTTTATCTTTAAATGAGTGAACATTTAGTAATAAAAAATAAAAAGGAAAACAAATTGGCTGGCTTATCTATCCGCAACCAGGTTATATAAATATCAAATTAACCCTCTTAATATTAAGAATATAAGTATTTCTAATTATTGATAAAAAAAGAAAATTTTTCAAATTCATAAATAATTTGGTTCGACAATTTTTCTGTACGCTCTACAATAAGCCAAATACGAAAGTGTTTGGCTTTTTTTGTGAATGAGATTTTTGAAACTTGTTTCGTAAAATCGAAATTCCGAAAAAAAAGTAAATTTTATATTAAAATTTGGTTTGTTGCAAAAGCCCTTCAATGGCCCAACGAGCTATAGCGAGTTAATCCAGCTCCCGCTACAAAAAACTAGATAAAAGTGTATCTGGTTTTTTATTTACTTGTAATTTCAATTATTGATTTTATCTCACTAAATTAGAACAAAATAAACATGATTTAATCCCAAAGATTTTAAAAGATTAGTTTTAATTTATTTAAATGCCCACAACACCAATTAATAATAAGCTAAATACACTCTCTAAAACATTAAAAGGAGAGTTTTTTTTTGATGATCTGCATAAAAGTATGTATGCAACAGATGCTTCGGTTTACCGAATGTTACCAACGGCTGTTGCTTATCCAAAAGATAAAAGTGATATTAAGCAATTAATTGCCTTTGCCAATCAAGAAGGTATAACACTTATTCCCAGAGCTGCTGGTACTTCGTTGGCAGGTCAGTGTGTTGGAGAAGGGATCGTTGTAGACATTTCAAAGCACTTCACAAAAATATTAAGCTTTAATCAAGAGCAAAATACTATTACTATACAGCCAGGAATTATCAGAGATGAGTTAAACAATTTTTTGGAGCCTTATGGTTTGTTTTTTGCTCCAAACACTTCAACTAGTAACCGTTGCATGATTGGTGGAATGGTAGGCAACAATTCTTCAGGCTCAACATCAATTAAATATGGTGTTACAAGAGACAAAGTATTAGAGATTGAAGCAATTCTATCTGATGGAACCGAAGTTGTTTTCAATAATCACTCTTTAGAAGAATTTAAAGCAAAAGGAGAAAAAAAAAATATTGAAGGTGAGATATATAAAACCATATTAGATGAATTATCTGATAAGGTAACACAAGCCGAAATCCATGCACAATTTCCTAAAGCTTCAATTCATAGAAGGAATACTGGCTATTCAGTTGACATCTTCTTGGATGATAAAACTGAAAATGGTTTATCAGAAAAAATGAATATTGCAAAGTTACTTTGCGGCAGTGAAGGCACATTGGCATTTACAACCTCAATAACCTTGCAGCTGGATACTTTACCTCCTAAAGAAACAGTTTTTGTTGTGCCTCATTTTGATAGCATTCAAAAGAGTTTGGAGGCCACAGTTAGTGCTATGAAACACAACTTATATTCTTGTGAGTTATTAGACAAGACTATTTTAGATTGTACTAAAAATAATAAAGAACAATCCAAAAACAGATTTTTTATTGAAGGTGACCCAGAAGCTATTTTAATGCTAGAGATCAGAGCAGAATCTAAAGAAGAGACAGAAACGTTAGCAAATAACTTGATTAAGGATTTAAAAACACACAACTATGGTTATGCTTATCCTAAACTCTATGGAGATGATATAAACAAAGCTATAGAATTGAGAAAAGCAGGATTGGGCTTATTAGGTAATATGGTAGGCGATGCCAAAGCTGTTGCTTGTATCGAAGATACTGCAGTAGACTTACAAGATTTACCAAGTTATATCTCGGAGTTTACAAGCATGATGGATAACTACAAACAGAAAGCTGTCTATTATGCACATGCTGGAGCAGGTGAAATTCATTTAAGACCAATATTAAATTTAAAAGAAAAAAAGGATGTTTCTTTATTTAGAGAAATAACTACTGAAATTGCAAAACTGGTAAAAAAATACAAAGGCTCTTTAAGTGGTGAACATGGTGATGGTATTGTGAGAGGTGAATTTTTACCCTTAATGATAGGTCACGAGAATTATCAATTACTTAAACGTATTAAAGCTGCATTCGATCCTAATAATGTATTCAATAAAGGTAAAATTGTGGATGCATATCCAATGGATAAATCTTTGAGATATGAAGTAGATAGAAATGAACCTGAAATTGTAACCATATTGGATTTTTCAGATTCATTGGGTATTTTAAGAGCTTCTGAAAAATGTAATGGTTCTGGAGACTGCCGAAAATTACCTTCAGCTGGAGGAACAATGTGTCCCAGCTACAGAGCCACAAGGAATGAGAAAGACACGACTAGAGCTAGAGCTAATACCTTAAGGGAATTCCTTACTAATTCAGATAAAGCAAATAAGTTCAACCATAAAGAACTTAAAGAGGTTTTTGATCTTTGTTTAAGCTGTAAGGCATGTTCTAGTGAGTGTCCAAGCAATGTTGATGTAGCAAGCTTTAAAGCAGAATTTTTGTATCAATATCAAAAAGAAAACCCACCATCTTTTAGAGATAAACTAATTGCCAATAATGCTAAATACAATAAACTTGGTAGTATTTTCCCAAAAATCACAAACACACTTCTTAATGCAACTTTGGTTAAGCGTTTATTGAGAATAGCTACAAACAGAAGCATGCCTAAATTGGCATCAATTACTTTTAGAAAATGGCATAATAAAAATCAACATCAATTTTTAGACACTGATCTTGATAAAGGTGAAGTCTATTTGTTTGTTGATGAGTTTACAAATTTTTATGACGTACAAACTGGTATTGATGCTTTTCAACTTTTAACACAACTAGGTTATAAAGTTCATATTATTAATCATGAAGAAAGTGGGAGAAGTTATATTTCTAAAGGATTTCTCGATGAGGCAAAACAGATTGCCAATAAAAACATTTCAATTTTCAGCAATCTTGTTTCAGAAGAAATACCATTGGTTGGCATTGAACCTTCAGCAATTTTATCATTTAAAGACGAATATTTAAGACTAACCAATAATAAAAGTGATGCTCTAAAGGTGGCGTCTTTTACGTTTACAATTGAAGAGTTTATAAAACGCGAAATTTCTAATGGACAAATTTTACCCAATCAATTCACAAATGATGCAATGATTATTAAAATCCATGGACATTGCCATCAAAAGGCATTAGGCAGTATTGAACCAACTTTTGCAATGCTCAACTTACCTCAAAATTATTCAGTGAGTATTATAAATTCTGGATGTTGTGGTATGGCTGGTTCTTTTGGCTATGAAAAAGAACATTTTGATTTAAGTATGCAAGTAGGAGAGGACACTTTATTTCCTAAAATACGAAATACAGAAAAAACAACTACTATAGTTGCATCAGGGACTAGTTGCAGGCATCAAATTTTTGATGGAACAAATAGAATAGCAGAGCATCCAGTTAGTATAATGAAAAGGGCTTTGAAATAGAGGTTTACTTTTTTTGTTTAATTTAGTAATCTTACAAAAATTTTATGTTGAGGTACTTTCGGTATATTGTTGTGGTGTCCTTTTTCTGGTCTTTGTATCTTTTTGGACAGGAAATCCCACCTATTGAAATATTTTCACCGGAAACTTATGGTGCTGAAAATCAAAATTGGAGCATATCACAGGCAAACAATAAATATATTTATGTAGCAAATAATAAAGGTTTGCTAGAGTACAACGGAGCCAAATGGCAGCTCTATAATTCACCAAACGAAACTATAATAAGGTCTGTAAATGTAATTGATGACAAAATTTATACAGGAAGCTACAGAGAGTTTGGTTATTGGGAACCAACAGAATTTGGAAAATTAGTTTACACATCTTTATCTCAAAGCTTATCAATTCCTTTTTTGGATGATGAGGAAATATGGAATATTATTGAAATAGAAGACTGGATATTGTTTCAGTCACTAAAACGAATATATATATATCATAAAAAAGACAATGCTTACAGTTTTATTGATTCAGAAGCTCCAAAAGCCTTTAAATTATCAGATGGCATCTATTTTCAGAAGGACAATGACGCACTATATAAAATCGAAAATGGAGAGCCAAAACTAGTTAATAATAACCCAATTTTTAGCCAAAACCAAATAATCAATATATATGATTATAATGGCGGATTTTTACTATTAACAGAAAATGATGGATTTTATATTTTAAGAAATCAAGAGATTTCCAGATGGGACGTTCCAGCAAACAAAGATCTTTCTGGAGTAAGTGTTTATAATAGTATCGAATTACAAGATTCAAGCTTTGTTTTGGGTACAATATCTAATGGAATATTTCACATTACTTTAGAAGGAGAAATTAATTATGATATTAATAGGTCTACTGGTTTAAGTAATAACACAGTACTTTCAATTTTCGAAGACGTTGAAAACAATATTTGGCTTGGTCTAGATAATGGTATCAATTGCATTAATATAAAGTCTCCTTTTAAAGTTTATAATGATGAAAAAGGCGACATAGGAACTGTTTATACTTCGGCAGTTTATGAAAATATGTTGTATTTAGGAACTAATCAAGGGTTATTTTTTAAATCGTTATCAAGTAATAACAATTTTCAGTTTGTAAAAGGAACTCAAGGTCAAGTTTGGTGCTTGGTTGAAATTGAGAACACTCTGTTTTGTGGTCATAATAGAGGTACGTTTAGAATAAAAGATTCAAAGGCTGAAAAAATTGTAGATATTCCTGGAACATGGAATATTAAAGCGGTTGATCAAAATAAAAACATCCTCATTCAAGGAAATTATAACGGTCTTAATGTTATAGAAAAGAAAAATAATACCTGGACATTTAGAAATAAAATAGAAGGTTTTGACATCTCTAGTAAGTACTTGGAAATTCTTAAAAATACGAATCAGATATTTGTTAGCCATGAATACAAAGGTGTTTTCAAATTAAAAGTAGATGAAAAATTTAGTAAGGTAATTGAATATAATAAAGAGACTTCAGTTGGTAAAGGCTTAAATTCTAGCCTTATCAAATATAAAGGCGATATTTTGTATGCATATAAAGATGGCGTATTTAAATATGATACTATCCTGGAAGTTTTTAATAGAGATTCTTTGTTTAGTCAAATTTATAACAAAAGAGAATATACTTCAGGCAAGTTAGTTAACGATAAAAAAACAAATAAACTTTGGGGATTTTCTGCTAAAGGAATAAGTTATATCACTCCTGGAAAATTTAGTGATGTGCCAGAAATAAATAGAATTCCCTTTCCGGTTATTTTGCGTAAAGATGTAACAGATTCTGAAAATATTACGTATTTAAAAGATGAACAATATCTTTTAGGAACTTCTACAGGTTATTTTATACTAGACTTAAACAAATTAGTTGAAAAAATATATAATATAGATATTACATCAATTAGTGTTAGTAAATACAAAAGTCTAGATTCACTAAATTTAGTGAGTAAAGAAGTTTTTGGTGATTTCAAAAATAATGAGAACAATTTTGAGTTTTCATTTGGGATTCCAGAATATCAAAAATATTATCAGACTGAATACCAATATAAGCTTAAAGGTATTTATGATAATTGGAGTGAATGGTCCGAAAGTCCAAGCGAAAAGTTTGAAAACCTACCTTATGGAAATTATACTTTTATTGTAAAAGGCCGTATAGGTAATATAGAATCAAGCAATACAGTAGCGTATAGTTTTAAAATAGCAAGGCCTTGGTATTTATCAAATACTGCCATAGTGTTTTATTTTCTATTTGTTCTATTGTTTTCGTTATTCATGCACAATGTTTACAAAAGATACTACAAAAAACAAAGAGAGAAATTACTCGAAAAAACAACCAAAGAATTAGAGCTTAAAAAACTTGAAAACCAACAGCAGTTAATGCAGTTTAATAATGACAAACTAAAGCAAGATATTGAAAGTAAAAATAGAGAGTTGAATATTTCAACTATGAGTCTAATAAAGAAAAATGAATTCTTAAATAATATTAAAACAGAACTCAAAAAAGTTGAAAATGTTAGTAATCTTAATAAGGTTATAAAAATAATTGATAAAAATCTCAACCATACAGACGATTGGAATGTTTTTGAAGAGGCTTTCAATAACGCTGATAAAGACTTCCTTAAAAAAATTAAAAATATACATCCAAATTTAACGCACAACGATTTAAGATTGTGCGCTTATTTAAGGCTTAACTTATCATCCAAAGAAATAGCACCTTTACTTAACATATCATCAAGAAGTGTGGAAGTAAAACGATATAGATTAAGAAAAAAAATGAATTTATCCCATGACGATAGCTTAACAGATTATATATTGAAAGTTTAAGACCTTAACATTTCTTACATTTGCCACAACATTACCACTACATTTTTAAGTCTCGGATTGTTGGGTTATTCATAAAGTATAGCTAAAATTAAGGATTTAGCAAAAATTATATCCTTTTTTTAATTTGTATGTTTTTTGTTGAGGTTTAATTTGTCATAATCGCAATTCAATTTAATAGTTTTGAGGAAATAAAAAACTTGATTTTCGATGAGACAAATTTTCCTAAAAATTCTAACACTATGTTTCTTTACATATGCTAGTGGGCAGAATATTGAAATAAGCGGGACAATAACAGATGCAGAAAGTGGTTTTCCAGTTCCTGGAGCGAACATTCTCGTTAAGAATACAACAAAAGGAACAGTATCTGATTTTGATGGTAATTTTACTATTTCAGATGTAGAACCTGGATCAACATTATCGTTCAGCTATCTTGGGTATCTTACCTATGAGGTTGTTGTTAATGACAACTCAAACTTAAATATTCAGTTAGTACCTGATATTGCAAAGCTTGATGAAGTTATTGTGATAGGTTATGGTACTCAAACTAAAAAAGAAATTACAGGAGCCGTTTCTGTAGTTGGTGCAGAAACCATTGAAGCTTTAAAACCTACGCAAGTAGAGCAAGCATTGCAAGGACAAGTTGCTGGTGTTAACATTACGTCTACATCTGGTTCTCCGGGTAGTGGTTCTACTATTAGTATTAGAGGTGTATCAACCAATGGAGATAGTAGACCTTTAATTTTAGTTGATGGCAATGTCATTGAAGATTTAAGTGTGATTAACCCCAACGATATTGAAACGATCAATGTCCTCAAAGATGCTACAGCCGGTATTTATGGTGTAAGAGCGGCCAATGGTGTAATATTAATTACAACCAAAACAGGTAGAAAAGAAATGCCGCTTACTATAGAGTATAATGCGTATGGTGGTTTTCAACAAACTACTAGAGAAATTCCTGCTTTGAACGCAACGGAATATGCCGTTTTAATCAACGAGGCATTTGCAGCTGGAGGAAGCACACCACCATATTCAGATCTGTCTGTACTTGGAGAAGGCACAGATTGGCAGGACAAGGTCTTTCAAAATGCTCCAATCTTTAGTAATGCAATCACAATTAAAGGAGGTAAAGAAAAATCTTCCTATGCCTTCAGTGGTTCATACTTAACTCAGGATGGTATTGTAGGTGGTACTGATTCTAAATTCACCAGATTTACTCAAAAAGCAAATTATAGTGTAGATTTTTTAGAGAATTTTAAATTTAATTCAGGATTAATATACTCATTTACAAATAAAAAGAACTTAAGTGAAAATGCATTGGGTTCAGTACTTTTTAATGCACTTAATATGTCACCAACGTTATCTGTAAGAGATGAAAATGGCGAATTTACATTGGCGGAAGGTTTAGGTAATGAAGTCATAAATCCAATTGCCCAAATGGCAAATTCTTACAATAGAACAAAGGTTAGTAAATTAAGTGGTAACGCTAGTTTAGCCTATAATTTTCTGGACCATTTTACTGCACAAGCAAGTATACAGTTCAACTATGCTGAAGTAAGAAATAAAGTATTTAGCCCAATTGTATTTTATGGAAGTGGAAAAGTTTTTAATAAGGACAGAAGTGAAGTATTTGAAGGACTGAATTATTTTAGAGATTATACATTTAATGCATTTATACAGTATGAAAATACTTTTAATGATGTGCATAAGGTTAATGTACAATTATTTACAGAGGTTTTAAAAACTACAGGAGAGTTCACTGGGTTTAGAGGTTATGATATTAGAGATAATATGGTTCAAAACGCTAATATTGATGAAGCTCGTGATGTAGAAAACATAAATCAGGCACTAGGAAGAAATCCAACGTTCGATTCAAGATTGTTGTCATATTTTGCAAGGCTACAATACGATTACGATGGCAAATATTTACTTTCGGCTGTAATCCGTAGAGATGGCTCTACAAAATTTGGTCCAGAAAATAAATTTGGGTATTTTCCAACGGGCTCTATAGGTTGGATTGCTTCAGATGAAGACTTTCTAAAAGATAGTAACGTTATAAACTTTCTAAAGTTTAGAGGATCTTATGGTATTTTGGGTAATGATAGAATTCCAGACTACAGATTTGTTTCTTTATTAAATGGTGAAGGCACTTATGTTTTTGATGACGAATTAGCATTTGGTGTGGCAGCAGGTGCTGTTGCAAATCCTGAAATACGTTGGGAAAAACAAAAGACTTGGGATATAGGAATTGATACAAGACTATTTAACAATAAAGTAGATATTACTGCAGATTATTTCAAAAGAACAACAGAAGATTTATTGGTAATACCACAAGTGTCAGGAATACTTGGTGTAGGAGCACCAGGATCTGGAGCACCTGTTGTTAATGCAGGAACAGTTGAAAATAAAGGTTTTGAATTCTCTATTGGTTACGCTGATAATTTAAGTGATGATTTAAGCTTTAGTGTAAAGTATAACGTAACTGCAATTGAAAATAACGTTGTTGAGGTTACTGCTGATGGAGGTTTCATTGCAGGAGGCTCATTTGGAGTAGGACAAGATCCACCTTCAAGAATGGAGGCTGGCCATGTGATAGGATATTTTAGAGGTTATAAAACGGATGGTGTTTTTCAAAATCAAGCCGATGTTGATGCTTATCCTACAATTAATGGTGCAGTGCAACCGGGAGATTTAAGATTTGTTGATATTAATAATGATGGAATTATTGATGACGATGATAAAACAGATTTAGGTAATCCACTTCCTGATGCTACAATGGGACTTAATCTTTCTTTCGATTATAAGAATTTTGATTTTGCTGCCTATGCATTTGCATCTGTAGGTAATGAAATTGTTAGAAACTATGAGCGTAATCAAAATTTAACAAATAAAAGTATTTATTATTTAGATAGATGGACAGGAGAAGGTACAAGTAGTACGTTTCCAAGAGTAACTACAGGAGCTAACTCTAATGGCTTGTTTTCAGATTTTTTTATTGAAGATGGATCTTTTGTGCGATTACAAAATGTACAATTAGGATATAGTTTGTCTGATAAATGTCTTGAAAATTCAAAAATAAATAAGATGAGATTTTATATCTCGGCAAGCAATCTGTTTACACTAACAGAATATAAGGGCTACGATCCAACAGCATCCTCTGGTGCACCAATTGGTGGTGGAATCGATCAAGGATTTTATCCTAGTGCGAAAACATTCTTACTTGGAGTTAACTTAAAATTTTAATTAAACAGTTATGAAAAATTTAAAACTTAAAAATATCTTCATTTTATTCTTACTAGTGTTTTCATGCAGTGATGATTTTGTATATGTAGATTCACTTGATGAAAACTCTGATGATTATTTCAATTCAGAAGAAGATTACCAAAAAGCATTAATAGGTGCATACGATGGTTTACAATCAACATATGTCAATGTTATGCTCGGCGAAATAGCTTCAGACAACACACTATGTGGAGGCGAAAGCGCAACAGACGTAATTGGATTTCAGGAAATAGACGATATGATTCATACACCAAACAATGCCAATTTAAGAGATGTTTGGAGTTGGATGTATGGAGGTGTTAATCGTGCAAACTTTATTCTTGAATTTCAGGATAAAACGGATTTCCCAAATAAAAACAATGTTTTAGGTCAAGCAAGATTTTTAAGAGCTTACTATTATTTTGAATTGGTAAAATGGTTTGGAGACATTCCTTTTGCTGTAGACACAAGAATTCAGTTTGGGGATCAATTTACCATAGAAAGAACTCCTAAAGCAACAGTTTATGCACAAATTGAAGATGATTTAATTTACGCAATAGCAAACCTTCCTTACGTGCAGTCAGAAGTTGGTCGTGTTACCAAAGGAGCAGCACAAGCTTTGTTGGGAAAAGCATATCTGTATCAGGATAAATTTAATGAAGCTGCAACAGTGCTTGAGGATTTAATCAATAATGGGCCTTATGATTTGTTAGATGATTATACTACCATGTTCGAAAACGATAATGAAAATAATATCGAGTCTGTTTTCGAAGTACAATATACTGACCAAGAAGGTGCTGGTTTTGGGTGTTTACAGTGTAGTGAAGGTAACGTAGCAGTTGGTTTTAATGGAATTCGTAATTACACGGGACCGGTTTTTGAGTCTGGATTTAGCTTTAATGTTCCTACGCAAGAAGTGGTTGATGAATTTGAAGATGGTGATGTTAGAAAAGATGTTGCAATATTAGATATAGAGTTATGGGCATCTCAAACTGGAGCAACCTACTCAACTGGCTATGAGCATACAGGTTATTTTAATAGAAAGTACATTTCTCGTCAGGGTGATTTAAACACAGGTGATGCCAATTTAACAAACCCAAATAACTACAGAGCAATCAGATTTGCAGATGTTTTACTAATGGCGGCCGAAGCATTAAATCGGGGAGGAATAAGTGATGCTAGAGCTTTAACATATTTAAACAGAGTTAGAGACAGAGCTCAATTGGACGATGTCAGTTTTACGGGAAATAACTTGACAAATGCCATTTATCATGAAAGACGTGTAGAACTGGTTGGAGAAGGACATAGATTTTTTGATCTGGTAAGAACAGGGCGGGCAGCTCAAGAAATAGACGGTTTTACAGCAGGAAAGAATGAGGTTTTTCCAATTCCTTTGATAGAAATTCAATTAGCAGGTAATACCTGGCCACAAAACCCAGGATACTAAATAAAAAAACAGAACTATGAAAACATTAAAATATTTATTAAGCTGCAGCATTGCATTATTGGTCTTTATTAATTGTGCAGATGATGAAGCTAACTTCGATTATTTAAATACTGCTGCTTCACCAACAAATGTGACAGCAATTTTTCAAGTTACCCAAGATAATACAGGTTTGGTAACAATCACTCCCAATAGTGATGGTGCTTCAAAGTACAACGTCTATTTTGGAGATGAAACTTCAGACCCAGCTGTTGTCACGCAAGGTCAGAATGTCAATCATATCTATGCAGAAGGAACATATACTGTAAAAATTGAAGCTATAGGAATAACAGGGTTAGTAAGTGAAATTACTAAAGAACTGGTAGTGTCATTCAATCCACCTGAAAATTTAGATATTGTTATTGTAAATGATGCAGCAGTTTCTAAACAAGTCAATGTAACAGTCAATGCAGATTTTGCGGTTTCTTTTGATGTCTATTTTGGAGAACCTGGAAATGATACGCCTTTAACTGCAAATATTGGCGAAACTGTATCATATCAATATCAAGATGCTGGATTATATACAATAAGAGTTGTGGTTATGGGTGCTGCGATTGAAACGACTGAACAAGCGGTAGAATTCGAGGTTACTGCAATTTTACAACCTCTCGCGTCGGCTCCAAACCAGCCAAACAGAAATCCATCAGATGTGATTTCACTTTTCAGTTCTCAATATGACGATATAGCTGTAGATTATTTCCCAGATTGGGGACAAGGAGGTCAAGGCAGTGGTTGGGCTTTATTCGATTTAAATGGAGATGAAATGCTTCAGTATGTTAATTTAAGTTATCAAGGAAATCAGTTAGATACACCTGTAGATGTTTCTGGAATGGAGTATTTGCATATGGATGTTTGGACTGCAGATGTGGTAGCAAGAATTGAGACATCGTTAATTAGTGTTTCTAATGGCGAAAAACCTGTTTGGAGTGATTTAACACCTAATGCATGGACTTCTATAAATATTCCTATTTCCGAATGGACAGATCAAGGTTTAACCGTTGCAGATATACATCAGTTAAAATATGTAGGAGATCCTTGGGCAGCAGGAACTGTGTTTATAGACAATGTCTATTTCTATAAGGAATCATCCGGAACAATTACGTCAATGATAGAAGACTTTGAAGGAACACCACCAGCATTTACTGTATTTGGTAATATAGCAGATACACAGGTTATTGCTAATCCAGATGCTTCAGGAGCAAATACTACTGCTAATGTTGCTCAACTAACTAAAACCGCTGGTGCCGAAGTTTGGGCAGGAACATTTTTCGAAGTTGGTTCACCATTAGATTTAACAACGTATAACATGATTAATGTTAAAACGTGGTCTCCAAACATTGGAGCAGTTGTTAAACTCAAACTTGAAAATGCGGATGC
>Ga0102947_1000533_pt1 | contig 13516 bp, 10 predicted proteins | sample SalPon2A_A_D2_MG_FD_78210 | JGI IMG/M metagenome (GOLD analysis project Ga0102947, IMG submission 78210) | Soil microbial communities from South San Francisco under conditions of wetland restoration - Salt Pond MetaG R2A_A_D2_MG | ecosystem: Environmental > Terrestrial > Soil > Wetlands | place... | reverse complement strand
CGGGCTGCTGATGATCTACAACGTCTCGCTCAAACGCATGGCACTCGTAGGTAACCTCATCGTGGCGCTGGTGCTCGGCCTTGCACTCGTCTATGGAGGATGGATGATGGGACCGCTCGGCCCGGTGCTCGTCGGGGCGGCCTTTGCTTTTCTGACGACGCTGGCTCGTGAGATCACCAAAGACGTGGAAGATGCCGAAGGGGATACGGTTGCCGGGGCGCGCACTTTGCCGATTATGTACGGGCCGGGTGCCCCCCTGCGCATTGTGCTAATTCTCCTGATCGTCACAGTGCTGATGACGCCACTGCCGTACTTCGTGCTCGACTTTGTGGGGTTGTATCTGGTGGTGATTCTGGTAACAGATACGCTGCTGCTGCGGGCGTGCTGGTTGCTGTCGGCTGCGCATCCAGAGGTCCACGCCCGTCGCATCAGCAACGTACTTAAGAGCGCGATGGCTACCGGGATGGTGGCGTTGGCGCTGGGCGCGCTGGTGCAATTAGGATAGGCGGCTGGTTGTCGGTTTATGGTTCCTGGTTGAACAAGCAGAGGCTGTTTTGCATAGTAGTCAGGTCCGAAGCTGTTTGCGTCAGAAGGCACGCTGTTCGTGCGATGTCCAGTTCTACAGGCAGACGAGGAGAACAGGGTGCAGTCGATTTCTTAAAAGTAGTCATTCGCAACCTCTTGCAAATCATTCGTATGCGGGAAGCACGGAACGGAGGGATGCCGTTTTACGCACAAGCTGGTCTGTTTTTTGCTCGCCTCCGGTTACCCCAGCGATATTGGATAGCCATAGATTTTGATGACAAGCCAACGTGGATTTGAGAGTGCCCTGGTAGAACAGGCACAGGCGGGCGACAGCGCGGCGCGGGAGCAACTGCTGGTCAACCTGGAGCCGGTGCTGCGGGCCTTCTTTATCAAGCGCATCGGGTACAAGCCAGCCGTTGATGATCTGGTGCAAAATACGCTGCTGCGCGTGCATGGCGGGCTGGAAGCGCTCAAGGATTCCAGTCGGTTGAAAGCCTTTGCAATGAAGGCGGCGCTGTTCGAGTTGCACGACCTTTATCGGGGGCGCTACAGTCCCAAAGAATTGCTCTACGACCCGGAGCGCCCGCCCGAGTCGCTGGGGGAGGGCAACACGGCAGGAGCCGGTTTCGATGTGGAGCGGGCGCTATCGCTCCTGACGCCACGAGCCCGGCGTATCCTGGAACTGCGCGAGTATGGCTACCGCTACCAGGAAATCGCCGAGATGATTGGCACCAGCGAGGCCGCTATCAAGATGCAGGTGAAGCGGGCCTTCGAGAAGATGCGCGATGTGCTCACTATGTTGCTGATAGCGGTTGCCTGCTACGGTGCTGGAAGCGTCTGGTAAGTTGCTTCGCTGTCAAGAGGCTCGCTTCGCTCGCTGTCATTGGTGCCTTCGGCACGTCATTGGTCATTGATTGGCGTGGTGTCTCCTATGACCAATGACGGCGAGCAGCGCGAGTCATAATGACGTGAGCGAAGCGAACAACTGACCTTCTTTACCAACCCTCACCATCGCCGATGTTACTTTTGGCAGCAATGTGGCGACTTTGTTACCGCCTGACCCCACTCTGACCTGCCGGTAGCCTATACGCTGCACGGTTTTCATTCGGTTGACGTACGTACCTGCACATGTCTGACTTACTCGACACCCTGCTTTTTTCCGACGACCTCTCGCCTGCTCAGCAGGAGGCGTTGCAGACCGCGATGGCGAAAGATCCGGCGCTGGCCGAAATGGCCGCCCAGTGGCATCACATTCGTACTGCTGTGCGCAACGATATGCACACGAGCCTGCCCGACGGTCGCCTCTTTATCCTTTACGCGCTGGATGCATCGGGTCATGCCGATCTGCTTTCCTCGGAAGAGCGCACACACCTGGAAAGGGCCCGTCCCCAGTTGGATGCGGCCATCCACCAGCACCCGGCGCTGGCCGATGTTGTCGCCGATGTAGATGAGGCCTGTGCCGATTTCGAAGCCTGCTGGGCGCAACACTGGACAAAAACAGCCCCTCGAAAAACGGTTCCAGATCGTAGCGCCATGCCGTCTGTTCGTCGCAAAAGTGGTTTGCGGTGGGGCTGGCGTGCCCTGGCGACGGCAGCGGTCGTGGCCTTTGTGGCCGTGATCGGTTTGCTCATTCAGCGGGATCAGAACACGACGACCATCGCTGTGGCAGAAGGCGAGACGCGCCTCGTTGAACTGGCCGATGGCTCGACGGTCCGGCTGCTCGGTGGTTCGCAACTCACCTTTGTAGATCCAGAAGCCTCTGCTGTTTTCAACCGCCGCGTCTCGCTCGAAGGGCAGGCTTTCTTCGAGGTCACCTCCGGTCAGCAAGGCTTTACCGTTGAAACGCCCACGGCGTTGACGACGGTGCTGGGCACCAGTTTTGGCATCCAGGCGGACGAGGCAGAGATGGAAGTTGTTTTGGCAACGGGCAAGATTTCCGTGGCTTCCAAAGCCGCGCAGGACCGTGTGGTGGTGCTGGAGCCGGGCCAGATGAGCCGCGTCGCCCACAACGCGCTGCCTTCTACACCGGCTTCGGTTGATCTGACCGAAGCGCTGGAGTGGACCGGCCTGCTGCTCTTCCGCGCCACGCCTGTCGAAGAAGCGATGGCCCGCCTGAGCGAACAGTTTGATGTACCTATCACCGTAGCTCCGTCGCTACAAGACGAGCCGGTCAGCGGCACCTTCGATCCATCGCAGCCGCTCGATCAGATTCTGGATGCCCTCGCCACAACGCTTGCCGCCGAGGTGCGCGGCAACGCAGAAGCAGGCTATCAGATCACGCAATAAAGACGAAGCTCGGAAATCGAGGATCGCACGAAAGCATGTAATCCCTCTTTAACCTTCGATTCCCCCTCCTCACATCTTTTCTCTTCCCTTCTCACTCTTCCCCCTTCCCCGCATTTTTAATATGTGTGGCAGACAACCTCGCCGGGAGGCCTGCGTTGAAACCGAAGCACGCGCTTGCCATTAGAGAGGCGCGTAAGCGGTAGGCCCTTCGAGTCTTCACACAGGTCAATTTTTTTGCGGGTCCGATTGGTTTGCATAGCATGGTTGCTGAGTGCCGCAGTGCCCTGGCTGACGGCGCAGGCGCAGTCTATTCACATGGATGGACGCGAAGTGGAGTTGAAGGACGCGCTCGTGGCCTTCAGCACGGAGCACAGCGTTGATCTAGTGTATGCCGAGCGGCTGGTGGCCGGGCATACAACGACCTGTCGGTACAATGGACCAAGCATTGAGGAGGCGCTGGCATGCTTGCTGGCGGATACCGACCTGCGTGCCGAGCGCGTACGGCGGCGGCAATATGTCCTGGCTCCTCTTCCCCGCCGGGCCGAACAGAGCGAAAGACCCTCCCGACCTGTGCCGCGCGGCGCGGTGCGGGGCTTTGTGGTGGATGATGAAACTGGCGAGGTGCTGCCCGGCGCACACGCCTTTCTACCCGACCTGAAACTGGGTACAACAACCAACGAAGCAGGATATTTCGCCCTCGCGTCGTTGCCCTGGCAGACCTACCATGTCCGCTTCTCTTACCTCGGCTACCAGCCCCGCGACACCCTGCTGACTGTAGACGCCGAGACCGTAGAAATCCGGCTGACACCTGCGTCGTTACTGACGGATGAAGTGGTGGTCGAAGCGCGGCGCAAGGAGTTAATGGCGGTGCCCGGCGTAGCCAATGTGGTGGCGCAGCAACTGGAACAATTGCCTGCTTTTCCTGGCGAACCTGATCTGTTTCAGGCATTGCAATGGCTACCGGGCGTGCGCAAAGCGGGCGAGGTCAACGGCGGCCTGATCGTGCGCGGTGGCGAGCCAGACCAAAACCTTTATCTGCTCGATGGTGCGCCGGTCTACCATCCTTGGCACGCCTTCAGTCTCATCTCGACGTTTCAGACGGAGACATTCAAGGACATCAAGCTCTACCAGGGGTCGTTTCCTGCCGAGCATGGCGGGCGGCTTTCTGCCGTGCTGGATGCAGAGATGAAAGACGGTACCCGGACCGAAGAGCACCTGGTGGCCGCCATCGGCGCGGCGAGCGCCCGGTTTATTGTCGAGAGTCCGATCAACGACAACGTCTCGTTCATGCTGTCGGGCCGCCGGTCGTATATCGACAAGCTGATCGGCACGAGCCACCCGGTAGAAGAGGATGGCCGCCGCGATACGTTGCGGACGGGCTATTTTTTCTACGACATGAGCGCAAAGCTGACAGCACGCTCGGGCTACCGACATCGGTTCTCGCTCAGTTACTACGGCGGGCGCGACGAACTCGATCTGCGCCTGCCCTTCGATCTCTCGCTCGACATTGAGGAATGGCTCCGTCCGGCGGATCTTTTTTTTGAGATCGACCAGGGCTGGGGAAATCAATTGGTGAGTGCGCGCTATCAATATTTGTACTCGCGCCGTCTTTTCGTGACGGTCACGGCCTATGGGTGTGGCTACACGGGGGAGGAGGCCACCCTCATTCGCCCGACTACCGCCTCGTCGGTGGCTTCGGCCTATGCGGTGCAGTTGCAGGATCTTGGCGCAAAGATGGATATCGATTATTATCCGGCGCTCGAACACCAGATGCGGGCGGGTGTGCAAGTGGTACATCGTGATTTTCGTAGCGCTGTCGACGCCCGGATTCAGCGTTCGCCCGGTGCTGTCGAGGAGCTGGCGCAGACGAGCCGGTTGCAGGCATTTGAGGCGGTAGCGTATGTGCAGGATGCGTGGCAACCTACTTCACGATGGTTGATTCAGCCAGGGCTGCGGGCCAGTTTTTTCAGTGGCGGGACCTATTTCCAACTGAGCCCGCGCCTGAATGTGCGTTACGCCGTTGATCCTGAGCGGCTGGTGCTGCGAGGTGGCGTGGGGCGGCAGGTGCAATACCTGCATCGGCTGCGTGATCGCTTTTCGCTCCTCTACGATCTGGTGTCCAGCCGGTGGATTCCCACGAGTGATACGGTGGAGCCATCATCAAGCGTTCAGGTGGCGGCGGGAGCGGAGAGTTATCCATTGCCGTGGCTGACCCTCGCGCTCGATGGCTACTGGCGAACCTCGAAGCGGGTGCTGCTTCCGGTAGATGAGTTTCAGTCGAAAGACGGTCTGGAGGGACCAGGAATTGATGTAGGTACCTTGCTGGGGCAGTACACGCCGGGTGCGGCGCGGGCCTACGGCGTCGAAGCCTCAGCGCGGGTTGAGCGGGGACCGTGGCAGGTCTGGCTCAGCTATGCGGGTGGGCGCTCGCGCAACCGGACACCCTTGTTGGGCGAAACCAGCTATCGTCCGACGCGCTACGACGTGCCGCGTGCCCTGCGCGGAGCCGTCAGCCGCAACGGGCGGCGCTGGTCGTTTTCCATTTCCAACGAATGGCGTAGCGGCTTTCCCTACACCGTGCCCGTCGCCCGCTACGCCCTGGGCGATCCGCTCGATGACGAGGCCACGCGTTACCTGTACCGTCCCCGCATCAACAATGGTCGCCTGCCGCCTTACCTGCGCTTCGACATCGTGATGGGCCATCGCTTCCGGCTTTTCGGTGCCCGTTTCCGAACGCAGTTGCACCTGTACAACGTCACCAACCGCCGCAACGTCGTAGATCGCCTGTTCGATCCGCAAGAAGAAGAGGTTGTATCCGTCCGCGATCGCCATGGCTTGCCGCTACTTCCCCTCTTTGAGTTGCGCATGGAGATTTAGGAGGGAAGGGGGGCAAAACCAGAAACCACTAACCAAGAACCAGCAACCTTGAACCGGCAACCTGAAATACGATTCTGGCTGACCTGGGGCCTGCTTTTCGCGGGGCTACTGCTCTGGTCGCGGTGCGATACCGTGATGCCGGAGGAGAGCGATGTGCTCGTCGTCGAGGCGTTTGTCGATGCAGGGGAAATGTTGCCATCGGTTCGGTTGTGGCAGACACACCCGCTCGATCAGCCCTATTTCTTCGATGGGACCACGGCCGTGCCCGATGCGGAGGTGGCGCTCGTGTTGGAAGGCGAGCGTGTAGCCTATGAGCCGGTGCCAGGGCAGGCGGGACACTACCGCCCCACCGGAGCCAGCAGGCGGGTACCATCACGGGCATCGCTGGCGTTCGAGGCTACCTGGCGCGAGCAGCAGGCGCGGGCCGAAAGCGTCGTTCCGCCCGAAGTGACCCTCGATAGCGTACGCATCGAAGTGCCGAACGAACCCGTGGATGGCATTATCCTCGATTCCCTGTTCATCGACCCGGCGCTCGTGGACTCATTGCAGTTCGATTCCCTCCGCACGGGGGTGGAGCAAGGATTGGTCTATCTGGTAGAGGTAACGCTCTGGTGGACCGTCGATTTTGCCGAGGTGAATGCCGACAGTGTCTATTGGATACGCACCCAGCTTAAGCCCTACTTATCCGACCGGCCTACCTTCGACGACTTTTTCTTCCGCCCTGAGCAGATCGCCCGTGAACGGACGCTGGTGCGCGGCGCAACGAGGCAGCACGCCTGGACGGGGGTGTATGCCGTGCCTGTCGAACAGCGAGAAACGCCGCTGCCTCCCCACGACCTGCGCGTCGCCCTCATCCGTAGCGGGCAGGATTACGCCAGCTACGCCGCCAGCCGCACCGACCCCGAACGCCGCGAGCCATCAAGCAACGTGCAGGGGGCCCTCGGTATCGTGGCAGGTCTCTCCCTTGACTCCCTCCGCATCCGGGTAGAATGATAGGATTTCCCGATTTTGGATTGGGAGATGGTCAGGTTATCGCCACTGCTTATTCACCATGCCCACAGGGATGAATCCCATATGTCCGTCCGAAAGGTATCCGCCGCATCTCAGTACACGACAAACTTTTCTTCGTGTCATCCTGAGTGTAATCAAATGGTTCAAAACTGGACAAACCTAAGTCAGCTCAAGAAACCCCAACTCCACCTGCTTAAATCAGTGAGAAGAAGAAAACGATGTATAGACTACAATGACACCGTACCAAGAAAAAGTTGAACATCAAAAAGTGATGCGGAAACGAGGATTTCGTAGAACTGCCTTAACCACTATTGCTTTCCTAAGCTGGTTTGCCACGTGGGATGGCCTTGGTTGATGAGCCTGATTGTGACACTAGGTTGCGTCGTTACCGGAATAATAATCTGGAAATCTACGCAACCTCCAGAACCACCTGACCTGTGGCTGGGTTTTGATTTGCCCCAATCCTTAGCCATCTGAAAACTTCTTACACTGACTCCGCCTCTTCCTGCTTGGGCCGCCACAGAATAGCGTAGATAATTTCGAGGTAGCCGCCGAGGATGAGCAGGGGCGCGACGTAAAGCGAGATGAAACCGTCCACCTCGTTCTCGATCCGCATGGTCGTGTAGCCAATCACAACGGCTATGACCCCGATGATGAGCAGCAAATAATTCTGCCGGGTGAAGAGCATTGAGACGCGGCCTTTGCGCGTACGACGCTGCGAGGATTGTCGGGTCGATTTTTTGGCCATGCCTATTGAGAAATCAGAAAGAAGTGACGACTACGTATATAGCAAGCATCAGGTGTTAGCGGAACATGTGGACCTGAATCACCCATTCCAAATACCCAAACCGTGCAACGATTCTGAAAACCAGAGGACCGCAAGCGAGGTTCCATGGGTTTGCACGTCTATGTTTCTATCCGACACTGCGCCTGTTCACCCACCCTGCTTACTCACCTGCCTCTATGCTACGACGTACCCTGCCTCTGCTTCTTTTACTGTTGGTATTTGGCTTTACCGACAGCAACCAGTCTGCCCCGGCCCCGCTTGCTGACCGTATCGACGCGATCATCCAGGGCGATGAGGTGAAGGCAACCTTCTGGGGCCTGTATGTGCAGGACGTGACGACGGGTGAGGTGCTGTATACGCACAACGCGGACAAGACGCTGATGCCGGCGTCCAACCAGAAGCTCTTCACCACGGCCACCGCCCTTGACGCCCTCGGCAGCGACTACCGCTACCAGACAACGCTCTACTTCGATGGCGATGTCAATGGTTCGGTGATGCATGGCGACCTTATCATTGATGGCTCGGGCGACCCGACGTTCGGCAGCCGCCGACTCGACAAGCCCGATCCACTTGAGCAATGGGCCCAGCAACTCGCCGCGATGGGCGTTATCCGTATCGAAGGCCGCATCATTGGCGACGACGATGTGTTTGAGGATGACCCGTACGGCGAGGGTTGGGATATCTCCTACATTGCCACGGAAGACTACGCCCCGGCCAAAGGTGGCCTCACCTACCACGACAACCTCGCCCGCATCCGCATCGATGCTACAGATGGCGACATCCAGGTGGAAGACAGTCCGGCAGGCTTCCTGCGTATCAAGAACGACATGATCCGCAGCCGGAGTCGCCGCGGACCAGCCCCCCGCCTCGACCGACGTGTAGGCACCGATACCGTGCGGCTCTATGGCGAGGTGGCCCGCTCGTACGAAGGCACGGTGTTCCTGCCCGTAAGCGACCCGACCGCCTTCGCGCTTCATGCCTTCAAACACCATTTGCAAGAGGCTGGTATCGAGGTAGTCGCCCAGGTCCATGACGTAGACGACCTCGAAAAAAAGCCGACGTACGACAAGGCAGAACCGCTGTTTGTGTATGCCTCGCCGCCGCTGTCCGAGATCATCAGCATCATCAACAAAAAAAGCAACAATCTGTACGCCGAGCAGGTCTTCCACACGTTTGGCTGGGGCGGTGCGTCGGAGGGAGCGGAGCGGCGCGTCAAGGCGCTGCTCAGTCGCTTTGGCGTAGCGACCGATGTGCTGTCCTTTCGGGATGGCTCTGGGCTTTCGCGCAAGGATATGACCACGCCGCAGGCACTGGGCACATTGCTGGCAAACATGGCCGCGCACTCGGAAAGCGAGGCGTTTATGGCCTCGCTGGCAACAGGCGGTGAGCCTCGCACCACGCTGGACTACCGGCTGCGCAACATTGACGTGCAGGCGAAGACCGGCTCGCTCGAATATGTCCGCGCCCTCAGTGGCTACGTCACGGCTCCGAATGGAAACCGACTGGCTTTTGCGCTGCTGGCGAACAACTACGCCGTTCCTGCCTGGCGTGTCAACCAGGCCCTCGACCGCATCGTGCTCGCCCTCGCCACGACACAACCGGAAAAAGGATAGCTGTCAGCTTTTAGCTATCAGCCATCAGCTTGCTGAGAAAAGCTGGGTGGTGCTGTGAAGATGTTGATGCTCTTGTGAAAAGACGATAGACGAACGACGATGCCAGGACGCACCTTTTTTATCGTCCATCTATCGTCTTGAGAAGGAACAACTTGGACTTCTCAACACTTTTCGTCGCTACCAAAAGCTGATAGCTGATAGCCAACAGTTGATCCCTTATTCATACCAGTTGCACTCCCGGCATCGGGATTCATAGATTCCGGGCACGCTGCCCCCTTCCTTTTCACTGCTCAGGTTGTATGTTGCATCGTTCTCCCATCGCCTGCCGCTAGCATTCCTTATTCTATGCCCCTTGCTGTTCGCCGCGCCCTCGTTGGGCTTTTGATCGTTGCGCTCCAGTGGCTCATCCTGGGACGCCTGAGGCTCTGGGGGGCCTACCCGGATATTGTGCTGCTCTACGTGGCATGGCTGGCGCTGCGGCACGGGCGGCTGGCGGGATCGGTGACAGGCTTCGGGCTGGGCTTCCTGATGGATGCGATTTATGGCACCTGGGGCCTGCACATGCTCATCAAAACCATTCTCGGTTTTCTGGTCGGCCTCTTCCCTGCCAATGAACGCGAGACGTTACTCATCATGCCGCAGCAGGCATTCATCGGCACGCTGGTGATCGCACTCGTCCATAACGGCCTGCTGGTACTGATGATCGCGCTGCAATCGGGCGTGCGGACATCGTTTCTGATCTGGGCGCTCTGGCTTGGCTCAGCGCTTTACACCAGCATCCTTGGCACCATCGCGTCGTTGTTTAATACGAGATAAGGTTAACAGGTTGGCAGGTTGCTTCGCTGCACGCGCTTCAGGTTAGCAGGTTTGGTTGATAAAGAGAAACCTGCCAACCTGATAAACCTGTAACCTGACAAACCTGCTAACCTGCGACCTTCTCCTCTACCAGCCCGGCAAACGCATCTATCGTGCGCTGGCGGTTGGCATCTTCCATCGGGACGAGTGGCAGGCGCAGGTGCGGCTCGATCTGACCCATCTCGGCAAGCATCATCTTGACAGGGATCGGATTGGTCTCGAAGAAGCAAGCCCGCATGGCAGGCAAGAGTCGGAAGTGCAACTCGCGTGCTTCGTCAAAGTCGCCAGCCAGCCCGGTGCGGATCATTTCGCTGAAGAGATCCGGCAACACGTTGCTGATGACAGACACGACGCCGTCCGCCCCGAGGCAGATCAGCGGCAGCGCAAATTCGTCGTCGCCTGCATAGACGGCCAGATGATCCGGCCGATGGGCGAGGATATTGGAGATCTGTCCGAGATCACCCGAGGCTTCCTTGACCCCCACGACGGTCGGGATCTCTTCGGCAAGGCGCAGGCTCGTTTCGGATGTAATGTTAAAGCTCGTCCGACCCGGCACATTGTAGATGATAATCGGACAATCCGTCGCATCGGCAATGGCGGCAACGTGAGCGAAGAAGCCATTCTGCGTCGGCTTGTTATAATACGGCCCGACAACGAGCAGCCCATCGGCACCCTGCGTGGCGGCTTCCTTCGAGAAGACAATGCTCTCGCTCGTCGAGTTGTTGCCCGTCCCAATGATCACCGGCACCCGCCCATTGGTGTGCTCAAGCACGATATCGACGATGCGGTGGCGTTCTGCTGGCCAGATGGTGGCGTTCTCACCCGTCGTGCCCAATACCACCAGCGCTTCTACGCCACCGTCGATCTGACGGTCTACGAGGCGGCGCAGCGCATATTCGTCGATGCGGTCATCGTCGGTAAAAGGCGTCACCAGCGCAGGAGCGGTGCCGCGAAAGAGGAAGTCGGTCATGGATCCAGGAGGTCGTGTCGGTGGACGCGTATGCGTTGCGTTTTAGCTTTAAAACAGCACTAAGGTTCACCTGCTCAAGACAAAAAACTGTAATTTGAGCACGGTTTCAGGTTAAGGTTGAACCCTTGAGCCAGCCACTCAAACGTAGAACCGTCAACCCGGTAGCCAATCCGCCAGCACATCATCGAGGGTGAAGAGGCCCTGGCGGCCCGGTAGCCATTCGGCAGCGGTAATGGCCCCGTAGGCAAATCCTTCACGGTTCTTGGCGCGGTGTGTCAGCGTGAGTTCGTCGAACGGGCTGTCGAGGTAGAGCGTGTGCGTTCCGATAACGTGCCCGAGCCGTGCCGACGTAACATGCAACGCCTCCGGGTCGATGCACTGGTGCTGCGTCTCGGTGTCGAGATGGGTTTTACGGGAGAGACCGTCGAGGACGATGTTTGCCAGCATGAGCGCGGTGCCGCTGGGGCTATCCACCTTGCCGGTATGGTGGGTTTCGTGGAGAGCCGTATCGTAGTCGGGCAGGTGTTCGAGGAGCGGTGTCAGCGTCCGTAGCGCCCGCGCCAGCAACGCCACGCCCATCGAAAAGTTGGGCGCATAGAGGATAGCGGCCTTGCTGGCCGCTACGACGTCCTTTACCGTATCCATCTCATCATACCACCCCGTCGTGCCGATGACAGCGGGCTGGTTCCAGCGGCTATATTGCGTGATATGCTCCACCGCCACATCCGGCAGCGAGAAATCGATCACCACCTCGGCTCCCTGCACCGCCTCATTGGTTTCGTCATCGGGCAACGGCTGCTCCGAATTGAACCGGGCCACGATCTCGTGCCCGCGCTCTGTGGCAAGGCGTTCCACCGCCTGCCCCATACGGCCTGTTCCTACGAGTGCCAGTTTCATGGACGTTTGTTTTCGGTGTGTGGCGCTTCGTTCTTGGTTTCTAACGGACGGACACATGGGTCCGTCCCTACGGGTGCCTGGATTGAAGACTGGCAACAGTCGCTTCCTCTTCCCTCCTCGCCTTTCCCTCTTCCCTAATCAAGGCATTAACTCGGCAGCATCGACGAGGTCGGCGAGGATCCCGGCGGCAGTGACATCGGGACCGGCACCAGGGCCTTGCACAACGAGCGGCGTATCGTGGTAACGGGCGGTGGTGAGCATGATGGTGTTGTCGGTGCCGCGCAACGGACCGAAGGGCGAATGCGCATCAACGGCCCGCACACCGATGTTGAGCCGTCCGTTCTCGATAACACCAACATACTGGAGCCGCTTGCCTTCTGCCACGGCGGCTTCGGCTCGCGCCTGCCATTCGGCATCCACTTCGGACAGACCTGCCATAAAATCCTCGACGCTGCTTTCCATCAGATGAAACGGCACCAGCGACTCAACGGCTACGTCGGAGCGTTCTACCGAGAGACCAATCTCGCGGGCGAGGATCAGCAGTTTACGCGCCACATCCTCACCCTTGAGATCATCGCGGGGATCAGGTTCGGTGTAGCCTTTTTCGCGGGCTTCGCGGACGGCCTCGGAGAAGGCGCAGCCCTCACCGATCCGGTTGAAGAGGTACGATAATGTGCCCGAAAAGACCCCTTCTATGCGCTCAATGCGATCGCCGGAGCGGATGAGGCTGCGGAGCGTGGACATCACGGGTAACCCCGCCATCACCGTGGTTTCATAGCGATAGAGCACTTCATTGTGATGTGCTGCCTCGCCCAGCCGATGGTAGAACGCCATGTCGAACGTATTGGCCCGCTTGTTGGGCGTCACCACCCCGATGCCATGCTCCAGCAAGTCGGGCTAGCGTTGCGCCACCTCCGCCGAGGCCGTAGCATCCACCACGAGCAGCCGTTCGAGTCGGCTCTCACACAGGGTGTTGATGAGGATATCGAGGTCCATCTGTTCGCCGTCTTTCAACTGGGTCAACGAATCGCCTATCGGTAAACCAGCGTCATTCCAGATCATCTGACGCGAGTTGGCGAGGCCGACCAGCTTCAGGTTGAGCCGCATCGTGTCGAGCAAGACGGGGGCCTGGGTCTCCATGATTTCCAGCAAGCGCTTACCAACAACGCCCGTCCCGATGACACAGACGTGGGCGCGGGTCCGCCGCAAGGGAAACGCTTCGTGCAACGCACCCACGGCTTTCCGCACATCGCTGTCTTCTATAATCGCCGAAATGTTGGTTTCCGCCGCGCCCTGTGCGATGGCGAGCACGTTGACACCGCTACGTCCGAGCGTGGCAAACATCCGCCCGGCCAGTCCCGGCTCGTGCCGCATCTGGTCGCCCACCGCCGAAACAACGGCACAGTTGGGCATGGCGTAGATGTCGCTCACATCGCCCCGCACCACCTCGGCCTCGAAGGCTACCTGGAGGGCTTCCACCGCCCCTTCGGCGTCTTCCTGCCGCACCACAAAACAGATGCTCTGCTCGCTCGATGCCTGCGAGATGACGAGCACGTTGATGTCGCGGGCCGCCAGCGCCCCGAACACCCGCGCCGCCATGCCGGGCACGCCGAGCAACCCGGCCCCCTCCAGCATCACAACTGCTACGTTGCGAATGGTCGAGACGGCCTTGACGCGCAGGGCGGTCTGTTCCGT
>Ga0102947_1000532_pt1 | contig 13532 bp, 9 predicted proteins | sample SalPon2A_A_D2_MG_FD_78210 | JGI IMG/M metagenome (GOLD analysis project Ga0102947, IMG submission 78210) | Soil microbial communities from South San Francisco under conditions of wetland restoration - Salt Pond MetaG R2A_A_D2_MG | ecosystem: Environmental > Terrestrial > Soil > Wetlands | place... | reverse complement strand
ATCCCTCCGGCACCATTTCCGTGATGACGTATTCACCGGGTTCGAGATCGTCGAAGGTCATCGAGCTTTCTACGTCATCGTTGTCATCTGGCACGGCATCGTCCAGAACGAACGGAACCTGCGCCAGGGTGGCTTCTACCTCGACTTCTTCCTCGACTTCTTCCTCGAACTCGAAGGGGAAGTCGGTGCCATCCGCCGGGTTGGCATCTTTGACGATGGTGATAGACGACAGCTGGATGTTGGTGAAGATACAGGTGACATTGTCGCCGCCACTCACCGTGATTGCCACGCCATCGGTGATGGGCGAGATGTCGCCGCCCTCGCAGTCGATGTCGTCCAGTTGCCAGCCAGCGGGTATGGTCTCGGCCACATTATAGGTACCCGGTGCCAACTCCTCGAAGACCATCGTATCGCTGAAGGGGTCGGCATCGTCGGGGTCGGCATCGTCGAGGGTAAAGGAGCCGAGGTCGCCCGTGAAGGCGAAGTCAGTGCCTTCGTCAGGGAAAGCGTTTTTCGTGATGGTGATCTGCGCGGTTTCAGGAACGAACTCAAACGCGCCAATGTCGGGCTCTGCCGTGGAAGAGCCATCGCCGTCCTCAACACGGTTGAAGCCCATGCCGCGCTGGTCGGTGGTCAGGCCATCTACTTCGGTCGGGTCTGCCGTGTCGATGGCCGGGCTTGTCTCCATCAACGCTTTCGTCTGCGTTGCCCCGCCGTTGTCGGCCAGCGTTTCGAGCTGGGGGTCGGCGGTGCTGGCGAAGGAGCCATCATAGCCTGTCTCGCTCTCTATCAGGTTGCCGCTGCCGTTGGCTGTTTCCGTGCCAGCGTTCTCGGTGGTGCTGACGAAGTCGGTCGTGGTGCCGCCGCCGGGCAGCATCGAGTTGGAGAAGATGCTGTTGAAGATTTGCGCAAAGGAGTTTGAACCACCCTGGGCTTTGGCCGCCTGTTCACCGGCAATCACTTCGCCTACGGCATAGATGCCGCCGCCTTCGTCGGCAGTGTTGTCGTCGAAAGTAGCGTGCCGTACTTCTATCATGCTGTTATAGGCGAAGACCGCGCCGCCGAGGCCGCTGCCGTCTTCACCTTCCGTGCCTGAGATATCCGCTACGCCAGCTGTGCCACCCTGTGCTACGTTGCTGGTAAAGGTGCTGTTGAGGATCGTCAGGAAGCCTTCATCCACGAAAATAGCACCGCCGAGGCCACCGCCGCCGCCGCCCACACCGCCAGCGGAGCTGGATCCATCGATAGCGCTTGCGCCGCCCGCGCCACCCCCGATACCCCCATTGCCACCAATCTCGACAACATTCGGGCCGGTGAGAATTAAGCCATCGGCACCGCCGCCACCGCCGCCGCCGCCGATGCCACCCATGCCGCCTATACCTGCGTCACCAGGATCACCGAAAGGGTCGGCACCGCCGCCGCCGCCACCGCCGCCGAGGAAGCCATCGTCGCCGCTTTGGGCAGATCCTCCGCTGGCTCCATCGCCGCCATCCCCGCCTTCGTTGGTACCGCCATTGCCTCCAGAGAGGTCGTCGCCCGGATCGCCATCGCCACGTAGACCACCACCGCCACCGCCGCCGAAGGCACCCTCGACAGCCGCGGTTGTGACACCGCCGTTGCCGCCTTGGGCCGTGTTGCCCGTGAAGGTACATTGCTCGACCGTGAGGTCGCCGTTGCTGACGAAGATGGCTCCGCCCAGCCCGGCCGAGCCGCCACCGGCTCCGCCAAAGTTCGACGCCCCGCCATCGAAGCCCTGGGCCACACCGCCGTCGAGGGTGAGGTTGCGTAGGGTCAGGTCGCCAAAGGCATCGTCTCCATTGTTATCGACGTAGAAAAGGCGTCCGCCCGTCGTCGGGATATTTTGCGTGATGGTCAGGCCCGGTGCATCCACGCCATCTATGGTCATCGTAGTGGTGATCTCCAGGGCCGAGAACCCATCGCTGGTATCGCCGACTTCGGTAAGCGTGATGGTAGCTCCCGCAAGGCTCGCGTCAAAGAGGATGAGGTCGTTGCCGGGTGTGGTGTCTGGCGTACACTCACCAACCGTGGTGTCGTTGTTGGCGGCTTCTACGGCTTCGCGCAGGTCGCAGGTGCTATTGCCATTGAGGCTACCGAGGGTGCCATCGGCAGAGCCATCCACTGTGAACGTAGCCTGTGCCCAGGTCGAAGCTGGGAGGGAAAGCACGCTAAGCAGAAAGAAAAAAGCGGCAGCATAGTAACGGATAGTCATAGGCCGTAGTCGCGTAAGAACAGCGGGTAGGAGGTTACTACTAAAAAGAACTTTTACCAAAGCCTGTGGGGGGATGCCGCTTTACCAGCATACTGTATTTGGTAGCAGAACCACCTCAGAAGATAGGTGCCTGCAACTGCCGAAGATAGAAAGCGAAAAGCTATAAATCCAGGGAGTTTATAGAACAGTAATGCCTGATTTATGGTGAGGAGTCGGGCCTTGCTGGTGGGTGTTGTGGGGGGGTACTATTTCGCATGGCTGTGCCGTATGCAATGTAACGGGTTCTTGCCAGATAAAAGCAGGCCGGTATTAGATTGGTCGGAACGCATACGCAGCCTCATCGTCAAGCCTTTTCCTGTCCTTTTGTCCCAACCGAGTGTCCGATGAAGCAGAAGATTCACGAATACAACAGCGATGATATCGAAGTGCAGTATGATGTCGTGCGTTGCATTCACGCAGCGGAATGTGTGCGAGGCCTGCCTCGCGTCTTTAACCCCAATAAGCGCCCCTGGATCGACCCTGATGAAGCGAGTGCCGCCGCCATCGCCGAAGTGGTGACGCGTTGCCCTACCGGAGCCTTGCACTTTACGCGCAAGGATGGAGGATCTCCAGAAACCCTACCTGACACGAATACCATCACCATCGCCCCGGACGGCCCGCTCTACCTGCGTGGCGACATTGAAGTGACTACCCCAGATGGTACAACGCTGCTCAAGGACACCCGTGTAGCGCTGTGCCGCTGCGGCGCGTCGGAGAACAAACCCTTTTGCGATGGCAGCCACGCCGAAGCCGGTTTCGAGGACCCCGGCGTCTACCGCGATGTGCAGGTGAAGCCCCCTGAAAACAGATCTGAGACAGGCCCGCTAACGGTGCAGCCGTCTAAAGATGGTCCCTTTTTGATGCAGGGAGTCTTTGAACTGTGCAGTGCGGGCGACCAGGAGCCCGTGCCCGCTCGTCAGACTGCGCTCTGCCGCTGTGGGCAGTCTGCCAACAAGCCCTTCTGCGATGGCTCGCACAGGCAGGCCGGATTCAAAGATGGCTAAAGCGGGCAAATCCTCGTTCTCGCTACCGTATTCGGTGTAAGGCGCGTGTGGCGGTGCGAGTCCCCATGCGGACGCGGGCATAATACATCCCACTCGGCAGATCCAGCGTGTCAAAATAGACTTCGTGTACACCGCGCTGGTGCAGGCCCTCGGTCAGCGTCATCAGGTGGCGGCCCAGCCCATCATAGAGCGCCACCGTTGTGGGCATCGTTTCCGTCAGTTCGTAGCGGATCAGTAGATAATCGTTGAACGGGTTGGGGTAGGTTTCGATGCGGAGCTGGTTCGCGTCGGGCGGGCCTGTCAGGTAATCTGTCCAGAGTTCGGCAGCGAAGCCGTCGTCGGTGCGGCGGATGTTAGTAAGGGTCAGCTTTTCGTCGAGCGCGAAGTTCTGGTGGTAGAAGAAGCCGGGCAGGGTGTACGGCGCGTAGGTGTCGCCGGGCGTGTAGGCCGTGCGGTAGGTGCCACCCACCCGAAAGGCTTTCATTTCGTTGGACGGGCCGGACCGGAACGGCGAGAGCCGCCGGCCGAGGCCGTTGTTTTCAAGGCTCGAATAGGTCTGGTCGTCGTGGATATAGGTGAGGTTGCCGCCGCACAGCGGGTTGCCCGGTTCAGGTGCTTTGTAGAGGTACAGCCCTTCTTCCGGCAGAAAAATATCGCCCTGGTCGCCATCGTCGTTGCGATAGAAGGGTGCATTGGGGTCGTCGGGGTTAGGCGGGCTGTCCCAGAAATTATTCCAGCGCCGGGCCTCCACAATCACATCGCCGCACTGGTCTGTGCCCAGCCGCAGGCGAAAAACCTGGCCGGATTGTAGCGCGTCGGGGAATGTCGCGTCCAGGCGGCCCAGTGCAGGCAGGTCCATCGGGACCACCTCGGCCCAGCCCAGCTTGATGCGGTCGCCCGCGCTCATCGTCAGGCCCGAGCCCGTCATGACGCCGATGCAGTCCGAGTCGGGCGAGAGGGCACTTTCGCAGGTGTGGTAGAATCCAAACTGGCGGTGGCCCACTTCATGCGCGATGATGCGTACGGCCTGCTTCCGCGTCAGCGCATTCACTGTGATGCCTGAGCCGCTCGTCAGGTTGTCGATCACACGCAAGCCGCCCAGCGTGACCGGAGCCGACGCGAAGGCATCCGTCGTCGGATCTCTAAAATCAGTAGGGTCACTCGGGCGCAGCACATGGTCGACGCCGAACGAGGTGATGGACGACCCGGCGATGAGTTCATTGTTGTCACTGCGGCGCAGTCGGGGTAGCGTGAGGTCGCGGTGGATCAGGATGATGAGGTCGAAGATGCCATCCGGCCCATAGGTGTTGGTGCCGTTGCGGTAGGTGTCGAGCGCGGCGAGGTTGAGGCCGTCCGGGTTGTCGTCAAAATAGGTTTGCAGTTCGTCGGACGTAAGAACTTCGTGGGCCAGCGCCACGGCTCCATTCTGAAAGTCGCCCCGGTTCGTGTGGTACGCATCGACCGGCTGCTCGGGGATGTAGACGCGGGGATAGATGTAGCCGCTGAGGTGAAACTGCCCCTGCGACATCAGGTCATAAAACGCGCTGAGCGAACCCTCATCGAAGGCAGCGGGATCGGTGCCGGGCGGGGCTAGGAGGCGGTCGCCTTCGGCCCAGGCGGGCAGGCTGCGTTCCGGTCCCAGGCTGCGCTCGTGCGGCCACTCGGTTTCTGGGTCACTGCCAAAGTCGCCCGTGCCATCAGGCACATCGGCGTGCTGCACGAAAATCACCAGCGCATGCACCGCACCATGGTTGGGAAACGCCAGCCGCGCTCCAGGCCGCGAGGTATCAGGCTCGGCGGGCGTTTGCGCTCCAGCATTCGTGCAAACCATCATCCAGAGCAGCAGGATCGAAAGGCGGCATGCGAAGTGCGAAGTGCGAAATGGAAAGTGTGGACACATCACGGATTCCACCGATACGTTTGAAGGTGTTTGGTTATCAAGTTGCAGGTTGACAGGTTTATCAGGTTTTGCTCCCAAACGCCCATCCTCCTCCACCCCCATCCTCAAATCAGCCGCTTTGCACATTTTCGGTAAACAACTGTTCCAGCGTGGCTTCGGGGTCGCGGGTGCGCCCGGCGTGGACCTCCGAGCATTGCAGCACAGCGGAGCGCGGCGTAGTGAGCCAGTGGAAGCGCTCGGACGGCGGCAGCAGCGCGATGGGCGCTGCATCAGTGGCCCCTTCGCAGATGCGCTGATAGGCGTTGAGAAAGCGATCCAGCAGGTCCATGTCGAGGTTCGGGCAGCGCCGCGAGAGGCGGCCCCGGTCCAGGTGGAGGTGGGCACCAAGGAAGCCCGCCGTGCGGGCGTGCATCACTACGCCGATGTTGTAAAACATGCCCAGATGGACATGGGGCACCACGCGCACGATGGCGTAGTCGTAGTCGATCCAGTCGCGGACGGGCGCAGGGAGGGGCGGCGTGCTCATCGGCGGTAGGGAAGCGATTGGATAGGCGCGGTGCGTTGCTGTTCCTGGGCGCGGCTGGCTTCTTCGACGAACGTGCGCGGGCCGTGCAACCGTTGGGAAAGGTAGGCGAAGTAGGCGTCCCGGTTGGCGTCGGCCGACTCAAATGGCGGCGTGCGGCCTTCAGGAGCGTCCATCAGCAATGCCTCGGGTACCAGGGCCAGTACGTTGCGCAGCACCTCGTCATTGAGCAGGCCGGTCATCGCAGCGTCAGCCTCGGCCAAATCCCCTGCCAGCGGCAGCAGCACATGGTCCTTGATCTGCGCAAACGGCGTGTGAATGCGCGTCTCGTCCAGTCCTTCCCAGTTGTGGTGGAAATACAGCGCTGCGCCGTGGTCGATCAGCCAGAGGCGACGGTCCCAGATCATCAGGTTGGGGTTGCGCGGCGTACGGTCGATGTTGGTGGTGAAGGCGTCGAGCCAGACGATGTGCGCCGCCATCTCGGGCGAGACAAATTCCGCTACAGCCACCGGGTCGAAGTTGAATGCGCCATCGAGGTACCGCATCCCCACGTTCAGGCCCCGGCTTCCTTGGAGAATGTCCTGAATTTCCGGATCACGCTCGGTGCGTCCGAAGACGGCATCCAGGTTCAACAGCGCAAGGTCTGGTACGGGCAAATCGATGCGCTGGGCCAGCAGACCCACCACCAGTTCCGCAATCAGCGCCCGTGCGCCCTGCCCGGCCCCACGAAACTTGGCGACGTACAGCCCACCGTCTTCGGTGTCGAGCACGGCAGGCAGCGATCCGCCCTCACGGAGCGGCACCACGTAGCGCGTCGCAGTGTAGGTCGGGATCATCATAGGCGTATTGCAGAAAGAAAAATAGCAAAGGGGGAGGACGCCTCTAAACTGGCAAGCCATCAGGGATGTTGCCGGGTGAGCGGTGCAGGCTGGACGTCCAGCGAAAACTGCCCGCCGATGTTGAGCACATGCAGGCGGTCTGCCAGGTTGTGCTCCCTGGCAACGTGCTGGATGAGCGCAGGCGGCTCTTGCAACAGTTCATCGGCGAGGTCAAAGGTGCCCCAGTGGGTCGGGATGAAATGCTGCGCCTCCAGGTCGAGGAAGGCTCGCAGGGATTGCGCCGGGTCCATGTGGACGGGTTCCATGAACCAGCGCGGGGCATATGCGCCAATGGGCAGGAGGGCGACTTCTGGAGCTCCGAGCCGCTCGCGGATGGTGCTGAACAAATCAGCATAGCCCGAATCACCTGCGAAGTAGATCGTCAGGTTGTGCCCCTGGTTTTCGAGATACCAGCCCGCCCACAGCGTGCTGTTGCGATTGAGCAGGCCGCGCCCGGAAAAGTGCATCGCCGGGGTACAGTGAAATCGCCAGCCGCCGAGGTCTATGTATTGCCACCAGTCCAGCGCCTGTACTTGCCGGGCTCCCCATTGCTTCACAATTGCGTCCGTGCCGAGCGGTGTCAGAAAAACAGGGTCGTGCTGCCGGGCAAGGCGTGGGATGGCGTCGGCGTCGAGGTGGTCGTAGTGATCGTGCGAGAGGAGGACGTAGTCGAGGGGCGGCAGGTTGTCCAGCGACAGCGCCGGTGGTGTCTTGCGGGCCGGGCCAAGGAAAGAGAGCGGACTGGCGCGCTGGCTAAAAACCGGATCGGTGAGGATCGTCGCATCAGGCGTCTGGATGAGCATCGTCGCATGCCCGATCCAGGTGATGCGCAGGCGCTCTGGAGGCGTCGCCAGGGTTGCTGGATCTAGCGGATAGCGTGGTGGCAGTTCGTGTTTTCTCTGCTTGAGCGCACGCCGTAGCAGCCAGCGAATCACTTTGAAAAAGGAGGGCTGTTGAGCCGGGCCCCAGATATTTCGAAAGCCGCGCTCTGTATGATGCTGCTCGTGGTACCAGGGATGGGTATGTATGTGCATAAATCAGGGGCTGAGATGAAGGGCACCCAGTAGGATGATGGAGCAAATCGGGTGTTCCGCAAAGCAGCCTGTGCCGGGTCATTCTTGTTGAAACAATAAAATGAGAGCGCCTGTTTGCGTTCGTGCCATCCGTTGTTAGCTTGCAGAGGGGGTAGTTGCTTCGCTGTCACTATGCTCGCTGCGCTCGCTGTCATTTGCGCCTGCGGCGCGTCATTAGTGCCTTCGGCACATCATTGGTCATTGATGAGAGCACGACGCTTACAATGACCAATGACGCGAGCAACGCGAGCCCAATGGCCGCGCAGCCCATGACCCTGAAACCCAGATAGTATAGCATATGATATTTGTTGCCCTCGGCGATACCGATGATATTGGTGCAAGCTGTCTCTTCCTGAAAATCGGCGGGACGGGCCTCGTGCTCGACGTCGGAGCCGATCCCGAAGAAGAAGGCGTCGATAGCCTGCCGCGTTTCGATCTGATCCATCAGCACACGGGCTGGTACGTCGATCATGCCATCGTCTCACACGCCCACCACGACCACATCGGCGCGCTGCCGGTGCTGATCGAGCAGTTTCCGCACGTGCATGTCCACATGACCCGCGCCACGCGGGACCTGGCCGATTTCGTGCTGCCTGCCTCGGCCCGCTTGCAGCGCCGCCGCCTGCGCGAAGGCTCGGCTACCGCCCAGCCGCTCTTCGACGAAGATGTGCTGGAAGTGCAGAGCTATCTCTACCTCACACACGATCTCGAAACGCCATTCGACGTGACGGGCCTGCGCAACGAGACGCAGGTGACCGCCGCCTTCTACAACTCGGGCCACATCCTCGGGGCTGCCGGGGTGCTCCTGGCGTTTGACGAAGAAGGTACCGAGCGCCGCATCTTCTATTCCAGCGACACCAACATCCGCCCGCAAACCATCATGCCGGGCGGCGACTATCCCAACACACCAGTCGATGTGCTCATCCTGGAATCCACGATGGGGGCCGACCCGATTGCTGAACAGACGACGCGCCGCACGGAAGAATTGAAGTTTGGCGAGGCGATTGCACGGGTGCTCCGGCGTGACGGTACGGTGCTCGTCCCGGTCTTCGCGCTGGGCCGGGCGCAGGAGATGCTGGCGCTCATCGACCGCTACAAAGACCGTGGAGTGATTGATGAGGAGGTGCCGGTCTACACGGCAGGCGGGATGCGTGCCATTGCGGATCTATACGACAAGACGCGCTACACCACGCCGCGCCTCAATCCCGATTTCGAGGTCTTTGGCGTCGAGCAACGGCGGTTGCCCCGGAGCTACACCGCCAAGCAGAACGCGCTCGAAGGGCCGAGCATCCATGTCGTCAGCAGCGGGATGATGTTCGAGGGGTCGCTCTCGAACTGGATTGCGCAGGAGATCGTGGAGGGCGAGAACAACGGCATCTTCCTCGTCGGTTTTGCCAAAGAAGACTCGCCCGCCGATCGCCTCTTGCAGGCCGCCCGCGAAGGAGCCGACACCGTTGTGCTCGACAGCGACGCCGGGCCCCAGGCGCTCCGGTGCGAGGTAGACCGTTTCCGTTTCAGTGGGCACAGTCACCGTCGCGACCTCATCCAACTCGTCGAGCGGCTGCGTCCAAAGAAAGTGTTGCTCGTCCACGGCGAGGCCGAGGCCCGCGAGTGGATGAAAGACAACATTCAGTTCTTTTATCCAGAGGTTGATGTGCTGCTGCCGGAAGTCGGCAAGCCGTTAGAAGTATAGGTTACAGGTTGGCAGGTTTGTCAGGTTGCAGGTTTCTCTCCAACCACCGAAACTGCTAACCTGACACGAGCGAAGCGACTGACAAAGTAAACCGAGCCTCGCGAGGCAACCTGCTAACCTGATAAACCTGTAGCCAAACCCCGCCATGATTCCCCCGCCTACCGAGCACCTGAGTGATTTTGCGGCGGCGCTACGACCGCGCCTGGCAGGCGACCTGCGTCTCGACCCGATAACACGGGCCATGTACGCCACCGACGCCAGCCTCTTCGAGATCCAGCCCATTGGCGTGCTCATTCCGAAGCACATGGACGATGTGCAGGCGGCGCTGGAGGTGGCGAAAGAATACCGCGTGCCGGTGTTGCCGCGCGGAGCCGGTTCGTCGCTGGCGGGGCAGACCGTCGGGGCCGCGCTCGTCATTGATTGCACGAAGCATCTCGACGAGATTCTGGAGATTAACGCGGAGGAGCAATGGGTGCGGGTGCAGCCCGGCGTCGTGCTCGATCATCTCAACATGGCGCTGGCTCCGCACGGGCTGATGGTGGGGCCGGATCCCGCGCCGAGTAGCCGCGCCACGATTGGCGGTATGGTGGGCAACAACTCGACGGGCACGCACTCTATCCTCTACGGCAATGTCATCAACCACCTGCACGAGATCCGCGCCCTGTTGCCCGATGCCACCCTCGCCACCTTTGGTGCGGTGAATGAAGCTGGATGGCAGGAGCGGCTCAAGCGAAGCGGGCTGGAAGGCGACATCTATCGCGGGATCGACGACCTGCTGCGCGAGAAGGGCGACATCATTGAGCGCGACACGCCGAAGCACTGGCGGCGCAACAGCGGCCTGCGCATTGAATATCTGCTCGATCACATCCATACCCACCTCGGCGATGTGCCGAACGCCACGCGCAACCTCGCACACGTCCTCTGTGGCAGCGAAGGGACGCTTGCGTTTTCCAGCGAAATCAAGCTGGGGGTGGTGCCGCGCCCGAAAAGGACGGCCCTCGGCGTTGTTCACTTCCGCACCCGCGACGAAGCCCTGCGGGCCACGACGACCATTCTCGAAACCAAACCGGCAGCCGTCGAACTCTTCGATGGTGTGGCTATCGAGCAGACGCGCAAAGCGCCCGGCTTCGCGCCGCTGCTGACGTTTCTCGAAGGCGACCCCGGTGCAATCCTCATCACCGAATACTACGGCGACTCTGAAAAAGAACTCCGCGCTCGGATAGACGATCTGGAGCGGGTGCTAGCACGCACCAGGCAGGGCTACGCTGTCGTGCGCGCCATGACGCCAGAAGAGAAAAACAAAGTCTGGACCGTTCGCAAGGAAGGGCTTGGCCTCATCATGGGCGTCAAGGGCGATTACAAGCCGCTGGCTGTGATCGAAGACGCCTCCGTGCCTGTCGAGCATCTGGCTGATTACATCGCCGACCTCGACGCGCTCATGACGGAGACGGACACGCAGGCGGCCTACTATGCGCACGCCTCTGCCGGATGCCTCCACGTTCGCCCGTTCTTCAACCTGAAAGAGCAGCGCGAGGTGGGCAAGCTCCGCGAGATCAGCATGGGGTCGATGCAACTCGTGGCGAAGTACGACGGCGCGATCTCTTCGGAGCACGGCGACGGCCTCGTGCGCGGCTGGCTCAACCCGTACTTCCTCGGCCCCGACCTCTGCAACGTCTACCGCGACATTGAGAAAATTTTCGATTCCGACGGGCTCCTGAATCCAGGCAAGGTTTTCGACACGCCGCCGATCTCGGACAACCTCCGCATCAATCCGACCTACACAACGATTCCGGTCCTCGAAGAACTGGATTGGTCAACGGAAGGCAGCTTTGCGCAGGCCATCGAGATGTGCAACGGCAATGGCGCGTGCCGCAAGCTGCAAAGCGGGACGATGTGCCCCAGCTTCATGGCAACACGGGAGGAGGAGCACACCACGCGGGGCCGCGCCAACGCCCTCCGCGCCGCGATGTCCGGCGAGGTGCCGAAGGAAGAGTTTACGGGCAAGCGGATGTATGAGGTGCTGGACCTGTGCGTGCAGTGCAAGGCATGCAAGACCGAGTGCCCGTCGAACGTGGACATGGCGAAGATTAAGACCGAATGGCTTGACAAATACTGGCAAGCCAACGGGCTCTCGCGTCGCGCCAAGCTCTTCGCTCATCAGCCACAGATGGCGCGGCGTTTCAAGGGAGGCATCCGGGCAGGGGTTGCCAACTGGGTCAATCGCTTCGGCCCGGCGCGCAAGATCATGCAAAAAACGATAGGCATCAGCGCGAAACGACCCTTGCCGCCATTTGCCCGCGAGCCGTTTACGAAATGGTTTGCATCGTTTGACTGGCCGGAGGAAGGCACGCCCGTTGTGCTCTTCGCCGACACCTTCAACAACTTCAATCATCCCGAAGTGGCCCGCGCCGCCACCGAGTTTTTGCAGCGCATCGGAAGGCGTGTTATGGTGGCTGAGGCCGATGCCTGCTGCGGGCGTCCGTTGATTTCAAAGGGACTCATCACCGAAGCGCAGGCGCAGGCGCTACGCACCGTCGATTTGCTGTATCCCTATGCCGAGCAGGGCTGGACCATCGTCGGGCTGGAGCCCAGTTGCATCCTCACCTTCGGCGATGAATACCTGACGCTGCTGCCCGGCGACCCACGCACCCTGCAACTTGCCGGGGCGACTACGACGTTTGAGGAGTATGTGGTACGCCTTGCCGATGCCGGTGTGCTGGACGATGTGGCCTGGAAAGACGAAACGCGCCAGGTGCTGCTCCACGGGCATTGTCATCAGAAAGCCCTGGTCGGTATCGGTCCATCCGAGCGGTGCCTGTCGCTGCCGCCGGGCTACACGGTCGAGGCGCTGGATACGAGTTGCTGTGGCATGGCCGGTGCGTTTGGCTACGAGGCCGAGCACTACGACATTTCCATCCAGATGGCCGAGCGGCGACTGGCCCCCGCTGTCCGTGCTGCCACCGAGGACACGCTCATCGCTGCTGCTGGTACCTCCTGCCGGGCCCAGATCAGCGACACTACCGGCCGTCTTGCCCTGCACCCCGCCCAGATTCTCCGCGACGCGCTGGCAGATGAGTAGCGGTATGGCTGAGGAAAGGGGTAGGTCATCCCCAACCCTGATCGGGGATCCAGAAAATAAAAGGACTACTGGATTCAGGATCTGATTTATCTGAAGATTCAGGCATTTGTATTATTTGTTTTATTACATGAAACAAATCTTTTCATCTACCGAATACGCCGCTATGCTTACGCGCACAGAAGAACTCCTCCTGCTGGCTGTCTGGCGGTTGCAAGACGACGCCTACGGCCTGTCCATTCGGCGGCAGATGGCGGCGTTATTGGGGCGAAACGTGTCTGTTGGGGCCGTCTACATCCCGCTGGAGCGCCTCGCAGGCCGAGGGTTGCTGGCTAGCTGGGAAAGCGAACCCACCGAGCAGCGAGGCGGACGGCGCAAGCGATTCTACAAGCTCACTCCGAAAGGACTGGCGGCACTGAACGCCGTCAAGCGGATCCATCAGGAAGCCTGGGCGGGTTTGCCAAAACTGACGTTCGGGACCTAGCAAGAGGAATGGGGGAAACGGTTTTCTGGTGGATAGTGGATGGTAGATAGTGGATAGCAAAAACAAAGCTGTTTAGCCTGTTCATCATTCACTATCCACTATCCACCAAACCTGTCTCCTCTCACCCTTTCACGCTTTCCTAACCTGATGATTCCTCAACCGCCCCGGCTGGCCGAGTGGCTGCTGGTCCATACACTCCCGCCCGGTCATGATGCGCTTGTCGGCGATCTGGCCGAAGAGTACGTCGATCATGTGGCGGCGTACGGGGCGCGGCGGGCGGTGTGGTTGTACTGGAGTGAGCTTATTCGCACGATTCTTCCTTTCTTCGTCAACGGCCTTCGCTGGCAGAGCACCATGCTGAAGAACTACCTCGTCGTCGCGTTTCGCAACCTGCGCAAGTACAAAGGCTTCTCGGCCATCAACGTGCTGGGGCTGGCGGTCAGCATGTCGGTATGCGCTGGCAACGCCGCTGGCCTACCTCCTCAACCACTTGCTCTTGCAGGACTTCGCGCACCATATATCGCTGGGTGTCGGTCTCTTCCTCACAGGTGCCCTCCCGATCCTGGCGCTGGCGCTGCTGACCATCGGCTCGCAAACGCTAAAAGCAGGCTACACCAACCCCGTTGATACGT
>Ga0102947_1000531_pt1 | contig 13567 bp, 7 predicted proteins | sample SalPon2A_A_D2_MG_FD_78210 | JGI IMG/M metagenome (GOLD analysis project Ga0102947, IMG submission 78210) | Soil microbial communities from South San Francisco under conditions of wetland restoration - Salt Pond MetaG R2A_A_D2_MG | ecosystem: Environmental > Terrestrial > Soil > Wetlands | place... | reverse complement strand
TGCTCGGGCACGCCGAGGGAGGCCAGCAGGGTCCGGTAGCGCCGCCGCTGCCCAAATAGCAAGACGGTCAGCATCAGAAGGAGGCCCGTGAAGAGGCCCAGTAAACCGAGGGTTAGCGGTGAAGTCGTTAGCTCGCTCAACAGCATGGCACAGCAAAAACCAGGTGGGAAACAGAAGGGCATGCGCCCGAAATGTAGCGGAGGCAGGTACCCGTACTTCTTCTTTATCGGAATGAATCGCTCGATGTTAAGGGATTCGTGCCCTCGCAATCCATCTATTCGATGAAAAACAAGTGCGCAGGTTCTATCTTGGGACACTGGTTGTTCAAAGTTCGAGGTTTTAGGTTCAAGGTATTTGCTTCTCAACCGTGAACCCGAACCTTGAATACCAAACCTTGAACCACAAACCCATCCTCGCCATGACCCAGCGCCTTTGCTCGTTCTTGCTTCTACTCGGTTTTGCCAGTGCCGCCCTGATACAGGCCCAACCCGCACCGCTGACCGTGCAAAAAATCATGCAAGACCCGGACACCTGGATCGGCTCGTGGCCCTCACAGCCATTCTGGTCGGAGGATGGTGAGACGGTGTATTTCTTCTGGAACCCGCAAGGACAGTTTCCGAGCGACTCCCTCTACAAAGTGCCTCGGGAAGGCGGCGAACCGATAAAAGTAACGCCCGAAGACCGGCGTGCGCCGCGCCCACGGTTCAACGGCTGGCACCACGGCGAGCAGGTCTACACCGCGGATTTCACGCGCAAGGTGTATGCAGAGGATGGCGACATCTTTCTCTACAACCGGCAGACCAAGGGCCTGTCCCGGCTCACGCGCACCCAGGACCGCGAGAACAACCCGCGCTTCACGCTAGATGGCAGCGGCATCATCTTCGAGCGGGGCGATAACCTGTACCACCTTGATCTCACGGCGGGAGGCGTCACACAAATTACCGACCTGCGCTCCGGCAACGAACGTGGAGAAGACCAGTCGACAGACGAGCAGGACACGTTTCTGAAAGAGCAGCAGACCATTCTCTTCGACTACATCCGCGAGCAACAAGAAGAGGACAAGTTAGGCGAGGAAGCGCGCGAGCGCGACGCGGCGGCTGAAAACCCGCCGCCGACGTTCTACGCAGGCAGCAAAAACATCCAGCAACTCCAGATCGACCCGACAGAGCAGTTCGTCACGTTTACACTGTCGGAGCGCAACGGTGACTCGAAAGGCACCAAGGCGATCAGCTACGTGACGGAGAGCGGCTATGCGGAAGAGTTGACTGCCCGTCCGAAGGTCGGCGTGCCGGGTGGGGCGACGGAACTTTACATCCAGGATCTGGAGCGCGACACGACATTTCAGGTGAATCTGCATCAGGTAGAAGGCGCTTACGATGTGCCAGAGTACCAGCGTGAGCAAGGCATTGAGGTGGATTCGAGCAAGACGAAGCGGACGCTCTATTCCTTTGGACCGTTCTGGAGTGGCGACGGGCGCTATGCCATCGTCGAAATCCGCACCCGCGACAACAAGGACCGCTGGATCACCCGCCTTGACCCGATGACCGGCGACCTCACCGTCCTCGACCGGCAGCACGACGAGGCGTGGATCGCCGGGCCGGGCATCTCGTGGTTCGGCGGTGGCAGCGACGTGGGCTGGCTCCCGGACAACCGCCATTTTTTCTTCCAGAGCGAAAAGACCGGCTACAGCCACCTCTACACCGTGGATGTGGAAAATGGCACCCTCAACCAGCTCACCAGTGGCGACTTCGAGGTGTTCGACCCGGCGCTGTCGCAGGATGGGCAGATGTGGACCTTCACCAGCAGCGAAGTCTCTCCACACGTCCGGCATTTCTACCGGATGCCTGTCGATGGCGGCACACGCACGCAACTTACGTCGATGACCGGCAACAATGATGTCTCTCTCAGCCCGGATGGCGAGGTGATGGCGATGCAGTACTCGTTCACGAACCAGCCACCGGAAATCTACCTGCAAGCGCCCCAGGGCGAGGCCGAACGCATCACGCACTCGACGATGGACGAGTGGGAAGCGTATCGGTGGCGCGCACCGGAGATCGTGCGTTTCGAGGCGTCGGACGGCGCGATGGTGCCGGCGCAGATCTTCGAGCCGGAGAACCCGAATGGCGCGGCGGTGCTGTTTGTCCACGGCGCAGGGTATCTGCAGAATGTGCATCAGTGGTGGAGCGGCTATTTTCGCGAGTACATGTTCCACAACCTGCTCACCGACCTCGGCTACGTTGTTGTCAACGCCGACTACCGCGCCTCGGCGGGCTACGGGCGCGACTGGCGGACGGCCATCTACCGCCACATGGGCGGGCGCGACTTGCAGGACTACGTGGATGCCTCCGAGTACGTCGCCGACACCTACGACATCGACCCCGAGCGCATCGCCATCTACGGCGGCTCGTACGGCGGCTTCATCACGCTGATGGCGCTGTTTACGGAGCCGGAGCACTTCGGCGCAGGCGCGGCCCTGCGTAGCGTGACGGACTGGGCGCACTACAACCACACCTACACCGCCAACATCCTCAACACCCCCGTCACCGACTCGCTGGCCTATGCACGGTCGTCGCCCATCAACTTCGCCGAGGGGCTGGAAGACCCGCTGCTGATGCCGCACGGATTGGTCGATACCAACGTGCAGTTCCAGGACATCATCCGCCTCACGCAACGCCTCATCGAACTGGGCAAGGAGGACTGGGAACTGGCCGTCTACCCCGTGGAAGGCCACGGCTTCACCGAACCTGCCAGTTGGACCGACGAATACCGCCGCATCCTCAAACTCATCGAAACCAACGTCGGCCCCAACCGCATGATGGAGGCCGAGCCGATGATGGAGAGTGAAGGCGAGCGGTGAGGGAAAATGAATGGCAAAGAAACAGCAACATTTCGTTCCTAAGATTTACCTCAAGGCCTTTCTTGATCCTAACCTTCCGCCGGATTGGCCAGAAGGAAGACCCTTCACACCAGCAGTTTGGGTTCAAGACCCCACCTTGACTGGAAAGCCAAAGCGTAGGGCTCCATCGCACAGTGTTTTCAAAGACAATCATTTGTATACACTCGCGAATGATGATCCCAAACATCCCAAAATAGAAGATGCTCTTAGCGAACTCGAAAGTGCATTTAGCCGAGCCCAAAAGAAGATCGTCGCTCATGAATTGCTCTCGCTTGAGGAATACAAAGACCTCTGCTTATTTGCAGCCTCAATGTTTGGGAGAATACCCGAACAAATGGATCATTGGCAACAGCAAATAGATGAGATCGAGCATCTCTACCGTCAAATGGCCTCGAAAGAAGTTGCCGATGAGTATTGGTCCGGGTCGGATGAAGCAGGCAAACGTTCCATCCTAGGAATGTTAGCGGGTTATGCTGAATTGCTCAGTAGACATGGATTCTTGCTTGTGAACAAGTCCAATATTCCTTTTATCAGTTCGGATCGTCCAATGGCGCATGTATTTCTGCATATTGATGAACCGCCTCTGTGTTTTTTTCCAGCATGGTATCACACCACTGATGCCACAAGTGTCAAGGAGTTCTTCGCATTCCTTCCGATCAGTCCTTCAGTAGCGTTCGTCAGTTCTCCACTACTTGATACACAGGGATACTATCTTTGGACCGATGATCCAGGCTTTGTTCTTGGGTTAAATGAGCTAACGCGACACCGCGCCGTAAATATTATCATCTCAGATAGAGCACATCCGTATGGAGAGTTCACAGATGCTATTATTCAGCTTGAGAATCGTGCACGAGCCGAGTATCATCCACCAAAAGGCATACTTATCTACAGCGAAACTAAGCGTTTCTGGATTCCAGCATCCTCAATCGAATTCGGCAGTGGTGTCCATCCACTAAATGGGCGTGTTTCTTTTATAGCCAAAGCCCTCAAGGTACTGCGTGAAGCAGCAGACACCGAGACGATAACCGAGGTACTTATCGAAAACAAGGATGGAAGCGGCGGCGGAATGCGCGATTGTTGGTTTACATCAGTCGCCATCGCCCCCAACACACCGACAGTGATTGAAAATGGACCTGGAGGCTGGGAAAGGTGGAGTGGGAGATCTAACTTTAAAACGGATCTTGACTGAAGCTAAAAAGAACTTGAAATTCATTCTCAGGTTTGCTAGAAAGCACAAGCATCTGCTACCTCTTATGCCAGACCAAATAAGAAAATGAGCCGCGATTACAACGTCGTTATCGAGCGCGACAGCGAAGGCTATTATGTCGCCTCTGTGCCGATTCTGCCGGGTTGCCATACACAGGCGAAATCGCTCAATGTGCTCATGGAACGCATCCGAGAAGCGATAGCATTATGCCTGGATGTGGCTCAAGAGCGATCCTTCTACGTCTGCGCTTGGCTGTTATAAATACGATGCTATACACCTGAGCACCCAACAGCAGCATGGCGAAACGCCCGTCCGTGAGATCGCTCATCAAAAACCTCGAAGCCGAGGAGCTACGCGAGGTCATTGCCGAGCTTTGTAAGCTCTCCACCAAAAACCGACAGTTCCTCGAATTGTACCTGCAAGGTTCGGATACAGCCCAGCCTGGACCTGTTGTCGAGGAAGCCAAAAAGGCCATCCACAGGCACCTGTACGGTCGTGGTCAATTCCCCAAACTGGATTTGCGCGCAGCCCGAAAAGCAGTCACCGAATACAGCAAGGTTTTGAAGGAATACCCGCGCCATGCCGCCGAGTTGAAGCTGTACTACGTAGAGCTTGGCACACAGATAACGGACGACTATGGCGACCTCTACGAAGGATTCTATAATTCGATGGCGTCGATGTTTGAGAGCTTCTGCTCGGACGTGAAACGTCATCCAATGTGGTATCCAGACTTTGCAGGTCGTATTCAAGCATTAGAGCAAGCGACCTATTACATGGGATGGGGTTACGGAGACGATATCCGTTTCTTGATGAGTGAATTGCAGGAGCATGCGGAGCAGAACAAAATCGAATAAACCTGTCTTTAGAAACAAACCGATCCAAGGAATAGCGACACAACTCGCCCACCTCCACTCCGATCAACCCGCGTGCAATCCTGCGTCAAAACCCTTCGATGATGCGACATGTCGCCTGAGTAGAACAGCTTGCCGCACGATCCAAGATCGCTTCTGCTAGGTTGCTGCTGGATGCAGCGATCAGCTAATGGAGACGACGATGTGGACGAACAAGGGGCGCATGCTGGCTTTCCTGATGCTACTCGGCCTTACCGCCATCCCCACCGCTCGTGCCCAATCTTTCTGCACGACCCAGAACGAGGTGGTCGTCCAGGACTGCGAAGCACTCATTGCGCTGTATGAGGCCACCACCGTCGGCGGCAACTGGGAGCATGCCTTCGGCTTCTTTCAGGCTACCGATGGCGACCCGAACAATGATGTACCCATCTCGCAGTGGCTCACACGGGATCCCGTGGAGATTGACGGGGGGCGGGTAGCGCATGTAAACCTGTGGAGCAACAACCTCAACGGCCCCCTCCCCGACGCGATCTGCGACCTGGAAGCGCTCCGCGAACTGGACCTCGACCTGAACAAGCTGACCGGCCCGATTCCGACATGCATCGGCAACATGGTGGGCATGGAAAAGCTGAGCATCCGGCAGATCGGATTCGACCTGACCGGGACCTTGCCAGAGAGCCTGGGCAATCTGGTGAACTTGAAGGAACTCCAACTACCAGGGCACACCCTCACTGGCCCGATTCCTGAATCGCTCGGCAACCTCGTCAACCTGGAAACGCTCGTGCTCGGCGGGTTTGCCGGACAGGCGGGCAATCAGCTAGATGGGGAAATCCCCGAATCGTTGGGCCAGTTGTCCAGCCTGCAAACGCTCAACTTGCAGAGCAATCGCCTGACGGGTCCGATCCCAACGTCGCTGGGCAACCTCGCCAACCTGACGGTGCTCTGGTTGGGCAGCAATGACCTGTCCGGTACCATTCCAGCCGTGCTAGGCAATTTGCCCCTGGAAAGGCTCAACCTGGCAGGTAATGAGCTGACGGCTTTCGAGGAAGGAGCCTACCAGGGGTGGGGCAACCTGGAAACGCTGCTGCTGAATGCCAATGTCCTCACCAACCTCCCAAGCCTCAGCGGGGCTGCGCTGACCTTCGCCAATGTGAGCTACAACCAGTTGACGTTTGGTGACCTGGAGCCGCTGGCCGGGTTGGTCGGGCAGGGTAGTTTGCAATACGCGCCTCAGTATTCCGTCCCGTTGCGTCAGACGACTGAGAACGGCACTACCGTCCTGCACCATGACGCGGGCGGCAGCGATGCGTCCACCTATGACTGGCGACGCCGCGATCTGGGAGGCAGTGGCGTCTTCATGATTATTGAGGGGGCAACGGGACCTTCTTACGTTGTCATCGAGAGTGGCGAGTACGTATCGAATGCCAGGAATTCTGCATTTCCAGATCTTACCGTTTCTGGATCAGCCATCGAAGTGGAGATCGTAGGGTGCCAGCAGGAAAGCCTTTGCGTCAACATCGCGGAGGATGTCGGTTTTCCTGTTGAGAACGGCGTGCCCCAACTGCCAGACGATGGCGTATGTGACCTCGACCCTGAGACAGTCGGCACCCAGTGTTCTCTTCGCGCCGCCCTGCAACTCGCCAAGGCCTCCAGCAGCGGCAAAACCCCGCCCGTTCCTGTATCCATCTCTTTTGACATTCCTGCAGGCCTGGACGTGCCGACGATTCGCTTGACGGCTCCGCTACCAGCCATCAGGCAACCTGTCATCATCGATGGCCTCACACAAGCCGCTGGCCTCGTGCATCTTGACGGGCAGGAGCTTGGGGCCTTTGCTGTCGATGGAATCGTGATCGAAAAAGAGGGAAGCGGTAGCACGGTGCAGGGACTGGTCGTGGAAGGATTTACTAATGGCATCGGCATCTTGCTGCGCTATGCATCGGATAATATCCTGTCCCGAAACACCGTCGTCGGCAACGAGACGGGCATCAAGCTCGAAGGCACGGGGCGATATAGCAATGATAACAGAGAAAGCAGCCGGAACAGAGTGCTGGGTAATGTGCTGGGGGCTAACAAGGACCAGGGGTTGGAGATTCATGGATGGGCGAGAGAGAATCTGGTAGACGGCAACTTTATCGGCGTAGAGCGAGATGGAGGAACACCCCTGGGCAATGACTCGGGTGCTTGCATCTGTGGCAGCCTTGGTGATGGACAACCCGAGCAAACGGTTTTTACAAACAATGTGGTCGCCAGCAACGAGCGCTGGGGCCTGCAACTGTTCCTGACCCGAGACAATGTCATCGAAGCCAACAAAATTGGTACGGATATCAGCGGCGAACTGGACATGCCCAATCGTAGCGAACGCGATGCCGTGAGGCTCAATAACGTCTTCGGAACGACGCTACGCGACAATGTTATCTCTGGCAACCGAGGTAATGGCATCAGTCTCTTTTTCGCCGCGGGCAACGTAATAACGCACAATAAGATCGGGACCAATGCGGCAGGCACCGCATCTCTGGGCAATCACGGCAACGGTATTTTCGTTGGAGAAGGCATCAATGCCTATAACCTTATTGGCCTGGTGGGATCCAGCGAGAATCGCATCCAGCACAACGTGATTGCTGCTAACGGGGAGTTTGGCATTCGTGTCGAGAAAAGCTTTAACAACACAATTCTTTCCAATAAGATTGGTACAGATATCACAGGCCTCTTGCCGCTGGGCAATGGCAATCATGGCGTTTATATCACCGCTGCGCCGGGCACTTCCATCCTGAAAAATGTTATCTCAGCCAATGGAGCAAGCGGTATCTACCTCAGTGGTGAACGCATAAACGCTACCCTGATAAGCGATAACAAGATCGGCAGCACAATCACAGGGGATGTTGATGACAATTTGCTCATTCCAAACCGTGAGAATGGAATCACCCTTGATGGTGTTGCTGATGTGAACGTACATGGCAACTTCATTGCGTACAACGCAGGCCGGGGCATTGATCTGCACGATTCGAGAGAGAACAACATCATCAGCAATGTCATTATCCAGAACCTGAAAGCAGGCATTTTCGCAGAGTTGGGTGAGCAGAATGTCATCCGCAACAACGACCTGCGCGCCAATGGCCAGGGGACCGGCATTCACCTCACAGCCTCACAGGCTTTTATCGAAAGCAACACGCTTACCGACGACGCAGGCGACGCGATTACGCTGGAGCAAGGTAGCACTGCCAGCATTACCAACAACAATCTTTTCGGCAACGCAGGCATGGGCCTCAACAACCTCACGCCTTCGGTGCTGATCACTGCCACCGACAACTGGTGGGGCGATGCTTCCGGCCCCTCCGGCGAAGGCCCTGGCTCCGGCAATGGCGTGAGCACAGGCGTTGACTTCTCTGAATGGCGCGGCGACATGATCGCGGTCGTCGTCGCTGCTGAAAATGAGGAAATGCTTTTGCCCACTGGCGAGGCCGACACCGTCTCCGTCTTCGTCCAGAACTGGCAAGTCCGCAACGATGTGCTGGACCTGATCATTGCTGACACAGAAGGCTGGCTACAAGGCCCCACATCGCTCACCACCACACTCGACGACTCGACCGGTGCAGAAGTTCGCCTCGCAGTCGCGGTTCCCCCAGGCACATCCAACGGCACCACCAGCACCGTTGAGGTTACTGCTACCTCGCAGGCCAACGCCGACCATGTAGCTACGACCACGTTCACCCTCGTCGCCGAGAGCGCGGCGCTGGCACAGGTGGTCGTTCTCCCCGATGCCATCGAAGTGGTGACTGAAGATACCGTGGTTTTTGCAGCCCTCGGCCTCGACCAGTTCGGCCGCACGGTCGAGATTGCGCCAACCTGGAGCGCTACGGGCGGCGAAATCGACGAGAATGGCGTCTACGTGGCGGGCAGCACAATGGGCGAATTCGTCGTCACCGCCACTGATCCGGCTACCGGGCTATTCGCCACAGCGCGGGTGGGCAACGGCGTGCCTGTAGCAGTTGAGGAGAAAACAAACGTGCCAACTGATTTTCACCTCGCGCCCAACTATCCGAACCCGTTCAACCCGGAAACGACGATTGCCTATACGTTGCCGCAACAGGAGCACATCCGCCTGATCATCTACAATGTGCTGGGCCGCGAGGTCGCCGTGCTGGTGGATGGCGTGCAGCCTGCCGGGACACACCAAGCACCATTCGACGCGAGAGGCTTTGCCAGTGGTATATATTTCTACCGGATGACCACGGCCCACTTCAGCCAGACCCGCACGATGGTATTGCTACGATAACGGGTAGCCCCGAAAAGCCTCCCCTTTGATTTGAAAGGCGAAGTCCAGGATCCGTCTCACGAAGCACCTCATCGAACTGGGCAAGGAAGACTGGGAACTGGCCGTCTACCCTGTGGAAGGCCACGGCTTCACCGGCCTGCCAGTTGGACCGACGAATACCGCCGCATCCTCAAGCTCATCGACAACAACGTCGGCCCCAACCGGATGATGAACGCCGAGCCGATGAGCGAGAAGGCGAGCGGTAAGCGAGTCGCAGGGCTTTGAGCGTGGTTCCTCATTTTTAGGACACCTGTTATCACTTCTTCAGGCTTTTCCTGCCTCTATGTAGGAAGACCCTCCTTATCGGGAGGTTCATACAACGGAATAAGCCCTGGTGTCCATCATGGAGCAGCATCGTACTACATCGAAGTCCGTCCCCTCCTCACTTGCCTGTGCGCTGATAGTAGGATTCCTTGTATTTGCCGTCGGTTTGGGAGAAACAGCCCAGGCCCAGCCGGTGGCCGAGGATGATTCTCTCGCCCTCGTAGTTTTCTATGACGCTACAGGAGGAGCAGACTGGACCGATAACAACAACTGGCTTACCGGGCGTGTATCTACCTGGTTTGGTGTGGAGGTAGATGGAGAACGGGTTGCCGCTCTTCGCCTGCCCGAAAACAATCTTGAAGGCGAAATACCCGAAGAAATTGGCGATTTGACGGATCTGGACGAACTGGATCTCTCTAACAACGAACTCACTGGCGAACTGCCCGATGAACTGGGCGATCTCGTTGAGTTAGAAGTCCTCAATCTGGCCGAAAATGAATTCACGGATGACATCCCCGACGAGTTGGGCAATCTCATCGAGTTGGAGGTGCTGAACGTTGCCGACAGCGAACTTACCGGCGAGATTCCGGAGGAATTAGGAGCCCTCGAAAACCTCGTCGTGCTCGATCTCTCCGACAACGCCCTGTCTGGCGAAATTTCTGACGCCGTGGGTGCGCTGACCAGCCTTGAAGTGCTCAACTTGTCTGAGAACGCTTTTACCGGCGAGATTCCAGAGGCGTTTGTGGCCCTGCAGAACCTGCTGGTGCTGGACCTATCGGTTAACGACCTCTCTGGCGAGATCCCTGACTTCCTGGGCGACCTCGAAAATCTGGAAGAATTGGACCTGTCCGAGAACACCTTTACCGACGATATTCCTGATGAACTGGGCGACCTCGAAAACCTGGATAGGCTCAATCTGGCTGACAACGAACTGACAGGTGAATTACTGGAAGAGTTGGGTGAGTTAGAAGAATTGGAGATATTGGATGTGTCTGGCAATAACCTCACCGGTGAGGTACCGGATGACCTGGGCGAGTTGGAAGAATTGGAAGAACTCAACCTCTCCGATAACAACCTCAGTGGCAGCTTGCCGATGAGTCTCATCAGTCTGGAAGAACTCGCGGTGTTTGACTTTTCCGAGACGGATCTGTGCGAACCAGCGGATACGGCCTTTCAAGAGTGGCTTCAAGGAATCACCGATTTGAGCAGCACGGGCGAGGCCTGCACGGCAACGGCAACCGAAGAGGTTGCAGAGATGCCGGAGGGTTTTGTGCTAGAGGACAATTACCCAAACCCGTTTAACCCGGAGACGACCATCGCCTTCACAGTGCCGCAGCAGGAGCACATCCGCCTGATCGTCTACAATGTGCTGGGCCGCGAGGTCGCCGTGCTGGTGGATGGCGTGCAGCCTGCCGGGACGCATCAAGCACCATTCGACGCGCGAGGCTTTGCCAGTGGCATATATTTCTACCGAATGACCACGGCCCACTTCAGCCAGACCCGCACGATGGTATTGCTTCGGTGAAAAGCATTGCCAAGTAGCATGCGCAGACCTTGATAGCTTCCATACGGACAACACACGGATGTGCTTGCCTGTACATTTGTTATTTGACCAGGAAAGCCTTGTGCGTTTTCCCCAGCGAAGAACTTTGGGCTCTAACAAAGTAGAGTCCACTGCTAAGCGCGTCGGCATCAAACCGAAGCACTTTCGATTCTCCAGCTGCCATGTGGCCACTGAAGAGGGTCTGCACCAATCGACCTTGGACGTCGAAGACGCGGACCAGAATGTCTTCGGGATTCCGTGCGGTGAGGGTGAGCGTGGTCTGAGGATTGAACGGGTTCGGGTAGGGCGGCGAGATATAAAAGCGCTCCGGCACATCAACGTTGACCTCCACTTCGGGACTGTATTCGAAGGTGCCGTCGAAATCCACCTGACGGAGGCGAAAACGGTATGACCCTGGTGCCAGGCTGTTCGCCACGTACGTGTAGTGGTGTGCCTCCAGCGTCGTGCCCTGTCCTTGGACAAAATCGAGAACCCGGTAGTCCCCGTTGAACATTAACTGCTCGACTTCAAAACCAGCATTATTGGTTTCACTGGCTGTTGCCCACGTCAAGCGGACATCGGTTCCGTCCACAAGGGCATCGAAAGCCGTCAACTCAACCGGCAGCGGCCCATCAAGGGTGAACACTTGAATGACCTTGAAGGAATCATCTGCGTAGCTTGCATCCCCATTCTCGAAGCTAACTACTGCTTCCCGCGTGACCCCGGTTGAAGGACGGTGAGCGGCAAACGACATGACCTCGCCTGCAGGAATACCATCCGTCTCCGTGGTCATGTCATTGTCGCCCCAGACCGTGACGGCAATCGATGCTCCTTCCTCATAGATAGCCTCTCCGACACAGAGTGACTCGTATTGTGCATAGATGACGTCACCGGTTGTTAGATTTGTGACGACGTTGCTTGGTAAGACAATGGTGGCATTATGACCCGTTTGAGAGGCACACTCCTGTCCATGGGCGCTTCCTGCTATAAACAGCAGAAGCACCAGCCAGAAACTCCTAGGCATGATACTACTTCGGTTTTGGTAGGGGGTAGGGCACCAACTCTATCGCGCAGAGAGGCTAAAAGCTTCGATCACGCGAAAAGAGCGGCGTTGCGGGCTCTGAAGGAAGTGCGCGTCAGGAAGAGCCTGCCTGATGCCTGCACAGGTAAATGGCAGGTCAGGCTATCTGGATAAAATCCAATTTGAGCTTTCGCTGAGAGTGGAACCACACTGACCTATTTGTATGGTGTCGGGTTGGGGGCAGTAGGTCAATGCAGGTTCCTCTACTTCCTCAGGCTGTATTTATTTTCGACTGCCATGCAAGTGTTTTTAAACACTTCGCACAGGCTTCATGCAATTGTTACAAAAATGCAGATCTGGCGATCAAGAAAATGGAGTCTTTGAGATTAGCAGAGCAAAGTGATATAAAAAGACGCCACCAATTTTGATTTCAAGAAAAGCGTGTCGCATCTTCTGGCATCGGCGCGTTGTCTGCTCTATATGTAAGCGTCGGAAGGTATCCACCATAAAGACACCCCCGATGGAAGACATTGCCAAGCAACTCACCCGCATCCGCAAAAAGGACAAAGACCGTCCGCGCAAGAAGATTACGATTCTCGGAGCCGGGATGGCAGGATTGGCGGCTGCCTATGAACTAAAAAACCTCGGCCATGATGTGCAGGTCTTTGAAGCCAGCGACCGGGTCGGTGGGCGCGTGTGGACAAAACGGTTCGACTCGGGACAGTACCACGAGTTCGGGGCCATGCGCATCCCGAAGGCGCACGACTACACGCACCACTACGTCAAGGAGTTAGAGCTCAAGCTGCGCCCCTTCGTGACATCCCATCAGGAGAAAGATTGCTGGTACGACATCCGGGGCGTGGTGACGCGGATCGAGAATGCTCAGAAAAATCTACTGCCTCATTTCAAGCTTTCAGACGACGAACGCAAGCTGGTGGATGGGCCCGACTGCGTGATCCCAGCCCTCTTCGGTTTTGCTGTCAGCAGCGAACTACGCGCGCTCTCCGATGAGGCACGGAAAGCGCTTTTCGGTCCCACGCTTTACTCCGGCGTGCTCACCGACCTGGATTGCAAATCGCTGGGCGACCTGCTCAAAGAACGTCTCTCCGGTCCCGACGCGATGGAACTCATCGGCGCGACGACGGGCCTCGAAGTGTGGTGGGACCGGTGCCTCACCATGTTCATCCGCGACGAGATTGTGGGCACGGGTGCCCCGCTCGAAGAGATTGTCGGCGGGATGGACCTGCTGCCGACGAAGCTGGCGAAGAAAGTGCACGGCTCTCGCATTCATCTTAACAGCCCGGTCCGCGCCATCCGTGCCACCGATGATGGCGTAAGTCTGTCTATCGAGCAGAATGGTAAAGTCACGCACCACAACGCCGACTTCGTGCTCTGCACCATCCCGTTCTCCGTACTCCGGCACCTGCAAATCGACGGCATCAGTTTGGGAAAACGGAAGGCCATCCGCAACCT
>Ga0102947_1000530_pt1 | contig 13573 bp, 10 predicted proteins | sample SalPon2A_A_D2_MG_FD_78210 | JGI IMG/M metagenome (GOLD analysis project Ga0102947, IMG submission 78210) | Soil microbial communities from South San Francisco under conditions of wetland restoration - Salt Pond MetaG R2A_A_D2_MG | ecosystem: Environmental > Terrestrial > Soil > Wetlands | place... | reverse complement strand
TTCCTCTACCAGAAGCCGCTCGTGGACCCCATGCCGGCGGACGCGCCACCGCCCGGTCGGCTGCGGAACGTCCTCGACGACCCGTTCGCGGTGCGCTCCAACCGGGAGACCGTGGGAGCCGAGCTGATGTTCGTCTACGATCCCACGCCGGCCACCTGGATGTGGCAGTGGGACAATGACATCCGCGAGGACGCGCCGCTGGCCGCGAGCCTGGGGCTGGTCTACCGGGACCTCCGCACCACGCAGGACGCGAGCATCGGACTGCTGGAAGACGGGAGCACCACGTTCGCCTTCCCGGCGTCCACTCCGTCCCGGGACCTGTGGGAACTGCACGGCCGGGCGGTCTCGCGAATCGGTCCGCAGTCACGCCTCATCGCGCACGCGTACGCCGGCACGGCGGAGCCCAACGGAGACAGCCAGCGCGTGGTGCGCCGGGTCGGCGGTGACGCCCGCGTCGCCTGGCAGTCGTGGGCCGTGGAGGGCTTCGTGAAGGTCGACGACTGGGGACCGTACGACTACCACCGTGACTTCAACCTCACGTTTCCCCTCCAGCTCATGGGAGACGTTTCGTACTCCCTCGGGCTGCCGCGATGGTTCGGCGAGCCGCAGACCCGCGTGGGCGTGCGGGCGCTCTGGCGCTCGCTGGACGAGTTCTCCCCCCGCTACTGTCCCGGTACCACGGAGGACGCGTTCGGGGACCCGGTGTGCGACCCCACGCTGGAGGGCGAGAACGGCGAGGAATGGGAGATCCGCACCTACCTGCACTTCGTGCTCTGATCGGGGAGCCGCACGACGGTCCGCGGAGGCGCCGCAGCGTCCGCGGCCGGTCCGTCACTCCGCCAGGTGGCAGGCGGCGCGGTGGTCGGGGCCGAGCTCGCGCAGGGCCGGGTCCTCGTCGCGGCAGCGGCCCACGGCGATCGGGCAGCGCTCCCGGAAGCGGCAGCCCGAAGGCGGATCCGCCAGGCTCGGAGGCGTCCCCGGGATGCTCCGGGGTTTCGCGGTGTCGCCCCGGAGCGACGGGAACGCCCGTAGCAAGCCGCGGGTGTAGGGATGGCGCGGGTTCTCGCGCAGCGCGTCCACCGGCCCCTCCTCGGCCAGCTGGGCGGCGTAGAACACGGCCACCCGATCGGAAAGCTGCAGCATCCGCGCGAGGTCGTGCGTGATGAAGAGCACGGCAAAGCCGAGCTCGGCCTGCAGCGAGCGGATGGCATCCAGGATCTCGCGTTCCACCACCACGTCCAGTGCAGTGGTGGGCTCGTCGAGGATCACGAGCGACGGCTGCAGCGCCAGCGCCAGGGCGATCCCCACCCGCTGACGCATGCCACCCGAGAACTGGTGTGGATACGCACCGAGCCGGTCTCCGGGGATCGCCACCATCTCCAGCAGCTCGGCCGCCCGGGCGCGCGCCCGTCGCACGCTCTTCTCGCCGTGCGCCGTGAGCGTGTCGACGATCTGCTCTCCCACCGGGATCACCGGGTTCAGCGCGTCCATGGCGCTCTGGAACACCATGGAGATGCGCGCCCACCGCACGGAGCGCAGCCGCCTCTCGTCGAGCTCCAGGAGATCCTCCCCCTCGAACCGGACCGAGCCGCCGGAGATCACGGCCGGCGGCGGGAGGATGCGGAGGATCGCCTTGGCCAGCGTGGATTTGCCGCATCCCGACTCCCCCGCGACCCCCACGAACTCGCCGGCCCGCACGTCCATCGAGACCCGGTCGACCGCGCGCACCGGGCCGCGGTCCGTCACGTAGTCCACGCACAGGTCGCGGATCTCGAGCAGCGGCTCAGTCATGGGTGGGGACCACCGGCGTGGACATCGACGGCTCGCGACCGGCGAGGGCCAGGTGCGCCCGCCATGCGCGTTCCATCCGGAGCCGCGGGTTCGTGATCTCGTCGAACCCGGAGTTCAGGAGCGTGAGAGCCAGCCCGACCAGCGCCACGCACAGCCCCGTGGGAGCGAAGGTCCACCACGACCCCGTGAGCAGCGCCGAGTCGTTCTGCGCCCAGTAGAGGTTGGTCCCCCAGGTGACGCTGGACACGTCGCCGAGCCCCAGGAACTCCAGTCCCACCTGCGCCCCGATCGCGTAGACGGTGCTGCCGATGAACTGCGACAGCAGCAGGGACGCCAGCGTGGGCAGGATCTCGACGACGATGATCCGGGCGTCCGACTCGCCGGTCACCACCGCGGCCGCCACGTAGTCGCGCCCTCGCTGCGCGAGGGTCTGCGCGCGGAGGACGCGGGCGTTCCAGGCCCAGCCGGTGACCACCAGCACGAGCGCCAGCGTCAGGGGGCCGGACGGCAGGTAGGCGGCCAGTACGATCGCGAGCGGCAGCCCGGGAATGACCAGGAACACGTTGAAGAACAGCGACAGGAGCCCGTCCGTCCGTCCCCCGAAGTAGCCGGCCGTGACGCCGATGACGGCGCCCACGAGGACCACCAGGAATCCCACCGAGAACCCGATGGCCAGGGAGACCCGCGTGCCCACGACGAGCTGCGCGAGCACGTCCTGCCCCTGCCCGGTGGTGCCGAGCCAGTGCGCGGACGACGGCGGCTGCAGCGGAATGTCCACGAGGGCGTCCGGGTCTCCCACGAACCAGGGACCGCACACGCCCACCAGGAGGAAGAACACCAGCAGGATCGCTCCCGCCGCCGCGCGGCGGTCCCGGCGGATGGCCCGGGCCCACGGTGCCAGGCCGACCCCGATCCCGCCCCGCCCGCCGCCGACACCCCGTTCGACCCCAGCCCCCTGGCGGTGACCCTCCAGGACGCCGCCCTCGCCCTGCGCTCCGGTGACTGCGCCCCCGCCGTCGCCGCCGCCCGGCGCGAGGCCGAAACCGCCCCCCGCCCCGAGTTGGTCGCCTTCTTCACCGTCGTCGAGGGCCTCTACGCCCACGCCTGCACCGACGTCGAGCGGGCCGTCGATCGCCTCGCCGCCGGCTCCACGCCGGCCGGGCCGCTGGAAGACTGGCGGCTCCTGGTGCTCGCCGACAGCGCCGCCGCCAGCGGCAGACCCCTCGTCGCCCGCAACGCCCTGGCCGAGCTGCTGGGCGACCACCCCGACTCGCCGCTGCGCCCCCAGGCGCTCCTCGAAGCGGCCCGCCTGGCCCACGACGCCGGCGACCTCGGGAGCGCCCTGGCGGTGGTCGAGCGGGCGCGCCGGGAGGGCGTCGGCACCGGCCCCGGCTCCGCCGGCCGGCGGGAGGGTGTGGCCCTGGAGGAGCTGGCCTGGCGCATCGGCGAGGAGCGTGCCGCCGAGGGTGGCGACGGCGAGGTGGTGGGCCTGGCGGTGCAGCGCGCCGCCGCCCGGCGCCTGCTGACCCACCACCCGGAGCGCGCCGACGAGCTGACCGTGGCGGAGGTCTTCCGCACGACGGGGGACGACGCCGAGGCCCCCTTGGACTGGGGCGCCGTCCTCGACGCCGGGGAGCTGGAGCGGCGCGCCCGCCGCCTGCTCGCGGCGCGCCGGCCGCTGGCCGCCAACCGGGCGTTGACCGCCGTGCCGCTGGAGCGCCGCGACTTCGAGTGGCGGATGCTCACCGCCGAGGCGCTGACCGACCTGGAGCAGGGCCGCGAGGCTCTCGCCCTGCTGGCCGGCTCCGGCCCGCGCACGCCGGTGGAGACCGCCCGCCTGGAGTGGCGCCAGGGAATGGCCGCCTTCGAGGCCGCCCGGGTGCGCCGGGGCCGCCCGCCGCTGCCCTCCGAGGAGCGCGAACGGATGCGCGCCGCGGCCCGCCTCCACCTGGCGGCGGTGGCCCGCTCCGGCGCCGAACCGGAGCTGGCGGCCCGCGCGCTGCGCCGCCTCTTCGCCGAGCACTGGGACGAGGACCGCACCGAGACCGCCCTGGCCCTCCTCGGCCGCCTGCGCCAGCTCGACCCGGAGGACCGCACCGGCAGCCGCCCGCTGTGGCAGGCCGGCTGGAACGAGTTCATGGCGCGCAACTACAGTGGCGCCATCGGCTACTGGGCCGAGCTGGTCTCCCTCTACCCGGAGTCGGCGTATTCGCGCAACGGCCACTACTGGATCGCCCGGGCCCACGACGAGCTGGGCAACGCCCGGCGCGCCGACTCCCTCTACCGCGAGGTGGTGGCGGCGGACACCGGTGACTTCTACACCCGCTTCGCCCAGGCCCGCCTCGGCGGGGTGACGCCGGCCAGCGCGTCGGCGCCGCTGGCCGAGGACCGGGGCATCCCCTGGCCGAGCCACCCCGGGTTGGCCCGGGCCAGGCTGCTGTCGGACCTCGGCCTCGACGCCCTCGGCCGCGCCGAGCTGGAGGCGCTGGGCGGCGCCGACGGCCCGGACGGCGACGCCACGGCGGATCGGCGCCGCGCCGCCATCGCGCTCGATGCCCTGCTGCTGACCCGCCAGGGTAACCCCCGGGACGGCATCATCCGCATCCGCGACGCCTTCCCGGTCCTCGGCGGCCCGCTGCAGGGCACCGCGCCCCAGGAGGCGCTCCACCTCTACTACCCCATCGCCCACTCCGACGTCGTCCGCCGGCAGGCGGAGCGGCGCGCCCTGTCCCCCTACCTGGTGCTCGGCATGATCCGCCAGGAGAGCGGCTTCGACGTCGATGCCCTCTCCGGCGCCGGCGCCCGGGGGCTGATGCAGCTCATGCCCGCCACCAGCCGCGAGGTGGCCGGCAAGCTGGGTCTGCCCTGGTCCCGCACCCGGCTCAGCGACCCGGCCTACAACGTCACCCTGGGGACCACCTACTTCCGCCAGGTGATGGAGATGTTCAACGGCGACGTGGAGCTGGCCCTGGCCGGCTACAACGGCGGGCCATACCGCATCAAGCGGCTGCTCAGGGACGCCTCCGACCGCGGTCGGGACGTCTTCGTCGAGGGCCTGCCGGTGCCCGAGTCCCGCCTCTACGTCAAGAAGATCCTGCAGCATTCCGACGCCTACCGCCAGCTCCACCCGGAGGCCGGCCGGCCCGACGCCTCCCAGGGTGCCGCCCGGGGGCCGAGCTGAGAGCTCGGGCACCCGCCCCGGCCCGCCGCGTCCGCCTCCTCGGGCTCCTGGCCCTCCTGGTGGTCAGCCTCGCCGGCTGCACCCGGCCGGTGGAGCTGACCGGGCCGGCCGGGCCGGGCGCCGGCGGGGGCGCCGGTGTAGGGGCCACCGGGCTCCCGGCCCACGACGGGCCGGTGGTGCTCATCACCCTGGGCGGCCTGCGGGCCGACTCGCTGCGCCCGGAGCTGACCCCCCACCTGGCCGCCCTGGCCGCCGAGGCGGACTGGTCGGGCCGGGCGGTGGCCGCCTCCTCCTGGTCCCTCCCCGCCCTGGGCACCCTGACCACCGGGCTCGACCCCTGGCTCCACGGCATGGTGACCTCCGAGCCCGCCGCCGGGGGATCCACTGCCCCACGGCCCGGCAACGGTCCTGACACCGGCCGTCGCGCCGCCGCGCTCGGCTGGGAGGCCGGCTTCCCCACTCTCGGCGAGGCGGTGGGCGCCCACGGCTACGAGATGAGCACGTATCTTTCGGGCGGCTTCCTGCGCCGCTCGCCGCTGGCCCCCCGCGCCCTGGGCACTGTCCGCCCGCTGCGCCGCGGTGCCTTCGCCGAGGGCCACCTGCGGAGTCTGGGGGAGCCGGGGTCGCGCCGCCGCCAGCTCCTCTGGGTGCAGTTGGAGGAGCCGGCCCTGCCCTACGAGCGCCGCGGAGCAGGCCCGGCCGGCCGGGTCGCTGGCGCCGCCCTGCCACCCAGCCTGTCCGCCGCCGACCTGGAAGCGTGGAACCGGGCGCCGGGCGCACCGACCCGGGAGCAGCGCGCCACCCTCGGCGCCATGTACCGCCTGGAGGCCGCCCGGGCCGACGCCAGGCTCGGCGCCTTCCTGGCGGCGCTGCGCGCCAGCCCGGCCTGGGAAGAGACCCTGCTGCTGGTCACCGCCCTCCACGGCGCCCCGGTGGGCGCTGGTGCGGCCCCGGGCGGTGACGCGGTGGAAGGTGGCGACGCCGTGCCCGGTGGGGACCGTCTCGGCCGCAGCCTCGGGCGCGGCATGCTGGAGGTGCCGCTGGTCGTCAAGCTGCCCCGGGCGTTGCGCCAGGCGGGGGCCACGCTGGCCGAGCCGCCCGGCGGCCTGGTGGCCCAGGGCCGGGTGTGGTCCACCCTGGTGGAGGCGGTGGGGGGCCGTCCGGCGCCGGCGGCGCCCCCCGGCCTCTTCCGCGCCGCGCCCACCGCCGCCCTCTCAGAGCTGCACCTGGAAAACGGCATCAACGAGATCTCCCTGGTCGAGGCGTCGGCCGGGGAGGAGACCTGGCAGCTCCTCTGGCGCGCCCGGTTCGCGGCGCCGGAGGCGGGGTTCGCGGCGGCCCGGGCGGCGGACTTCGCCGCGGCCGACGGGGTGGACGGGGCCGCCGCCGACGCCGCCTACGAGGCGCGCACCGGGGAGGCCCCGGAGGACCTCTTCCGCCGCCTGCGCACCGCCTACGAGGCGGCGCCGCCGCTCAGCGGACCGCCCGGCTCGCAGCCGCACCTGACCCTGCTGCGCTGGACAGCCGCCGGCGGCGCCGAGCGGGTCGAGGACCCGGAGCGCGCCGCCGCCATGGCCCGCCGCCTGCGCCGCCACTGGCTCGCCTTTCAGACCTGTGAGCGCCCGCCCGCCGCCGAGGCGGCCCACCGCGCCGCGCTGCGCACCGGCGGCCTGGCGATGGCCGGCGGGCCGGACAGCGGATCCGCCACTTCTTTCGCCGCCAGGGCCGATTCGCTGCCGACCCGCTGATATACTTCCGGCCCCCCCGACGACTGGGGGAGTTCCGGGTCCATAGCTCAGCGGTTAGAGCATCCGGCTCATAACCGGCAGGTCCCTGGTTCGAATCCAGGTGGACCCACGGTATTGCCTTGGAGATTCTTTCGATACATGCCCGGTCATCTTGAATCCATCGTCGCCCTTCATCTCACAAACGTCCAACTGAACAACGCCAAGGAACGGCTCCACGGCATCCCGGACTGGATGCGGGAGCTGCACGAGGAGCACTCGGGCCACCAGGGGAAGATCACCGAGATCGAGGAGTCCATCGAGGCCGCGGGCCGCGAGCGGCGCGCCGCCGAGGGTGAGGTCGAGGAAGCGCGGGAAAAGCAGAAGCGCTACCAGCAGCAGATCAACGAGGTCTCCACCCAGCGCGAGTACGGCGCCCTGCTGCAAGAGATCGACACCGTCAAGGAGCAGATCAGCCAGGGCGAGGAGTTGGCCCTGGCCTCCATGGAGAAGGTCGAGACCCTGACCCAGGAGCTGGAGTCGGAGCGCGAGGCGTTCCAGGACGTCGATCAGCGCTACGCCGCCGAGCAGGAGAAGTGGGAGGCGGAAAAGCCCGGCGTCGCCCAGGAAGTGGCGGAGCTGGAGGGCAAGATCGAGGCTCTCCGGGAGCACCTGCCGCGCAACATCCTGGCCAACTTCGACCGCCTGGACGAGCGCCTGGAGGGTTCGCCCCTGGCCCTGGTCCGCCGCGCCGAGCGCCCCGGCAAGGGCCCGGCGGAGTGGCACTGCGGCGCCTGCAACTACCGCGTCCGCCCCCAGGTCGTGGTGCAGATGCGCAACCAGGGCTCCCTGGTCCAGTGCGACAGTTGCAAGCGCATCCTCTACATGGAGGAGGACGCCCAGGGCGAGGCCGGGTCCCAGGACCGGGATCTCGAGTAAGCCCCGGACGGGCCCCCACCGCCCCCGCCGACCCCGCCGCGGGGTGGCGTGGGCAGCCGCGGCGGCGCCGACGGCGCGACGGCATCGACGGCAGAGGTCGTCACCTCCAGGGGGATTCCATCCAACCGTCGATCAATAACCTCGTCCCGGATGGCGGTCAGGCACCGGAGCGATGTTCCCGGAAGTGATTATTTTTCTTGCCAAGGCGAGATTGCGCCCCGTAGATTGCTTTCCGTCATGGGAATGTTCGACCGTCTCGGAGAGACCTTCATCGTCCTGCGCATGCTGCGCGGCCTGAGCCAGGCCGACCTGGCGCGGCGCGCCGGCATCCGCCCCAACCAGGTGTCGCGCTATGAGACCGGCCAGGTGCTGCCCCAGCTCGGCCAGCTCGAGAAGATCCTGGACGCCCTGGACGTCGGCCTGGCGGAGCTCCTCTTCGCCATGGCCCACTTGGAACGCACCGCCGCGCTGCTGGAGGACGCGGCGCGCCAGCCGCCGGAGGCTTTGGCCCGGGACGTGGTCAACGTCTACTGGCAGGAGGTCTCCGACCTGCACCTGAAAATCTCCCGCCAGGTGTCGGAGGTGCTGCGCTCTTCGCTCCAGGAGGGCACGCCGGAGGCTGCCGGCGACGGCTCCTAGCCCGGGCTAGTCGTCGCTGCCGGGCTCGCCCGACTCGGGTTTGCTCTCCGCGCCGGAATCGTCATCCGCGGCCATTTCCAGCAAACGGTCGTCCAGCTTCTCCGGCTCGACCACGCCGTAGTCCGCCGGGTCGAAGTCGTCCGGGATCCACTCCTCGCCCTTGTAGGTGACGTCCTCCGGGTTCTCCATCAGCGGCCGGTCCCGGGGCAGGCGGTCTTCGGCGGCGGCGATCAGCTCGTCGAAGCCGCGGCGCTTCAGGGCGGACACCGCCACCCCGTCGAGCCGCGCCGCCAGCGCCTCGGCCTGGCTGTCGGCCAGCAGGTCCACCTTGTTCAGGACCACCAGGCGGGTCAGGTCGGCCAAGTTCAGCTCTTCCAGCAGCGCCTCCACCGACTCCAGCTTCTCATCCACCCGGGGGTCCGAGGCGTCGACCACGTGGAGCAGCAGGTCGGCGTCGGCCAGCTCCTCCAGGGTGGCCCGGAAGGCGGCCACCAGGTCCTCCGGCAGGTCGGCGAGAAAGCCCACCGTGTCGGTGATGATGACCTCCCCCTCGCGGGGGAAGCGGAGCCGCCGGCTGGTCGGGTCCAGGGTCATGAACAGCTTGTCCTCGGCCTCCACCTCGCTGTTGGTCAGGGCGTTCAAGAGGGTCGACTTGCCGGCGTTGGTGTAGCCGATGATGGAGAGGATGGGGAGCCGGTTCTCGCGCCGCCGGCGGCGCCGCACGTCGCGCTGGCGGGAGAGCTGCTCGACCTGCTTTTCCAGCGCCCGGATGCGGTCCCGGATGCGCCGGCGCCCGACCTCCAGCACGGTCTCGCCGGGGCCTCGGCCGCCGATGCCGCCGGCCAGCCGGGAGAGGCCGGCGTCCTTCTCGGTGAGCCGGGGCAGGGAGTACTTGAGCTGCGCCAGCTCGACCTGGAGCTTGCCGTCCCGGCTGCGCGCCCGCTGCGCGAAGATGTCCAGGATGAGCTGGGTGCGGTCCACCGCCTTCAGGCCGGTGGCGTCCTCGAAGGCGCGGGCCTGGGCCGGCTTCAAGTTGATGTCGAAGATCGCCACCTCGGCCCGGCGGCGCATCCCTTCGAGGATGATCTCCTGCAGCTTGCCGCTGCCCACCACCGTTTTCGGGTGCACCTGGCTGCGCTTCTGGCGCAGTCGGCCGGCGATGTCGACGCCGGCCGAGCGCACCAGCTCCAGGGTCTCGGCGAAGTGCTCGTCCTCCGGCGAGATGCCGATGACCAGGGCGCGCTCCCGGGTGGTGTGGTCGGCGTCGCCGGTGACCCGGGAGAACTCCTCCTCCAGCGCCGTGATGGTGGCTTCGAAGTCGAAGTCCAGGCGGTGGAGCTCGGCGGCCTCGCGGCGCTGGAAGTTGTCCTCGTAGGGGGTGTCGGTCTCGTCGTCCCCCTCCGTCGCCGGCGCCAGATACGCCAGCTCCACCCGGCCCGGGCGGCCCTCCTCGCCGGCCTCGATCATCGCCACCAGGTCGAGGCGCAGCAGCGCCAGGTCGGTCAGGTCGTCCCGGGTCAGCCCCTCGCCCCGCAGGTGGGTGTGGACCAGGCGGAGGCCACGGAAGCGCCCCACGCCGCCGCGCAGGCGGCCGACGTCGGGAACCTCGATCTGGTGGGCGTCGCCGACGATGACGTTGCGCACCGACCCCTCCCGGGTCAGCAGCACGCCGACCTGGCGCCCGAGGTCGGCGGACACCGAGGCGAGGTGGCGGGCCAGCTCTTGGGAGACTACCTCCCGTGGCGACACGCGGCGCCGGAAGGTGCGCTCCAGGGCGCGCCGCTGGGAGGTCTTGATGCCTTTCAGGTCACCGTCGATGTGGGTGGCGATGGGGGGATACCTCGCGGTCGTGGAAGGGGGTGCGGAAGGGCTGGGGGCGGGGGTGGCGTGGGGCTGGGTGGCGCCGGCGCCGGGAGGGAGCCCGGCCGTTCAGGAGAGCCGCCTCAGTTGACCGGTGGCGAGGATTGGAGCCCCTCGTCGCCGGGGGTGAAGCCCATGCCCATGAGCGACAGCAGCAGGTCGCGGCGCTCATCGGGCCCCTCCGCCTCCAGCAGCGCCTGCTTCTCGCCGGGGGTGAACGGCAGGGCCACGGCGAGGCCGTTGAGCAGGGTGACGCCGGGCAGGGTCTCCAGCCGTTGCAGGTCGAATTCCAGCTCCCGGGAGCGGGCGAACTCGCGCAGGGCGTGGAGGATCGGGTCCGGGTCGAGGAGGGCTTCCGGCTCCCCCAGGTCGTCGCTGAACTCGCCGTAGCCGGCCCGCACCCGGCGGTAGCCGCGGTGGTCTTCAAGCTCCGACTCGACGCGGAAGCGGCACAGCCCCTTGAGCAGGATCAGGTAGCGGCCGTCGTCCTGGGCCTCGCAGCGCTCGATGTGGCCGGCACAGCCGATGGAGTAGACGTCCGGGTGCTCCGGATCGACCAGCAGCGGGTCGGGGCCCACCGAACCGGGGTTGTTGTCCTTGCGCGGCAACACCGGCTGGATCATGCCGATGACCGAGGAGCCGTCCAGGGCGTCCTCCACCATGGCGGTGTAGCGCGGCTCGAAGATGTTGAGCGGCAGCCAGTTGCCCGGCAGCAGCAGCGAGCCGGTCAACGGGAAGATGGGCAGCTCCGCGGGCAGGTCGGGATGGGCGTCCCGGTTGCGCGGGCGCGAGGTGTCGGGCGTGTCTGGGGTTTCGGTTCGATTCATCTTGGTCTGTGGTCTCGGCAACCGGTTCACCGGGGCGTGAAATTCCCCACGGTAGACTGGGGGCCGCCGTTTTTCCGCACGCGGTGGCGCCGAACCCACGCCGCCGGCGCCGCCCCGCCGAGCCCTGACCCGACCCCAGGAGATCTCCATGCACCGCCACCCCCCGTCCCCCCGCCGCCCCGCCGCCCCGCCGTCCCCCGCCGTCCTGGTCGTAGCGCTGCTGGCCGCCGTGGCCGCCGTGGCCGCGGTGGCCGCCTGGGTCGCCGCCCCCGCCGCGGCCAGCCCGGTCCAGCCCCAGATCACCGACGCCGTCACCCGGGCATCGGTGAGCTCCCTGGTGGCCGCCCATGGTGAGGAGGAGCGCCCCCGCATTGAAACCGGCGTCGCCCAGGTGGCCTCCCTGTGGCGCCCGGAGGACGGCACCGCCGACGACTTCCAGGACTTCGTGCAACAGGAGTTCGTGCCCGCCGGCGACGAGCTGGACCTCACCTTCCAGCGCTTCGAGTTCGCCCTGGAGCGCATCGGCGGCTACCTCACCTCGCTGGTCCGCGACCTGCGGCGCGGCGCCGACCTGGACCTCGGTCCCATGCTGCCGCTGGACCGGCGCCTGGCCGGCTGGAGCCCCGGCGCCCACGTCGCCGACGACCTCTACGCCAACAAGATCGCTTTCGTGGCGCTCCTGAACTTCCCGCTGACCACGCTGGAGGAGAAGCTGGAGGAGGGGGGCGACTGGAGCCGGCGGGAGTGGGCCGAGACCCGGTTGGCGGGGTCGTTCGACAGCCGCGTGCCGGCCGCCGTCAACCAGGAGATCGGCGCCGCCATGGCGACCGCCGACAACTACATCAACCAGTACAACGTCTTCCTCCACCACCTGCTGGACGACGAGGGCCGGCGGCTGTTCCCCGAGGGGCTGCGGCTGATCAGCCACTGGGGCCTACGGGACGAGCTGAAGGCGCGCTACGCCGATCCCGAGGGGGAGCTGGGCCTGGCCCGGCAGCGCATGATCCAGCAGGTCTTCCGGCGCATCGTCCGCCAGGAGATCCCGGCGGTGGTGATCGACGACCCGCGCTACGACTGGAACCCGTTCACCAACGACGTGACGCTGGCCGAGAGCGTGCCGGAAGCGGAGCTGGCGGCGGCGGGGATCGACCCGGCCGAGGCGACGCCGCCGGCCACCGACGACCTCGCCGCCCGGGAGGCGGACGAGCGCTACCGCCAGTGGAAGGCGGTCTTCGACGCGCAGGCCGGGGCGGACCCGTACAGCCCCCAGAACCCGACCTTCGTCGACCGCCGCTTCAACGTCAACCGGGAGATCCCGGAAGAGGAGGTCGAAGCTCTCCTCGTCTCCGTCCTGTCCTCGCCGCTGGCCGAGCCGGTGGGGCGGCTGGTGGCCGAGCGCCTGGGCCGGCCGCTGGAGCCGTTCGACATCTGGTACGTCGGCTTCAAGCCCCGGGGCGCCCACTCGGAGGAGTCGCTGGACGAGATCACCCGGCAGCGCTATCCCAGCGCCGACGCCTTCGCCGCCGACATCCCGCGCCTGCTGACCGACCTCGGCTTCGACCCGGAGCGGGCGGCCTTCATCGCCGAGCACATCGTGGTCGAGCCGTCCCGCGGCGCCGGCCACGCCTTCGGCGCCGCCCGCCGCGACGACAACGCCCACCTGCGCACCCGGGTGGGCGCCGAGGGGATGGACTACAAGGGCTACAACATCGCCGTCCACGAGCTGGGCCACAACGTGGAGCAGGTCTTCGGCGTCACCCTGATCGACCACACCCTCCTCCAGGGGGTGCCCAACACCGCCTTCACCGAGGCGCTGGCCTTCACCTTCCAGAACCGGGACCTGGAGCTGCTGGGCCTCGCGGGCGCCGGCTCCGAGGCCGAGGCGCTGGCGGCGCTCGACAGCTTCTGGTCGACTCGGGAGATCGCCGGCGTCGGCCTGGTGGACCTTCGGGTCTGGCGCTGGTTGTATGAGAACCCGGGCGCCACGCCGGCGCAACTGCGCCAGGCGGTGGTGGAGATCGCCCAGGCGGTGTGGAACGACTACTTCGCCCCGGTGATGTGCGAGACGGATGACTGCGAGGCGGACGACCAGGTGCTGCTGGCGGTCTACTCCCACATGGTGGACGGCGCCATGTACACGCCGGACTACCCGCTGGGTCACCTGATCGCCTTCCAGGTCGAGGAGTTCTTCGCCTCCTCCGACAGCCCCTTCGGCGAGGAGTTCGAGCGCGTCGCCAAGATCGGCCGGGTCACCCCCGACGCCTGGATGCGCCAAGCGGTGGGCGGCCCGCTGTCGGCCGAGCCGCTGCTGGCGGCGACCGAGCGCGCCCTCGACCAGTTGGAGGCCGTGGAGGCCGCCGCGGACTGACGGCTCAGGGAAAGGCCGGCCCGGCGGCCAGGAACCCCGCCGCCAGCGCCTCCCGCAGCTCCGCCTCGCGGTCGAGCCGGAGGTAGGCGTCGGTGGGGGTCAGCGCCCGGTCCACCAGGCTGCCCGCCGCGGCCCGCCAGCGGCGGTGCTCGTCGCGGCTGGCGGGGGGCTCGGGGCGCGCTCCGGGCACCCCTTGGGCGAGGAGCATGAGGTCGATGCCCGGCGCTCCCCACAGAGGGTCCGG
>Ga0102947_1000529_pt1 | contig 13605 bp, 18 predicted proteins | sample SalPon2A_A_D2_MG_FD_78210 | JGI IMG/M metagenome (GOLD analysis project Ga0102947, IMG submission 78210) | Soil microbial communities from South San Francisco under conditions of wetland restoration - Salt Pond MetaG R2A_A_D2_MG | ecosystem: Environmental > Terrestrial > Soil > Wetlands | place... | reverse complement strand
CCTGCATTTGCAGATCATACAACTGCTAGTGTAAGTATTCCGCAAGGAACATCTGTTCCAGGATGTGAGGCCACAAACGAATGTTTCATTCCACATGAAGTAACAATTGATGTAGGTGGAGAAGTCACATGGTCAAATGATGACTCTGCAGCTCATACTGTTACAGCTGGAAGTGCAGCAGATGGACCATCTGGTGTATTTGATAGCAGTTTGTTTATGGCAGGAACAACTTTCTCCCACAAATTTGAGGCAGAAGGCGAATTCCCATACTTTTGCATGGTTCATCCATGGATGGAGGGAATTGTAACCGTTCAGGCAGATGAAGGTCCCGAACCAGGCGATGGAACAATAATCGTAGGAGCTCCTCCTGAAGATAAAACAACTGTCACAGGAATTTCCAAAGATGGTAATTTGCGAGCAGAAATTACTGCCAGTAATCCCGTAGCAGATGAGGTAATGTCTCTTGAGATAAAATTCAGAGATTCAACTGGGTCTGTGAAAAAACATGCAAATTACGACATCATGGTTTCTCAAAACGGAATGGATGTTCTATCAGTTATGGGAGCACATGAGCATGAAGGAACAGGAATGCACTCTACGGCACCTCTGGATTCTGGAGACAAAGTAGATATCAAAGTAACAGTTCTTGGGTTTGGATTACCAGATGATCAGGAAAACTGGACTGGACCTAAAGGGGAGATTTTGATGTTCAACGTAGTACCTGAATTTGGAACTATAGCGACTATGATTTTGGCAATTACAATCATATCAACAATAGCAGTATCTGCAAAATCAAAACTCAGCTTAATGCCAAAACTATAATCTTTTTTTCTTTTTTTAAAAATTAGGACCTAATCAAATAGTGATTCCATCCCCAGGATAACGAGGAATTTTTTTTGGTACATCATAGATTTCCAAAGAGTCCAAATAAGCAAGTTGTCCTAAAATTAATTCCGAATCACCAAAGGAAATCAATATTCGATCATTGTGCTCAAAAACATAATGAGATAAGTCTGAATTATAGGGCTTGCCATTAACATAAAATGAAAGAGTTTGATCATCATCTGAACAAAATTTTCCAGTTTCTGAATCTGAAAAAGAATTAAGAGTAAAACATTCAGAGGTTAATTTCGTTCCCATTGAGGCAAAAAGCATCTCCAAGGGAACTCCTGTTGCATGTTTGTGAATAAGATACGGATTGTTATTCTCAAAGTGAATGTATTTGCTTGTTAATTGGAATTTAGGATGGCCAAAATTTATGAGCTCGCCATTAACAAAAATAGTGATTGCAGCATGAGAGTGCTCACTTCCAAATTCTCCAACATCATACCGGTCTGCCAGTATTCTTTCTGGGTCAAATGTTAGGGAATTTTGAATGATCCTCGAATCAATTTCGCTCTGATTGGCAAAATAATATGTGAAAAACCCTACCGAGATAATTACAAAAACAATTGCCATTATCCATATGCCTCTACTTTTTGATTTGGGCGCATCTGAAAGGGTAGCAAAATAGGAAGGATTACTCTCCTCATATCTGCCCGGAAGACTATAATCCGAACCCATATCAGCTGGAAGTGCTTTTTTATTTTCTTTTGACAATCATTATCTCCTTGGAAGTGTTTTTATAAATTCTAGAAAACAGTTGAGTAGATTATTTGGAACCATACTAAGAATTATTGTTTTTGTGTTTTTAACTTAACTTATTTTTGATAGTGTTTTTTGTAGTTCTTTTTGTTTTTCATCAAGTTCTTTTACTGTCTCTTGTAGTTTGGGGTTTTGGGGGTCTTCTTTTTTAATTTGTTCATATTTTTCAAATAGTTTTTTGTATTCGTTTTGTAAGTTTTCATAATTATCCCGCTCTTCTTTACTGTTGGTTTTATTTTCCAATAGTAATTGTGAGTTTTGTTCTTTGAAATGTATTGTTGCCAAAAAATTTTAATAAAGACTCAAAGTTTTTTAGAAAAAATTATAGTTTATTGACTTTTGTGCCTAGTTTTAAAATATTGTGAGTGGAATTGTTTAGGATATTTTTTTGTTGATTTAGTTGGATCACGCTTTATCATAAAATCAAAGAAATTTTTTAAGTTTGAAACAACTAATCTAGATTATTTTCTTCTTTTGCGTTTCAGATAATCGGAAATAATTTTTTCAGCCAATTCATCAGGAGTGACTTCGGTTTTGTTTGATTCCCTTGCAAGTTTTTTGGCATTTGTTTTTGATAACTTGACAGAGACATTTTGTTTAATTAACAAAGATTTTGCACGTTTCAAGAGTTTTTGGTGCGAGGATTTTGGGGATTGGGCAAGGGCTGAAAGATATTTTTTTCTAATCGAGGAATCAATTTTGGAAATTCTTTGAATTACTTTCTCTGCTTTTGAAATATTAGGAATGATTTGATATAATTTTGTTGCCTCATCACGTGAGATTTGAGATGGAACGTATTCTTTTAATCTGTCAGGAACTCCAGCAAATCCCAGATATTTGTTCAATGTTTGAGTAGACATGCCCATAGACTTTGCTGCTGCGGTTTTTCCAACTTGTTCATTTAGAAATTTGCAGGCATTTGCAATTTCTTTATGGTTCATGTCATTTCTGTGGATGTTCTCTACCACTGAAGCTGCCTTTGCGTTTTCAAGGTCATATGCAGTTTTTTTTGTGATAAGATGGACAGGAATTCTTTTTGCACCGAGTCTTTTCATGGCAGCCAGTCGTCGTTGTCCGGACATCAAAAGATAGGTATTCTTGTCTTGTTTTTGCACCAAAGGGGGATTTAGCAGGCCTTCATTTTTGATCGATTTTGCAAGTTCAGAGATTCCCTCTCTGTCCAGTTTCCTTGCTTGGGCTTCTCTCCAAACTTTAATTTCTTTAATTGGAATTTCTTTTAGTCTATAAGAAATCACGGGTTTGTATCTTCTAGCCACAAATATGATCTAAATCAAGGTTTCTTAAGTAGTATTTGTCTATTGTAAATTATCTAAGCTCTATTTCTTTGAGCTTAATTTTTAGATGTTTGAATGTATTTAATTTCAAGAACCGCAAGAATTGCATTCAAATTTTCTTTTAGGTCTGTGGGCTTTAGCAATATGCCGGAGTGTTCTTTGAGGATCAGAAAACACCATATTGCATTTTGGACAAATGTTAGAAATTGCAATCTCTTTTTTGCTTGAAAACAGTCCCATAATCTGTAAAAATACCTTACACTTAAAACAATTTTCCCTAATTATAACATTTCAGAAAATAGAATTTATTGATTTTAGAAATTTTCAGGGCTGAACCAGAATGAAGTTGCCTTGTTGTATTGAGTCAGAAATTTGGCATATGAATCCATCATGGAATGCATAAATTTGTCATAGACTTCCAGGTTAGATTTTTGGGCTTTAATGTTCTGTTCCTTGATTTTAGAGAATAACTCAATTTGGTCAAGAAATGTATCAGTAAGGGTATTGGAATATTTTTGGTAAGCTTCCAAAATTCCTTGATCTATGTTTAATTTGTCAAAAAATTTTTTTTCAGAAATATAACAGGTACCAAATATGTCATCAAGAGTATGCAGATAGGCAGAATAAAGATCTGAATACTGCTGCAGGTTTAACGGAATTTGAGATTCTAATTTCTGAATAACCTTTGAAGTGTCTTCTTTCATCACATCGCATATCGAAATTTTACCATTTTCTCCAGATTTTGAAGAAATCTTGACATCACCCATATTTTGTAATACGCAGGGATGTTAATATCTTAATTCCCAAATTGGATCAGTGTCGACATAGAAATATCATTACTGAGTTTTTTTTAAAAAATTCATTTAGCAATAAGAAGACTATTCCAAGTTTTTGTAGTAAAGTTTTATGACTTTATCCACAATCACATTGGTGTCGGCATCCTTTTCTGAGCTGACAAGTAACAAATTGTCATCTCCAAGGTAAAAGGAAAATCGTTTAATTTTATCGTATTCGGCAAGTGTGTAGATTGTTTTTAAAAGCCACTTGGCCATTTCTTTTCTAGATTTCCAGTCCATTACAGATAGATTAACTAGCTCGTTTTCTCTTCTATCAGTTAGTAGGTTTGTTACTCCTTCTCTTATACCACCACCCAATTTTGTTGCCCATTCATCATAGACAGTTGCAAATCGAATTTTAGAATCTGAGCTTAGAATCTCAGAGCAAAATTTCTCATAGTCCATGCATACTACCAAACCCTCTTAATTATTAGGGTTTTACAATGTATTTATTCTGACTCTAGAAATATTTAGAAAATTAAGAAAAAAATAGTCCTAACCACCAATAAATTAAATTTCAATTAATAATGATGTAGAGGATTCAGAAAATACAATAAAAAAACGTTCATCTGAAAAATTCATAATCAAGTTTTTTATCCCTAAAACTCCAAAAAATTCCAAGCTTAAACTGACAATTGCAATTACCAATGCAATAAGGGCAACAAGCATGGCAATAGTTAGACCTCTCATATTTTATGAAACATGTTTTCTATTTTTTAATTTTTCATGTTTAATCTAATAGGTAAAAGAGACTAATTAAGCAACATCTATGACAATGATTCTAATCTTATTTTGATATGCATTCCCTTTCCATGAACACGAATGTCTTTTTCGATTTCAAGAATTTTCCATTTCTTTTGATTTAATGAAATTTCAGGATTCAAGTTATTTTTGAAATGATTTATTAGATTGGAAGGCAAATCTTCAAAATTAGCGTATTTTTCAATGGTCTTTTCCTTTCCTCCAATCCATTGTGTAAATTCTATAAGGGTTGCTTCAAAAAAATCGTCGTGTGGCATCATATTGTTTTATAAAAATGAGTTTTAATTGTTGAGTAGTTTTTCAAAAAACAACAAAGATGTTTTTGCATTTTGAAATTAACCTAGGATGGAACACCCAAATCGACTCCTGTTTTTGGGATTAATTTAAAAAAATATTAAGAATTTAGCGATCTATTTTCTTCATTTGTTTAGTTATCAACTCGATATTGTTTTTCCAAATTTTGATGAATGTATCTTGTTTTTCAATTTGCTTTTTGATTCCGGTTATTTCTTCGTCTTTGACTGATTTTAATTGTTTTTCAAGCTGGGTTTTATAATCGGTATAAAATTTTAATTTTTCTTTAGATTCCACTAACTTTTTTTCTTGATATTTTTTTACCTTATCTTTCAGAAAATTCAAGATGAATATGTCAAGGGCATGCAGTTAAAAAATATTATATCTCAGATATCTTGAAAATCAACTCAAAAATATGCATTAGACTGCACTTTCCTTTTATACTAAATTGTAAATCCCATCTTTGTTCAATTTGAACAAACAGATGGTTATGATCTTTATTGAATAAATTAAACAATGAGAGTTCTTCACGTTGATGATTCTCCAGAGATATGTCAGCTCTATGCAGACATGTTAGCCACAGAAAATCACGAAGTTCAAAGTGTCAATAATGGAAGAGAGGGATTGGATCTTGTGTTGAAAAATAATTATGATCTGATTCTTCTTGATATATGCATGCCAAAATATAGCGGTATGGAGTTTATTCATGATTTGAAAGCAAAAAAGGCTTCGGAATTAAAAAAGGTGATAATTGTAAGCGTATTAGAATTAAGTGAAAGTCATAGAAATGAGCTTTTAAAGCTGGGAATACATTCGGTTGAGGAAAAACCTTCGACTATCCAAAAATTAGAAACGATAAAAAAAGATTTGCTGTTAAGAGAGTAAAAGAATTTTTCTAGCGTATTAAATTTTTAAAATAAAATTTGGAGAATTAATAAAAAAGAAAAAATGTTTTCCCTATTGGAAGGGATCTATGAAAGGACAGTTGACTATATGATCCGAGTCCATTGGTCTTGCAAGTCCCACTGAAATCAACCCTGCCTGCTGATAGGCATCAATGTCTGCTTTTGTTTCAAGTACTGCTGAACTAGTTGGGTCTTCCCAATTAATCAGGAATATTCTCCACATTGGAGAATAGTTTTCATCACCTGGTCCACCCGTTGCAACTCCTGGTTGGAATCCTAGTGGACCAGATCCTGTAATGCCGTTAGCAAATTGGAATAGATCCACTGCTGCAGAGTTTGCAATCAAGCTAGCAGATGTTGGTGCATCAACTACACCCATCATTCCTGCCGGACCGCTTGGAGTAGCATCAGTTACGATATAGTAGATTGTTCTACCATCAGGTCCCCAACCTCTATGAGCTATGAAAGTTACAGTCATCTCTTCGGTGTCAATGTCTAGCACTTGTCCACCACCATATGGCGTGTCATCGGCCAGTGTCTTGTCTTCTTTTACCATCATCTGTCCATCTGGCCAAATAATTTGTGGCATGTTTAGAACTACTGGAACTGTAGCTAGTGTAACTTCACCGGCGTCTTCAGCTGCCATTATTTTTTCTTCAGAGTCTAAGATTCTAGGTGTTGCACCATCATTCCATGTCACATGAACGTGTGCAGTCAGGGCGCTGTATATTTCTGGCTGAGCTGGCGTACTAGTAAATACCTCACCTTGGAAGCCGTGAACACCGTCACCTGTTACTCCATTTGTGAACATGTAGGTTGTAGATAGTGCATCATCTGGCGTGTTTGCCAAAAGTGGTGCAAGTGCTACTTTCCATCCTTGGTTTTCAGCGATTATTTGTGCATGTGTGGGATCACTGGAGTCAGTTATGATAAAGTAAACAGAGTCACCGTTGTAGAATCCCTGATGCAGTGGAATGGTTGCAGGAACGTTTGCTCTTGATAATGTAAGTAATGAACCTGGAGAGGCGATTTCTTCTCCTTCAACCATAGTTACATTGTCATTAGCAGAAACAATTGTTCCCCATCCTCTAGATTCTATTTTATTTGCAGAGGACTCATGCAGACAAGCATGATTTCCTGTTTGTGTTTTTTTCACAAGAACATCTCCATTTTTACAAGTTACCATATCAATTGCAAATGATTCAGAAATAATGTTTGGACTTACAAACACCATTAATAACGAGAACATTGCAATAATGGTCAGTCTTGTTGTAAAATTTGATGTCATTGACTGTTCAAAAATCAAATACTATAAAGGATTTTTACCAAGTCTTAGAATTTTATGATTCATCCAAGGATTTGAAGGATTTTTTTGGCAGTGTCATCAATATCTACATCAGGTTCTGCTGAAACAAAAAGGACCTTGCCACCAACCAATATTGTAATAGTAACTACATTGGTCCTTCTAGCTGCCGCATAGGTTACTGGACCCAAATTTTCATCAAAATCTTGTCTTGTTCTTATTCTAAGAACAGCTTCTATGAACATTTTCTTTCTTTCTTCTGCATTTTTTAGAGGAGTAACGTCTTTTCTAAAACTACCAGCAATTTGGTTTCCCATCATGTCCAAAAATCCAGCAAATCGGATTTCAGGCTCATGTGCAAGCAAATCACATTTTTGGTGGAGATTTTGTACATCTGAAGACATGTTTTACATTCCAATTTTTTGAGATAAATATAATCTATTGATTTTCAGGTCTGATAGCATGTTGATTTTTTCCAAGTTTATGATAAGAGATCCTATAATCACATTCTTTCTGAAAATTTTTTTTTGGCAAAAACTGTTCCAATCATACCAGAGACAGCCCCAGGAATAATTGTCATCAACCACACATTTCCAAGTATATCTGAAGAAGAATGGATTACATCATATGAAAAAACATCATTATAAACATAAAATTCTAAAAATGTCATAGCAAACATTGGGAAAGAAAAAACAAAGAACATAGACCCCAAAATCGCTCCAGAAATTTTATCAGCATTCCTTTGAACAAACTTGCTTGATCTTTTATTCAAAACATAATCGGCTGCTATTGCACCAATCATCGGTGCAACAAACCATGGAAGATAAAACAAGAGTTTTTCTGATGTCAAAATATTGGAAGTGATATTCATAATGAGAAAAACCAAAGCTGCAGCACTTGCTGCACCAAAACTCTGACTTGTTTTTGAAATAGACCAAAAAACTAATGAAAACCCAAAAGGAATAACAGAGACTCCTAAAATCAATGCAATTACCGGATCGGGATTGAAATTGTGGGTGTCACCCTCTGATATTGGAAGAACAAAGAAAAAGATTAGCCACATTACGCTAAACCAGAAAACTCCAAAAGATACTGGAAGAATAATTTTTAGAAAATTGTTTTTTCTTTTAGTCTCAGAATGAATTCTTGCAAATCCTATAGTCGAACCAATAGATGTCATCATAATTCCGAGGGCAAGCGCAAGATGGGTGGGGCTAAGAAGCCCATCTATTCCGAAAGCTTCATGCCAATAGAAATCTCCAGGACCGGCAATTATTTGCATCATGGCACCAATAATGATAATTTTGGTTCCAAAAACAAATGGACGTCCTCGAATATTCTTGCGAACTAGAAAAAGAGTCAAGCCCAGTATTGCACTAACCAGGCTAATACCCACACCAGTATACAGAACCATGTGTGATGGAGTGAAGAAAGTCTCAGGAGTTCTCAGCAGGTGAGAGGTGATATCCCAACTAGCTCCCCACATTGAAAGACTTACGCCTACTAATGCAATCATGAAGGAAATTAGAAATAATTTCTGTACATCAAATTTTAAAAGAGTTGTTTTCGCGGTTTTCAATTATTGGAAATAATATTGACATGCTCATAAATTCTTCTAATTATAATTTGATGGTAAAATAAAAAAACACCGTTTGAAACGATTGGGCAAAAGTTGCCCAATCATAGGACGCAAGGCCAGATAATAGACAAACATGTTACACTATCACTGGTTAGTTTACAGAGTTTTTTTTCAAAATTTACTTAAAAGGAACACGTAGAAATTATCAGTATCAAACATTAGTATTGCCTAAATACTTTTTTGGGAAAACAAATGTAATTGGAGCTGTCACCAAATAACTGAACGTTGTTGGTCTTAAGATCCAATTTTTAAAAATTACCTTTAATTTAAAATAGGATCAGCTAATTTTGAAATAATTAATATCCAGTGAAAAATCCAGAGATTTGTTAAAGATGAGAAGTGAATCGTGTCGTAACTGTGGAAACACCATTTCGGTTTTAAAATACTGCGAGATTTGTAAACAACCAAAACAGCTCAGATGTGAAAAGTGTTCAAAATACGTTGATGACCCTATCCATTCTAATTGTGATACAGTAATTGCAGGATGTAGTTAATTTATAGAAATTTTTTACAAATTATTTTTTTGCTATAACTAAATCTACTTTGTAATGTAGTGTAGTTCTCGGGTTTAATTTAAGATTCCATGTTAGACTGGATGGTTTATCCGTGCCTTGAATCATTTGGAATCCGTAACTTTGTAATTTTTTTCTCAGCTTTGCCTCATCAAGTGGATTTCTTACAGAGTTCTTCCCCCTATCATAATCATAAGGATCAGTAATTACCAAAAATCCTTTTGAAATCTGGTTTCGGATTTGCTCTAAAAATTCTATAGGCTCCACTAGTTCAAGTAGATTAAGTGCCAAAATCAAATCAAATTTCATACTACCAAATAATGGAGATAAAGAATCCGCTACTAAAAAGTCCAGGTTATCTTTAGAATTTTTTTGAGCAATTTGGATTGCACTAAAAGATCGGTCAACTCCAAAAACATTTTGGCTAGATTCAGCTAAAAATCTACTCATTGTACCAATAGAACAACCATACTCTAGGGAAAATTTTGCGAATGGTATGTCTTGTATCCTTTTTTTAATAATAGAATAAAACTTGGATCTTGTACTTTTTTGATAGATGTTGGTCCACCTTTGTTCAAGAATGGAACGGTCTTCAATATGTTGAATCTTTTTCTTAAGTGATTTTTTCAAAAAAGATTTCATTTTAGGGGAAACCAAATTAACAAGTTTGCCTCCAAGTTTCCTTCGATTTGATATGTATGATGAAAAATCATCCCAAATGATGGGAATTCTCTCAATTATCGGGTAAATGTATTCACAATTAGTACAATAAAGAAATCCTTCTTCAATTTCCTTATGTTTTTTAAAAACATCTAATTCTAATTTTGAATTACATTTTATGCATCGAAGGTAGTCCAGAGTAAATTCTTTCAAGAGTTAGTGATGGTTCAATTTTTTTGAATTAATAGTTTTTTTAAAATTCTTTTCAAGATAATATTAAATGTAGTTTCACTCGACTAAAATTAAATGACGGAATATAATGAATTTGCTGAAGCACTAATTGATCAACTTGCAGTGGAGATTAATGAAGAAAAAGAAAACTCAGAGTTAGCCTCAAAAATTGATGAGGATTCATCATTTAATTTATCTTTTGATACATTGGAAGAGGCAAGTAAAGAAATTTTTCCATGGGTAAAAAATCAAATTAGCGGTTTTACTGGATTAAATGTTCCTGAAACTACTAAAGTACAGTTTCCAGATTTAATTGAATTAAAAAAACTAAAGGGGAAAAGAATCTTTACTTCAGATAGTGCAAGAGAATTTGTAGATTCCCTAGTAGAGGCAATATCAAAAGAAGATGTTGGGAAAATCTCTAGCTTGATGAAACAAGATACCATAAAATATTTAGTTTATTCAACTTATGCGAAGAACTACATTTCAAAAATTTCAGTAACTTTTGGAGATTATTTAGAAGATACCATATATCTGAACAAACTATTTTTCTCCATCTTACCAAAAATAAAATTATACAGTCAGGGACCACCATTTGAATCTGGTTATGAGGCAATAAAATCTAGCTATATCGGAGGTATCAAAATGGCAATGATGGAAGAATCCATTCATGCAATTCAACATGAACTTTACAAGAGCAACAAGGAAGCAGTAAAGAAAGTAAACGAAGTCTATGAGGATCTAGCAAAAATAATTTTGGATCTTGATGATCAAACACTTTCAAATATTTTTGAGTACATGAATTTAGAGCATGTTCCAGATGAATTTCCAATTGCAAAAAGAGCAAATCTCTACTTTGTTCTAAATCCAGAATATTTCATTTTAGGAACCCTTCCACCAGATCAGATGGCAACAAAGGAGGGTCAAATTGATTCAAAATTAGAAGAAATGATACCGCAGTTGCCTGAAATTTATCGAAGATGGTTAAAGCCCAGACAACAACAACATGCAGCTATGACAGTTATCCAAGGCATGGCCAACTTTGCGATAAGAAATATTCTAAAAGATGATCCAGATTTTAAAAATTATCTTTCGGTGTTTAAGGGCATGGATCTTGGAAGTTTTATGTCTCAAAAGAATATGGGAATTAGTTTTACTGAGACAATTTATGAAAAATTAGGCAAAAGAGCCTTCAAAAATTTAATTGATGACCCTCCAGACACTCTCGAATTGAAGGATTCACGGCTATACCTCAAAAGGATAGTAGAATAATTGCAAGGAAAATTCGATCCCTTTGTAGCAGAATGGATATCGTTTGTTACCAATCCAAACTTTAACTTGGTTGAAAAATGCCTCAAATTTGCTCAAATTTTGGAATATCCCGATCTGGATATTGAAAAGTACATACAGAAAATCAATGTTATGGGAATGACATTAAAGGAGTCAATTAGTGATGTGAAAAATCCCACTTACCTGATATCAATTTTAAATGAATTCCTTTTTGAAAACCTTGGATATATGGGAGATATCGATGATTACTACAATCCGAAAAATAATTTCTTAAATGAAGTTATTGATAAAAAATCAGGATTGCCAATCACAATGTCAATATTGTATGCAGAGATTGCAAAGTTTATTGGCCTGAATTTAAAAATTGTCGGATTTCCAAGTCATGTTTTGGTAAAATATGACGAAGAAATGATTTTAGATCCGTTCCATGACGGAAGACCAGTTGACATTGATGATTTACAAGAAATACTAGATAGGAATTTTGATGGACAATTAGAATTTGAACCAGAATTTTTAGACGAGATAAAATCAGAAAAGGTGCTGGTTAGACTTGCACGAAATCTAAAAGTATCATATTCACAATCATATGCACATGAGAAAGCTCTTAGATGTGTTGACATGACTTTGGCAATAGAACCAGAATCCCCAGAGGATATTCGAGACAAAGGATTGTTGGAGGAAAAATTGTTGAATCATGATACAGCGTTAAAATATCTAAACAGCTATCTTGAGCTTAATCCAAACGCAGAAGATGTGGATTATATTTTAGAGGTAATTAGAAACATAAAAACAAAGATTAATCAATAATTGAATCTATATCTCTTCCTTGTTTTATCAAATTGATTTCATGTCGAGCGATTTTGTTTCTCAACGCTCTTTTCATCAAGTCGACTTCACTACGAAGTAAAGCAATCTCATCTTCAAGTTTTGCTACTCGCTCATAGATTGTTTCTGCATCAGAACTCATGATTATTTATCATTAAAAAATTGTCTTAAAAAGTTATGGGTAAATTTTTTGATGGACAGGTTAGCTTTTTGAACTATAATTCAAATTCTTGTCTACACTTTTCGCATTTGCCTCTTTCTTCGCCAGGTTGACCAAGAATGAAGATTTTACCAATAGTCATGCATTCGGGACACATTCCGGTGGTAGCGTTTTTTGGTCCGCTTCTTATAATTTTCTGAGTTTTTCTTCGTCCCATTGTTTTCTTACCCCTAATCGGTATATTAAATTTAATTTAATGGCGCGGGGAGGGGGATTTGAACCCCCGTGTCCAGAAGGACATAGGATTAGCAATCCTACGCCATACCGGGCTAGGCGACCCCCGCACAAAAGATGCTTGAATTAATCTGTAAATAAATTCATTCGTCGCCAAATTGGCTATAATTAGTAACGATATCATCTATTGGAACTCTTTTTCCACCGACAATCTTTAGATCAACTTTCACTTTCATATCCTCAATAGAGATAATGTTGTATGTGTTATCAAATAATCCCCTGACTCGCTCAGATGTTGCAGTTCCAGCATTTACTACCATTAGTTTTCCAAAATTCCATACCCAAGGTCGATGTTTGTGTCCACATAAAACTAGGTCAACACCAGTATCTAAAATGGTTCTAAGAACATCACCTGCATCCACCACAGTTAATTGATCAGATCCAGTATCAGGAATTGCAACAAGATGGTGATGCATTGCCAAAATCTTGACCTTGTCTTTGTACTTTTTCATTGTTCTTTCGAGCCACAAGTTTTGTCTATACCCTACCTCACCTTCATTTCTGTCAGGTCGAGCAGTTCCAAGTGTAACCAAAACAACCTTTTCATTTAATTCATTAACTGTTTCAAAAGGAAAATATTTTTTGAATAGTAAATACCCCGTGTTTCGATAGTCATGGTTTCCGCTTATAGTTATAATTTTTTTGGCATTTAATTTAGTTAGAAGATCTTTACATTGTTTGTATTCTTTCATCAAGCCTTCATTGGTTAGGTCCCCAGTTACAACAATAAAATCAGGGTTTAGTTGATTTACTTCATTTACCATAGTTTCAAATTTTTCTGGAAGGAATTGAGATCCCACATGTAAATCAGAAATTTGTACAATTATCATTTTAATTATTGTTGTAAGATTATTTAATAAACTATCACCAATTGTTTGAGAAAATCATTTTTTATTTCAAGGTAGAATTAAATAATAAACCAATCAAATTTTGCCAGTTTTGAGTAAAAAGGCTG
>Ga0102947_1000528_pt1 | contig 13610 bp, 8 predicted proteins | sample SalPon2A_A_D2_MG_FD_78210 | JGI IMG/M metagenome (GOLD analysis project Ga0102947, IMG submission 78210) | Soil microbial communities from South San Francisco under conditions of wetland restoration - Salt Pond MetaG R2A_A_D2_MG | ecosystem: Environmental > Terrestrial > Soil > Wetlands | place... | reverse complement strand
GCTGTGTTCTGCGAAACCGGCAAGAGTTGCCCGTCGCAGAAGGCCCAGCCCCGTGGGGCAAAATTGCCCGCAAAAATGCGAATTTCAGCGATAAAAGGTTCAGACATAACAAGCTCCTAGTGTCGTGATGGGTAAATGCCAACAAGCGCGATGATGAAATGGACGCACAGGAACGGCATCTCGTTGGTATGCGACCGGCTGCCTCCCACCCCCGTGATAGAAGCGCTGTTCAGGTTCACATCCTGGGTATCGTTAACGTATAGATCCTGCGAGGTTGACTGGGCCAGCACATTGTCTTGGGGATTTGCTTGCAGCGCGTTTTGCGTAGACGCCTGCATGGGGTGCCCGTGCGACGGCAGTTGGTTTACCGTGAGGGTCACCTTCTCGGCCCCCCCTTTGGCCCCCAGCCTACGCTCCGACAACCCCGGACCGTGCCCCGCATGGATAGGAATACGCCCTCGCAAATCGGGCAACCCGAAGGTCGTCCGGCCATCGCCACCATAGATGGTGCCCAACAAGGAGAACAGCGCATCGTTTTGAGAGACCGCGAGCAACTGCCCATCGCAGAAGGCCCAGCCCCGTGGGGCAAAATTGCCCGCAAACATGCGGATTTCGCCGACAAAAGGTTCAGACATGATTGACCTCCTTTAATTTCTAGATGGGAAGAGACCTTGCAGCGCAATGCAGAAGTTGACAGCCAGATACGGTTGCATATTCTCATGGGCCTGTCCGCCGCCTACATTGGTGATCGTACCCGATCGCATAGGACTCAGGTTGGCAGGAGCCACATAAGCCTCCGAAAGGTTCCGCGCCAAGACGTTCCCTGCTGCCGGAATCGGAGTATCTGCATTGGTGGGTGAAGCCTGCGCCAAATGCTTGTGCTGCGGCATCTCATTCACCGCGAGCGTATGCGTTTCTTCACCGCTCTTCTGACCGAGCCGATGCTCATCCCCTCCATTAGAACGGCCTACGTGGATGGGCACTCGTCCTCGCAGATCGGGCAGGGCAAAAGTGGTGCGCCCGTCGCCGCCGTAGGTCGTGCCGAGCAGGGAGTAGAGCGATTGGTTCTGATTGATGGGCAGGATCTGCCCGTCGCAAAGGGCCCAACCGCGGGGGGCGAAGTTGAAGCCCACCATGCGGACTTCAGCCAAGAAAGGTTCAGACATAAAACATCACCGATTTAGGAGGATAGGATGAATACAGACAGGGCGTGCTGGGGGTGTACGGCTTAGCAAAGAAACCTACAGTAGATTACGCCTACCCACTCTTGCAAACCTCATACACCAACGAGCTTCAAGTCCTATACATTGAAACCCAAGCGTGCAGAGCTTTATTCCATCATCCACTACAAAGGCAACCTGAATTCTAAGACCAAGAAAGATTGCCTTCCAATACACTGAATACGTTGCACGCCCTCACAGTATAGCTGTATTTAGCGAAAGTTGAAACTCAAAAAACCAAAAAATCAGCAGTACAACTTTCAGTCGGCTCAGATACGCTATCTACTGCTCCTATGCCCTGCTCCACGCGGTGTCATCCCGCAATGCCGGGCGGATGCCATTCCATTTGCTCGTACACACCGTCGCTGCCGAGGGCGGTAAAGCCGAGTCGCTGATAAAGATGCCGGGCCAGGTTGGTCATTACCACCTGAAGCCGCACGGGTACGCCCTTTTCGGCTGCCTCTTCGAGCAAGGTGCACAGAAGTGCCGTGCCTAAGCCCTGACCTTGCACCTCTGGCAATAGCGCAATGTCTACGAGCAGGAGGTGATCCTCGGCGCGATGTATGTAGAGCCGCCCGACGGGCTCGTCGTCCAGCAAAAGAAGATCGTGATCGGCGTCGGGGTACTGGGTGGCATAGGTGGTCTGCTGAGCAGTGAACTGCATCTGCAACAAGGAGGCGAGCATGGATTCGTCGAGGCCCCAGGCGCGTAGCTCGGCCTGCCGATTCTGGGCATAGAGATCGAGCAGAAAGGCATCGTCAGCAGGCGTTGCCGGGCGCAGGGTCAAGGGCAAGATCATGGCACGTGCGTCGTCTTCCACAGTAAAGAAGGGCCTGCATCGGTAATGATACAGACCCTTCTTGAGGAGGAGGTGACGGGCGGATTCGAACCGCCGTACGAGGCTTTGCAGGCCTCTGCCTAGCCACTCGGCCACGTCACCTTAAACTCAATACAATAACGACTTACATCAATACACTACCTATCCCTACTCGGTGACTGCCAGTAGTTTTGCCAGTAGTGCCTGCATCTGGGGGTCGCTGTGCCGTGTTTGAAAGTCCAAGTGAATTATACTACAAGTATAGGGGATCTGGCCCGGAATATCTTAGACAGCAATATTTTTCACGCCATATCTGCCTGCAATCATAAACGAGGGGGTAGAGGGCGAAAGGCCAGGATGCCTCAGAAACTCAGTTCACTCTGAAATGAATGATGCCTGTTTTGCAGCATGGAGCTACAACAAGGACGTTCTCCGTGAAAGTGAATATGAATTTTTCCTATTATTCAGAAAAAGCGGCAACTCTACCATCGAAAAGCACAAAACATGGGTCGCTGTCGGCGCGATTTCGTAGGCATTGGCTTCATATGGACAGCTCTCCTCACCATGCTCTGGGGGAACGCTGCGGCACAACACATCTCCGAAAAACCGAGATTGCAGTACGTCCATGAGCAGTGGACGGTGGAAGACGGTCTGCCCGTAAACTCAGTGAACCAAATCATCCAGTCCCCAGACGGCTATCTTTGGCTAGCCACCTTCGACGGCCTGGTACGCTTTGATGGAATGCACTTTACCGTCTTTAACACCGGAAATAGCACAGGGCTACCTTCAAATCGGATTGTGGATTTGCTCGAAGCCCGTGACGGTAGCTTGTGGATACGTACAGAGCAGGGACATCTGGTTCATTATACGGAAGGAACGTTCACGCACTTTGGACCAGCATTAGAGGGAAAGAAGGCTACCACCCTCTACGAAGATAAATACGGAAGACTCTGGATAGGCACGAGTGAGGGTGTGTTTCGCTACGAGGAGGGCGCTCTTATACCCGTCGGAGCGGGTGAACTGGAGGGCGAAGCGATCCGTCTTTACCTGGATCGCTCCGACGCCTTATGGGTAGGCACGACGAGCGATGGGCTCCAGCGATGGAAAAACGGAGTGGTGACGAAGTGGACCGTGGACGATGGGCTGGCCTCCAACAAAGTCAGGGCTTTCTATGAAACCCCCGACGGCACCCTTTGGATCAGTTCAAATGGAGGTATCAATACCTATCGCCAGGGACAGCTACGCCCTTTTCCAATGGACCAAGTGCGCCAGAATGAACAATATAACGTCTGGAATCTCTATCCTGATCGTTCGCCAAATGCCTTTTGGATAGGTATTCCCCAGCGCCTCTACTACTATCAAGATGGTCGTATTACACCCTTCAACCCCGATGGCCCACCTGGCGACACCGATTTACCTACCACCTCACCAAGAGCAGAGACAGGACCGGACGGCCACACGTGGATTGCACTCGGGAAGCGACTTTATCGCGATGGGCAATTCGTCGCCGAGATGGAGAGCGGCATCAAGGATTTTTTGCACGACACCGAGGGTAGTATCTGGCTCGCGACCCATAGTAGTGGGCTGAACCGACTCAAACCGTCCCTCTTCACGGTTTATAGCGAACCGGAGGGCCTCGTTCAAAAAAACGTATATCTGGTCCTGGAAGACCACGCGGGGGCGATGTGGTTTGGCACATTACAAGACGGCTTGAGCCGTTTCTACCAGGGTGTCTTTACAAGCTACACTGGAGATGCCCTCCCCAGCCAGGGCATATTCTCGATCTATGAGGATCATCAGCATAACCTGTTGGTGGCCCATGGCGATGGAGTATGCCGCTTCACACAGGGGCGGTGTGTTCCGCTTGAAGATAATCAGGGGTTCTTGCAAGATGACGCACGGGCCATGTACGAGGATGAGGTAGGAAATCTGTGGTTTGGCACGTCGAGCGGCCTGGTCCGGTATCATCAAGGCACTTGGACACGCTATACCACTGATGATGGCCTGCCGTCCAATGACATCCGCTACATCCTTGAAGCGCAGGATGGGGGACTATGGCTGGGGACCACGGGCGGCCTCGGACGCTACCACAACGGCACCTTCAGCGCCTTCACCACACAGGACGGCCTGTCCTCAAACCTCATCCGATCAATCTACCAGGACGAGGACGGGCTGCTCTGGATCGGCACCGAGGGACGGGGACTTAATCGCATAGACCTCTCTATGGAGAAACCGTCCATCACGGTTTTTCGGCGTAAGGACGGGCTCTTTGATGAGGTTATCCACCAGATCCTGGAGGATGACTTCGGACGACTCTGGATGAGCACGAACCGGGGGATCTTCTGGGTAACCAGGAAGGGACTCAATGCCTTCGCTAAGGGAACAGCTCCCCTGATTTATTCAACGTCGTATACAGACCGAGATGGATTACGCAATCGTGAAGCCAACGGCGGACGACAGCCAGCGGGCATCAAGGCGCGTGATGGTCGGCTCTGGTTTCCGACGCAAGACGGCATAGCTGCTATTGACCCTTCGAATATACGGCGCAATGAGGTGGTCCCACCCGTGGTCATTGAGCAGTTCGCAACTGGTGATACGGTGATTGCACCTCCAAGAAAAAAACTTCAGTTGAGTGCCCAGGACCGCGACTTTGAGATCGCCTATACAGCCCTCTCTTTTATGGCCCCAGAGAATATGCGCTTTCGGTATCGCCTGGACGGGTTTGACCGGGATTGGGTACAGGCGGGAAGCCGCCGAGTGGCTTATTACACGAATGTCCCGCCAGGTGACTACACCTTCCGGGTCATTGCCAGTAACAATGACGGTGTTTGGAATGACGAGGGCGCTTCGCTGGCGCTCAAGGTGACGCCCTATTTTTATGAGACCCGATGGTTTCTCGGGTTGTGTGTATTGGGATTTCTGTTGACCGGACCAAGCCTTTACCTGTTGCGTGTACGCCGCCTCAAGGCACAACAGCAGGCGCTACGCCAGCTTGTGGAGGCCCGAACGGCTGAAGTCGTCCAGCGAGAAACCCAACTTGAGGCACAGAATGCGCGCCTGCTTCAGCACGAAGCACAACTCGAATCGCAGAATGTGCAGTTGAAAGTCCAAGCTCTCAAACTGAAAGAACTCGATGAGTTGAAGTCGCGCTTTTTTGCCAACATATCTCACGAGTTCCGTACCCCGCTGACGCTGACGATTGGCCCCCTCGAAGATCTGCGAGCAGGGGTGTATGGCCCCCTTGCCAGTTCGCTTGACGAACAGCTCGGCCTTGCCCTGCGCAACGCCCGCCGCCTTCTACGCCTAGTCAATCAGATCCTAGATGTAGCCAAGCTGGAGGCAGGGCAAACGCACCTTCGTGCTCAAGAGGCTGACTTCATGGCATTCCTGGTCGGTATCGCTCAGGCGTTTGCTGCCCTGGCCGAGCGCAAGCAGATCACGTTCCGCATAGCGTTGCCTGATGAACCAGTCCTGGCTTACTTCGACCCGGACCTGCTGGAAAAGGTTTTTGTCAACATGCTCTCTAACGCCTTCAAGTTTACGCCAAGCGGGGGTGTCATACATCTGACGGCAGACTGTATAGCCATAGACCAAGCGGGCAGGGACGGTTACATGAAGGTGACTGTCCGCGACAATGGCCCCGGTATTCCAGCGGATCAGTTGCCACACATCTTCAAACGTTTTTACCAGGTGGACGAGTCTCAACGGCGACTCCAGCCCGGCACGGGCATTGGGTTGTCCCTGGCCAAAGAACTGGTCGAGTTGCATGGTGGGGAGATTGCAGTCGAGAGCGAGCAAGACTTTGGCACGACGTTCACGGTTCGAATGCCCCTGGGCCGGGCACACCTCGGTGCAAACCAGATCGTAGAGGCGGGAGGAACCGGGCCGTGGACTGCCGAAGAGTTGTTGTCATCTCTGGAAGCCAACGTGCTGATGGCTGAAGTGACTACTTCGACCTCAGGCGAACACCCTAAATCCGTGAACGCCGAAGATGTAACAACGGTGCTGGTAGCCGATGACAATGCAGACGTGCGGGCCTATGTGCGCCGTCATTTGATGGCTTCCTATCGGGTCGTCGAGGCCACCGATGGGCGGGAGGCTTTAGAAATGGCCGAACGTGTATTGCCCGACCTGATTATTAGTGATGTGATGATGCCTAATTTAGATGGCTATGCCCTCTGCCACGCGTTGAAAAAAAATCCCGAACTCAATTACATCCCGGTGATTCTACTAACCGCCAAGGCCTTGCCCGAAGATAAAATTGCGGGATTACAAAAGGGGGCCGATGATTACTTGACTAAACCCTTTGACGTGAAGGAACTCAGGATACGGGTTGATAACTTGATTGCTTCTCGACGCCGCTTACGCGAACGCTTTAGCAACAGTTCGGTCAAGCTACATCCCCATGATTTGGAAGTGATTTCTTCGGATACCGCATTCTTGGAGCAGGTACGAGCGGTAGTTGAGGCTCACCTTGCGGATGAAAATTTTAGCGTCGAGCACCTCTCTGCAGAAGTTGGTATCGATCGATCGCACCTCTACCGTCGGTTGCGCAACTTGCAAGGACAGACGCCTTCAGAAACGATCCGCTCCATGCGCCTGGAGCGGGCCGCTCAACTTCTAGCCGGGCAAGCTGGGCTAGTCAGTGAGGTCGCCTATGGCGTAGGATTCAAAAGTGTTTCTCATTTCTCAAAGTGTTTCCGTGAGCAGTATGGCGTCACGCCCTCTGAATACATGGACGAAAAAGCGGAAGCCTGATACTGAACTAATTTATTGAGTCTCCGCTACAGATGTGCCTTCCCTTCTGTCGTATATGTTGCAATAGTTAGCTCACAGGTTGTATGCAACAAGCACGACAGCATATGCAACCTGGATACTACCTCCCTTCGGCTCTTCAATGCTATCATCTCTCTCAGTGCCGTGAGCCACACGCTCTCCCGGCTTACTTTCCCATAGCGCAGCGACCATTCTTCCAAGATTCGAGGACCCTGAATATGTGCATTCGGCCACCGCATTATGGAGCCTCGGACGCCATTTGGCTTGAGGTATCTGTCTTGGCCTCTGATCAGGTAGCAACCGTGATGCCCCACCCGTCTCCAGCGATGGAGCAGCCGACCTATGCCATCATCCTGATCGTAGCCAAAGAACCTGATATGCGAGCCTACATGAGGGGGGGGCTCCGTCTGCTGAAAGGACCGGTGGGGCCCGTTTTTGAGGCTGCTGATGGTGAAGTCGCGCTAGAAATAGCCCGGTACCTTGTACCTAGCCTGATCATTAGTGAGGTACATCTGCCGAAAATGAATGGCTTTATGCTCTGTCGCGCCCTGCAGTCCGACGTGGCGCTCCGACACATCCCGGTGTTGCTAATCTCAAGCGAGACATCCATAAAAGTAGTGAGAGAACAGGCTGGGAAGGCTGGAGCGTCTGGGTTTCTAAGCAAGCCATTCAATGCACGTCAGTTGTGCGCCGAACTCGAAAGCCTGCTGCGTTTTTCCCATGTATGAAGGGCAAAGCCATTCATGCATCACACAACAACCTAATCACTTCAAGAGAGGTAGCCATGAGACGCCTGATGCATCTTTCAATTTATCGAACCATCCCACAAGGACATGCCCGTGCTCTATTAGTGTCAAGCCTTGTACTAACATTTCTGCTGTGCTGTTCTTCGGCGTATGGACAAGAGGCCAAAACCATTGCTCTCGCTGACCTATCCCACGAGATGGGATCAAAGGTTGTGACACCTACGGGTGTTCCGGTACACTACGGCTTGCCGGTACTACGCAAGCCACTACCCAACTTTGCCTATCCCATTAAGGCCCAGACGTTCCAGATCGAAGGTCGTGTGATCGTACAATTCCTGTTAGATGAGAGAGGGAAAGTAAAAGACCCAGAGATCATAAAGAGCCTTGGCTATGGATGTGATGAGGAAGTGTTGCGCGTGCTACGTCAGGGACGGTTTGAACCAACTCTCAACAAAGAGGGGAAGGCACAACCTACACAGTTCGTCACGGCTTTTGATTTTCAACTCGACAAGCCGTAGTACGCACTTACGCCACCCTACAAATCATAACCGAGGGGTAGTGGCAACACCGCCTCGGATACTCAGTGCATGCTGAGTTGAACACACCTGCAAGGAGCCGCGTCGTGTGCTGATGACGACAGCGGCTCCTTGTCATTACTAGACTTATCCTACGGATTCGACACAACCTCGGCGCTACCCGGAATGAGCGCGTTGCGAATGGCGCACAGGGTGCCACTTTGGCCGAAGGCGATAGCCGTGTGGATTGGCACGCCCGTGGCAACCTCCTCGCAAACCAGCGTATCGAGATCGCAGGCATTGACGGTGCCCCCTGTCACTATGCTGAAAATCTCGACAGCAGCCCAACTCAGAAGCCGGACTCCTCAAGCTCTCTCAGGCGCTTATCTGCCTGTCTTTCTGCTTGGGTGTTTATTCGGGTTGAAGAACTGAGCGTAGTAGCATCCCTTGGAGCGTTGATAAAGCGTTGCCATAGCACCGTCAGGGGTCTATGACACAGCAACCATTGCCAGTACACTGCCAATAATTTTGTCAGTGGTCGTCCCTCTTTTTGGCGAAATCGGCTTAAAAGCAAAAAAGCCCGACCGCCTAAAATGGGCGTATCGAGCTTTTTTAGAGGTGACGAGCGGATTCGAACCGCTGTACGAGGCTTTGCAGGCCTCTGCCTAGCCACTCGGCCACGTCACCGTGCTCAAAATGTACAACGTGTTCGCTACGGACGCAAACCCTTCCGAGCGGTGCTTCTCAACGATGACGCCGGGCGGATGTTTCGTTTTCCATCCCTCCAACATGTAGGCGAAGACCCGGCAGAAATGCTCCCACCGGACCTTCTCTATTCTTAACCAAAGCTCCAAAAATTACTTCAAAAGCGTCATCCGCCCGGTGCCGACCCAGGTTTGCGCATCCGACTGCGCCGTGACCCGGTAGAGATAAACACCTGACGCCAGCGCGGAGGCGTCGATGGTAATGCTACGTGCGGTGCCTGCCTCCAGGCGCTGGGCAGGCTGCATCAGCACACGGCGCCCCAGCAGATCGAAGACCGATACCTCGACCTGGGCCGCTTCGGGCAGGTCTAGCAGCACCGTCGTCGTCGGGTTAAAAGGGTTGGGGTAGTTGCCGCGTAGCACGTAGCCCTCGGGGATTTCCTCGGTGACCTCGGCGCTCGTTGCCGTGGCCGTAAATGCGAAGAGGGCGACACTGCCGCTGATTTCTTTTGAGACCACGAGCAAGTTCTGCCCGTTGGGGCTGTCGGCAGCGGGGATGTAGGCCAGCCCTTCCGGGCCGAGGTCGCCAGCCGTCCCAGCTTCGGCATCGCCTGTAAAGTCACGGCTGGTGGCGTAGTCGAGGAAAATCGGGGCAAAGGGATCCGTCACATCGTAGACCATCACGCCGCCGATGCGCTCCAGTCCGATGAACGCGTAGGTCCGCGTGCCTACGGTGCCGAGGACGATGCCTTCCGGCTCCGGCCCCTTATCGTCGCTGCGGTTGTCGAAGGTGTCGTTTTCGTCGTTGGTGGCATTGAATTCGTTGGGGAAGCGCTCGGCGGTGATGCGCTCGAAGTCGTCGGCGCTGTCGTAGACGAGCGTGCCGTCTGCCGTCCAGATTGAGAAAGAGCGCGCCCCATAGGCATAAATCTGGTCGATATCGCCGTCGCCATCGGTGTCGCCCGTGGCAGTGGTGGAATTGAGACGACCCAGGTTTTCTTCCATCTGTAACGTTGCCGCATCGGGATAGGCGTCTGGATCCAGTGTGAGATCCTCGACGCGCTCTTCTTCGCTGAAGGCGTCGTAGTCGCGGGCGTCGCCTTCGTTAGCCGTCACCAGATAGGTCGTGCCCTGGTGGGAATAGGCGGCGATGGCATCGGGCTGGTACATGCCCAGCACGGGCCACGTCTGAAAGTTGACCGCGTCGTCCCGGTTGCTGGCGTCTATCCTGTTTTCGGCGAGGCTGTGATCCTTGAAGCCGAGGGAGACGATTTCCTGCACTGTGCCTGCCTCCACGTCAATGATGGCGAGGGCGTTGTTCTCTTGCAAGGTCACGTAAGCCATACTGCCATACTGCGAAACAGCAATGTATTCCGGCTCCAGATCCTGTGCCACGGTAGCGTTGGGGCCGAAGATACGCACCTCGGCAGGCAACTCGCTGGCGCGGCTGCCATCAGCGTTGAAATCTGCAAACCCGACCGACGTGACGCCGCCGCTGTTGACCCCCGCCGAGATATCAATGATGCTCACGCTGCCTTCGGGATCAACATCGTAGTCGTCGTTCGGCTCGCCTTCGTTGGCGACGATCACCCTGGTACCGTCCGGCGTGAAGACCACCGCATCGGGCAGCGCTCCCACCGGGTAGTGCGCCAACGCATTGCCATCGGTGTCGTAAAACACCACCTGCCCTGGATCTTGGGACGGATCGGCTTCAACGGCAACCGCCACGAGCCCGTTGCTAATAGCAACGCTGTTGGCCTCATTGCCATAGTCACTCGGATCCAGCGTGAACACTTCGATAGGATTGGCTGGATCGCTGATGTCGAGCACGACGACATCGTTGCTTTCGGCGTTGACAAAGAAGAGCCGTTGCGTAGGTGCGTCGTAGGCGACGATCTCAGCAGCGCCTTCATCGAAGAGACCTGTTTCGTACCGTCCCAGGAGTTCCAGAGCGGTTCCGTTTTGGGCCAGGACGAAGTGTGGCAGAGAGAAGAACGCCACCAGAAGAAGCGCAGAGAGAACGGCACGTCGTAGCAAAAGGATCATGACAGAGCAGGCTTGCTGAATGGATCAGGGAAGCCTCTAAACAACTCCGCCTGCTGCTGTCATGCATTATGCCACTATTATTCCATGGTTAACGAATTGTCAACGCAGATAGGTAACGGTGCGGGTGTCGGTGACGCCATTGCCTTCGAGCCGGATGAAGTAGGTGCCGCGTGCCAGCCCTTCCGGTTGCCATGTAAGTTTATGATGGCCTGCGGAAAGCATGCCCTCTGAGATCCTCGCCACGGAACGGCCCAGCACATCGTAGACCACGACGCGAACGTGCCGGATCTGCGGGATGCTCAGTTCCAGATGCAGCACATCGCGGAACGGCGTGGGATACGCTGCCGACAACGCAAAGCGCTCTGGCACCACATCGACGGTTTCCACGGGTGTCGGCTGCCCGAAGAGTTGTGCCATGATGCGCTGCATCACGTCTGCACGGGTGCTGCTCCCGCTAATCGTCTCGAAAGGCAAGCCAAGCACAGCGACCTTACCGGGCGTGGTGCCTGCGCCGAATGTGCCTGCGTAAGCCACCCCTGCCGTTCGTCCATTGCCATAGCGCAGAATGGCTATGCCGCCCGCCGTGGGCGTGAAGTAGTCGGGCCAGTCTTCGGTGTAAGGCGAGGTGCCATAGCCAAAAGCCAGCCCCTCGAACAACGTTCCTTCCAGGCCGCCGACGGTGTAGCTTTCCGAATCATCGCCCGCGTAATTGACCTTTAAGTAGTCGTTGAGGAACGCTTTGTCCGCTGCCGATCCCCGCGATCCCAGATCCCATCCAATTTCAGAGCCACTCACGAAAAGCTTCCCGCCACCGTCCAGATACGCACGAACGACCTGCTGCTCGGTTGCCGAGAAGGTTTCATCGGCTGTCGATTCGTCGCCCAGCATCCATACGACGGCATCATACGCCGCCAGGTCGATGGCTCCGCTGGCGACCTGCTCGTTAGCGACGGTGTCGAAGCTGTAGTGGGCAGCGCCGAGGGCCTGCCCGTGTAGCGCCGCAAAAGGATGCACTGGCTCGTTCCAGCTTCCCGAACCTTCGGTGCGGTCGAAGCCATCCACAATGAGCACATGCGAACTGCTGCCCATATCTGCCACCCCATACACATCGCTCGGGCTACTCACATTGGCGGGGATGGTCGAGTCAGCAGCAGCGATGTAATAGTAAATATCGCTCCCGTCCACTACCGGCAACACAGCAGATCGCGTGTCGCCCGGCACCTCAGCTTCGTTCAAAACAGGCAACCAGTTGCTGAGATCGGAAGACCCATAAACCCGAAAACCGGCCAGATCATCTGCCTCGCTACCGGTCCACATTGCTGTTGGTAGTCCTTGCTCCTGGGTGATAGCCAGCAGTGTCGGCGCGGGCGGCGGGCTGATGTCAATGTCGGTCACGGTTACATCCACAAAGGCGCTTGTCCGGTTGCCCCGTGTGTCTTCCGCAAAAACCTCTACCGTGTAGTCGCCCGGCGGCACTTCGGAGGTATCCCACACATCAAGCTGGGTAAGCTGGTTGGTCACGCGGTAGACGTGGCGCGAAGTAGACGCCTGATCGGGATCAAAGACATAATGGACATAGGCGTCGCTTGGGATGGTATCGAACCGGAACTGCACGCCATCATCGCCGGGTAGATGAATGACGGTCTGCTGGTCGCGGCTCAGCACCCGGTAGCCCACGATGTAGGCCCCGTTGTTGAACCCGGCCCCCGTGCTGCCCGATGGCGCGTTGACCTCCTCAACGTGGAAGGTGATCTCCACGCCGCCTGTGAGCGCGTCCGCCTCAAGACGTTGTCCGGTCTCCTGCAATTTGAAGCGCACATCCGAGACGACCGGTGGCCACGGATCATCGTACGGCATGAACCCTCCCCCGGGGCGGATGGCATTGATTTCGGAGCCGGGTAATCCATCCTTGAAATGCACATGCCCCTGCCCGCTGACGACCGTACCGATGATCGTCTCTCCCACAAACACCGAATCGCCCAGCGCCAACCCCGGATTGGGCACCACGTGCACGTACGCGAACCGCTCCGTTCGCACGTACGCATTGATCCCGTTCGGATCAATGTCCGTCACCCTGGCATCAGCAACGGCATAAATCGGCTGCCCGTCCGGGTGCGGCACATCCGTCCCATCGTGGAAGTGGGGATTGCTCGGCCCCCGGTACTCCCCAAACACGCCCGAGATGACATGCTGCTGATCGAAAGGCGGCACCGGCCAGGGATATTGCGTCTGCGCCGCCGCCTGCTGAGAAAACATCAGGAGGAGCAAGAGAAATGGGAGAGTGGAGGAAAGGGGGAAAGAGGAATGACAAGATGTTTTTCCCTCTCCCTTTCTCTCAATCCAGGGTCTATACGTCAGCAACGAGGCACTCATCGCAGATCCTCCCACCGGTAGCGCCGGGTCTGGTCGTCGCGGATCAGGCTGAAGTGATCTGCGCCTGGCATGAGGGCAAGGCGGGTGCTGGACGCTTCCTCGGGGATTATGACACGGAGATCTCCGGTTGCATTGAGGCTGTAGAGGCGGCCCTGCTGGTATTCAAAACCTCCGTTCGCGTACACACTTTTCGCGGCCAGCAGCACGGCCTGCTGCCCATCCGCTGACAACACCGCGTCGATCCATCGCTGCTGCCGGTTCGAAGCCGCCTGGCGGTGGCGAAGTTGGCCCGTTGTCAGATCGTACCACATGACTTCACGCCTCGATATCAGCAAAGCGTCTTCTGATGTCTCGGCCCAGCGCATCTGTGCAAAACCGTCCGCAAGTGTATGCAACACGCGGCCCTCGGCATC
>Ga0102947_1000527_pt1 | contig 13652 bp, 13 predicted proteins | sample SalPon2A_A_D2_MG_FD_78210 | JGI IMG/M metagenome (GOLD analysis project Ga0102947, IMG submission 78210) | Soil microbial communities from South San Francisco under conditions of wetland restoration - Salt Pond MetaG R2A_A_D2_MG | ecosystem: Environmental > Terrestrial > Soil > Wetlands | place... | reverse complement strand
TACGCTTCCACCCCTGATTGATCAGCACGTTCGGCGCGGTCATCTCGATCGTCCACAAGCCGTCCGGACCCTCATCGGCATCACCGTCGACCTTGAACGACGCATGCGGATTGGTCCAGCGAAACTGCGTGACTTCGCCCTCTATTCGCACGACGCGCGTATCGTCGAAAGCTGCCGTGGAATGGTGCGCCCGTGCGATGTCCTGAAGGACAGTCGTGCAGACGGCAACCAGTGCTATCACTAAGCCGCCGAGGATCAGCGTCCGCCGAAAGATTGTGCGGCGCTCACTTCTGGAGAAACTTAAAACTTCGCTCATATGCATGCTCCTGTTTCGCTGCCGGCCCTAAAACTCGAGCCCTTCCTGCCCGGCCTGCGTGCTCGGCAGATTGTCGTTGAGATCCGGCAGACACTCGACTTCGCCGATATCCGTGTAATCAACGCGCAGCCAGCGTTTCGTGCTGCGCCACTCGCCGACCCAGTTGTTTGGGTCGGTCATGATGTATTCGATCTCCAGCATCTCGCCGTCGGCAACCAGGCGCATTCGTTCCTGCACGCGATAGTCCTCAGAGATCGGAATCCCGGAATCGATGTAATGATTGAAGGTTTCGATATACCGAGTATTGACGACGAGCTCGTCCTCTTCCCAGTGCCCGATCGACTCGCCGTTATAGGTATATATCACCAGGTCGGGATTAGAGTACTCGCGGCCGTCGAGAAAAATCTGGCGAAAACTATTATTGAAGTTCGACACCATGTAAATCGCAGTCGGCAACTGGACGAACGCGATCGGCCATACGCGCGTCATGATCATCGGTATGCCGGCCGGGAAACACTGGCCAATCGCGTCACGATACGGTCTGCCCTCGGCCCGGGCACGCTGACCTTCCTCGAAATCGAGCTTCGCCTGGCCGATGAATTCGGGATACGGCGGACCGAACATGAAGTTCGCGAATCCCTCGCTGAGATCGACGAACCAGGTTCCGGTCAGGTCAAACGGCGGCTCGGGTCGGTCCATCGCGAGATTCTCGGGCGCAAGCGCGCCGAGTTGCTCCGGATGCGAAGGAATGAGCCTGCTCATCGCTTCCCGGCGTGCATCGGCGTCCAGTGGCGGCTCGTCCTGCGCGATTGCGCCGGTTGCGAGCGTGCCTGCAATTGCGGCAATTGCGATTCGAGCGAGCCCTGCCATCGTTTACCCCCTGCGTTGTTTCGGCTTCCAGAGGCAAAATGTATCACAGCGCAGCCGCACGAACCGCGCGAGTTCCAGGACTCGACGGAGGTTATCGGACGGCGCGCCGAACCTCGAAATTGCCGGTGTCGCCGAATTCGTCGACATCCTCATGCACGACGAGATTTCGGCCCGCCTGCTTGGCCGCATAGAGAGACTCGTCGGCCTGCTGGATCAGCCCGGAAAGCGTCCTCGACGCATTCGGCTTCACCGCGGCCGAACCGATACTGACCGTGATGACGCCGGCAACGTCCGAAGCCGGGTGCGGGATGGCCTCCTGCTGCACCGCGGCGCGGATCTTTTCTGCGATGCTGCAATATTCCGTCGACTTTGCCCCGTAGAGGACGAGCACGAACTCCTCGCCGCCGTACCGGGCACAGAAATCCAGCGGCCGGCGCGCGGCGCGGTCGATGACCCGTGCAACCTGGCGGATCACCTGGTCGCCGGCCTGGTGCCCGCTGACGTCGTTGTAGCGCTTGAATCGGTCGATGTCTATGAACAACAGATGCAGGCGCTCTGCGTCACGACGCGCCTGACCCCACACCAACCTCGCAAGCTCGTCGAACTTGCGGCGGTTGTACAGTCCCGTGAGAGGATCGCGCTCGGCGATTTCGTTCAGGAAGCGATTCTCGAGAAAACTCATCCGCGACAGTCGCTCGACCCGATGTGCGAAGATCACTGTCATGAGACATGTCGCAACGATCACCGAACCGGCAAAGATCAGCGCATCGGCAGGGACGTCGAACAGTATTCCCACGCCGAAAAACACGACGACGAGCACGCTCGCCACGATCGTGACGACATGCCCGAGTAAACCGAGAAACAGGCACGTGTAGCAGACCACGAGCACGTCACCCATCTGGAACTGAAGCTGTCCGGCGGTCGCCGTGATGGCGCTGATCGTCATCACGCTTGCCCCGAGAGTCACGGCGGCACAGGCAACAATCGGCTGATAGTATCGGCGCAGCCCCTTTACCTCGACGGCCAGCAATATCGCGACGAGGGCCGGGCCTGCAATGCCGAGTCTCAGAAATACGACGATGTTCAAAGTCTCCGGTGGCACCGGCGCCAGCAGGTCGAACACGTCCGCGGCTGTCACGAGCGCGATCAACGCGAGGCAAATCGCCGTTGCGATCAGCGCACCGGCAGCATTGTTATTCGTGTATGCGAGCCGAAAATGGTTCTCCAGCGCGGGAATTTTACGAAACATTTCCAGCCCGGTCGCGCTGTGCGATCCCGGCACTGTGAGCCCTTCCCGCAGCTCGCTGTGTGGCTGTGCGCGCACGCACCCCTCCGCAAGGTCACTAATTCGCGAACGCTCGCACACACGCGTCGGATCCACTACCAACGAGCGCACAGTTCGGCGCGGTGATTTAACGTAACCGGCCGCTTAATACAGGGCGTTGTCCCGACCTCAGGTCAAGATACTGCGCAAGACGTAACTCTGACGTAACAATTCTGTGGACGATTGGCATTACAATTCTGTGGACGATTGGCACTACGGAATCGGATCGAACGGCTATCATTTCCGCTCGTTGGAGAAGAAGCACTGCCATATGACCAACGCAAACGACCCCTTGACTGACAACGATGAATCGTCACGCGAGGGCGCGGGCGACACTTCAGCTTCCCAGTCACTGACCGACCTGATCGATCAGCTGGACCGAGCAGCCTTCAAACGCGCACTTGCAAGCCGCGATGATTTCAAAGACTCGGTGCCCTCCCGCAGCACACGAAACCGCTAACGCCGCGCGCATAACCAACGCCCGAGCCAATCAATGTCCATTCCCTCGAATACCGGTCTGCGGCGCATCGTCAACGCGACATTTTTCTCGCTGGCCGGATTGCGTGCCGCCTGGGTCAACGAGGCAGCATTTCGGCAGGAATGCGTGCTGGGGCTGATTCTCACGCCGCTCGGCTTCTGGCTCGGACAAAATGCCGTCGAGCGCTCCCTGCTGATCGGCAGCTGCCTGCTGGTAATCGTCGTCGAACTGCTCAATACCGGCATTGAGGCCGCGGTAGACCGGGTGAGTATGGACCGACATCGGCTCGCCGGGCGCGCCAAGGATCTCGGCTCGGCGGCCGTCTTCGTCAGCCTGCTGATCGTCGCGCTCGTCTGGGGCCTGATCGGCTACGAGCGCTTCGCCTGATTGCCAGTCAGACGAGCAGCAGACTCGCCAAAGCGATCGTGCCGCCGAGCGCTGCGCCCGCAGCCACATCCGTCGGATAGTGCAGCCCGAGGACAACGCGTGGCAGTGCAACCAGCAGCGTGAACGTGACCAGCGCCGGCGTGCCACCGCGGCGGCGACTTGCGGGCCGCCCGCAGGTGGGCGAGTATGCGCCGTCGGAGAATACTGCAAGAGGGTTTCAACACATGCGCACGTCACAGATCGTCGCAGGAATCGCAATTTTCGGTCTCAGTGCCGTGTGCGTCGCTCAGCCGCCGGGCATCACGAGGGAAATGATCAACACGACGCTGCCGCTCGAAGGCGCGCCGCTCGCAGTTCCCGGCCCGTACGAGGTGGAATTCACGCCGGCTTTCGGCTCACCGCGGCACGTCATTTACCGACCCGCCGATCTCGATGCGTTTCCCGGTGAGGACTCGCTGCCTGTCATGGTCTGGGGTAACGGTGGCTGCGCAATCAACGGGACCCGCTACGGCGAGTTTCTGACGACAATCGCCTCGCACGGTTTTCTCGTCATGACAACGGTGGCGCTCGAAGGAGAGGAGCGCCGCCAGCAGAGTGTCGCTGACCTGGGCGCCGCACTCGACTGGGCGGAGACCGAAAATGCGCGCAGCGGATCGCCGTTGCGCGGCAGGATCGCCACCGATCGGATGGCCGTGATGGGGCAGTCCTGCGGCGGGTTTCTGTCCGTCGCGCTCGGCACGGATCCGCGAGTCGGCACGATCGGAGTGTTCAACTCCGGCGTAGAGGCACCCGACGGTGACACGGACCGGCCGTTTGCCACGAGCGACTCCCTGGCCGACCTGCACGGGCCGGTACTGTTCGTCAACGGTCATGACCGTGATTTCATGACCGAAAGGTCACGCGCGAATTTCGACGCCATTGAACACGTGCCGGCGTTTTACGGGGCGCGTCACGACGCCGGACATACCGCCACAGTATTCCACCCCGGCGGCGGCGAGTATGCGAATGTCGCCGCCAACTGGCTGAAGTATGTGTTCAAGGAAGACGCGGCAGCCGGGCGCATGTTCGCCGGCAGCGATTGCAGCCTGTGCACCAACCCCAATTGGGATACCGCAGCGAAACGTCTCGAATGAGCCGTTGCTGAGCGAACTTCCCGGCCTGTTCAGTTCTTCCCGGAGGAACCGAGGATGCTCTGCAAATATGGGTCTTCGTGATAGATCAGGTCGTCGTCCGGGTGATCGAGATTGTCGGTCGCGCCGGCGGCAGCGAGGATCTCCAGCGCCGAGGATTTCTGATTACGACGCGCCCGAAACGCCTCGTAGATATCCCTGAGCCGGCCCTCGACTGACAGGCGGGTTACCCCGTGCGCCTCGACGTCCATTGTCGAATGTGGCATGACGAATACTCCTTTGAAACGCGTGCCGCCGATGATGGCCGACACAGATGACAATTCGATGAACCTCTGCGGTAAGGACGCCTTGTGCTGGTGCGAACATGCACGCGTGAGTTGTCGTAGCATTGCGCTGCGGTTCCTGCACCGCGCCGGTCGAAAGAAACTCTAAAGAACCACCCACGATGTCTGTGATCCGATTCCTGATTCCTGAGCCGATCCGCGCAATGCGCAGCGACTACGACCTGGCGGCACTGAGACGCGACGCCTTCGGCGGCCTCACTGCGGCCGTCGTGGCACTTCCGCTCGCGCTCGCCTTCGGCGTTGCCTCGGGTGCCGGACCGATCGCCGGGCTCTATGGTGCAATCGCGACGGGATTCTTTGCGTCGATGTTCGGCGGAACACCGGTGCAGGTTTCCGGGCCGACGGGCCCGATGACGGTCGTCATGGGCGCGGTAATCGCGACTCATGCCGACAGCCTGCCGGAAGCTTTCACGATCGTAATGCTCGGCGGTGTGCTGCAGATGCTGTTCGGAATTCTGCGCATCGGCAGTTACGTCACGTATACACCAGTGTCGGTCGTCTCCGGATTCATGAGCGGCATCGGAATCATCATCATCGTGATTCAGACGCTGCCGTTTATCGGCTTGCCCGCGTCGAACGGCGTTATCGGCACGCTTGGTGATCTGGCAACCCTGCGGCTCGAGCAGATCGACTGGCCGACCGTGATGCTGGCATCCGGCTCGTTGCTGCTAGCTGTCCTGTGGCCCAGACGGCTCGGAGACATCGTGCCCTCGCCGCTCGGCGTGCTGGTTATCGGAACGGTGATCGCAGCGCTCACTGGCCTCGGAACGCCGGTCATCGGAGATGTGCCGACAGGGCTTCCGGCGCTTTACGCACCGGTGATTTCTCTGAACAACCTCGCGCAGCTGCTGTCGCCGGCATTCGTGCTTGCGTTATTGGGCTCGATCGACAGCCTGTTGACCTCGCTTGTCGCCGACTCGCTGACGAAATCGCAGCACGATTCGGACAAGGAACTGATCGGTCAGGGTCTCGGCAACACCGTTGCAGGGCTGATCGGCGCGATTCCGGGTGCCGGCGCGACCATGCGCACCGTGATCAATGTCCGTGCCGGCGGCCATACTTCGATCTCCGGCGTGCTGCACGCGTGTGCGCTGCTGGCCCTGGCGCTGGGTCTCGGATCCGTTGTCGCCTGGGTGCCGCACGCAGTGCTGGCAGCTATTTTGATGAAAGTCGGCTGGGATATCGTGGACCGGGGATATCTCAAGCGCATACGCCGGGCGCCGCGCGAGAAAGTCGTCGTCATGCTGACGACTTTCGCATTGACCGTGTTCGTCGATCTGATTACTGCCGTCGGCGTCGGCATCGTCATGGCCAGCTTCGTCAACTCCCGCGGACTAGCGCGCATTCAGCTCAGGGGGCTTCGTCGGACAACGGATGCAGATACGCTCGAGCAGCTGACCGCCGAAGAGAAGGAGAAACTGCGCGATGCCGGAGGGCGGATCCTGCTCACTGTGCTCGAGGGCTCTTTTTCCTATGCATCTGCCCGCATGCTTGCGCATCGAACGGAGCATGGCGCGGCCAGCGACGTCGTTGTTTACGATTTCACCAACGCCGGTTACGTGGATCCCAGTGCAGCACTTGCAATCGACGAATTAATCGAGGTATCCCGGCGCAGCGGGCAGCATGTCATCGTTTGCGGGCTGCACGACGACATCCTGCGCAGCCTCGACGGCATGGGCGTGCTCGATCGCATTCCGCCGGAGAATCGGCACACCGACCGTCACAGAGGGATTGATGCTGCAGTGACATACTGCCGGCAACGGGAGCGATCGTGAGCGCCGAAGACGCAATAAAACCCGAGTCGGTAATCGATTTTTGGTTCAGTGAAATCGAGCCGTCATCGTGGTGGAAGAAGGATGCCGAATTCGATGCGCTGATCTCGAAGCGCTTCGGGAAAACACATGCGCGCGCGGCAAAGGGCGAACTGTATTTGTGGCGCGACTCACCCGACGGACGGCTTGCAGAGATCATCGTGCTGGATCAGTTCTCGCGAAACATCTTCCGCGACACTGCCGCCGCGTTCGCCTGCGACCCGATGGCCCTGGCTCTGGCGCAAACGGCCGTGGAATTAGGCGCAGATGAGAGTCTGCCTCCTGCACACTGCAGTTTCCTCTACATGCCTTACATGCACAGCGAGTCGCTGGCGATTCACGACCAGGCCATGAAGCTTTTCGAGCGCAACGGCGATCCGACTACAATCGAATTCGAACGCCGCCATCGGGCGATCATCCAGCGCTTCGGCCGATACCCGCACCGCAATGAGGTGCTCGGACGAGCATCGACCGAAGCGGAGCTCGAATTTCTCGAAGTGCCCGGCTCGTCTTTCTGATCCCGCGGCGGATTGGCGGACTCCTTTCACCGGCGCCCGGGACCCGGGACCCGAGCCTCCGGTCTAACCCTGAGGCCTCCGGTCAGACCCTGGGGCCTCCCATCTAACCGTGAGGTCGCCGGTCTAACCCCGAGGCCTGCGCTTCAGGTCGGTGCGACGAGGCGCGGCAGGTAGCGGGCCAGCGTCGCGATGCGCGCGAGATAGCTGACCCAAAGCGCCGCCCAGAGTCCGTGATTGCCCAACGGCGACAGCATCCACCACGCAATCAGATAGATCGCCGTTGCCAGCAGCATCGCGTTGCGCATTTCGCGCGATAAGGTCGCGCCGATGAAAATCCCGTCCAGCTGGAAAGCCCAGACACCGAGCAATGGCGCACAGGCAGCCCACGGCAGATAGGTTCTGGCCGCCGCGCGGGTTTCGGGATCGACTGTCAGCGCATCGATGAAGAACCCGCCCGTGCTCCACAAGACGACGACGATGACGGCGGCAGTCGCGACAGCCCAAACCGTAGTCAGGCGAATCGCGCGCAGCAGCATGTTGTGCCGGCGCGCGCCGATCGCGCGTCCAACCAGCGCTTCGGCCGCGAATGCAAGGCCGTCAAGAAAGAATGCACTGACGGAATTGAATTGCATCAGCACGGCATTCGCCGCCAGCACGACATCGCCGGCCGCCGCTCCGCGGGCCATGAACCAGACGAAAACGAACACGAGCGCCAGCGAGCGGATCATGATGTCGGCATTCACAGCAATGGTTCGCTGCAGTTTCGCGGGATGCAGCCAAAGTGGCAGGTCGATTCTGAACCGTCCGAACTTCTCAGCATGGCGCAGTGCATAAACGAGGCCGACGGCCGCAGCGATAAACTCCGCCAGCAATGTACCGGCTGCCACGCCGCGCACGTCCCAGCCGAAACCAATGACGAACAGCGCATCGAGCAGCATGTTCGAGACGTTGAGCACGAGCTGCAGAACGAGGCCGATATCGGTACGTCCAAGGCCGATGAACCAGCCCAGAATTGCGTAATTGGCAAGTGTCGCGGGCGCCGCCCAAATGCGAATGTCGAAGTAGGCACGGGCCAGCGATTCGACCTGCTCGCTGCCTGCCAGCAGACCGAAGGCAACCGCGCGCAACGGCAACTGGATCGCGATTAGTATGCAGCCGGCGAAACCGGCAATCAGCAACGCACGACCGAGGCTCGCTCTTATTTCGGGGTCGTCTTCGCGCCCGAAAGCCTGCGCGGTCAGGCCGGTCGTCCCCATTCGCAAAAAGCCGAAGGCCCAGAAAATGAACGAGAACATCAGCGCGCCGACGGCGACGGCGCCGATATACGCCGGGTTGGGAATGCGCCCGACCACTGCGGTATCGACGATACCGATCAGCGGTGTCGATACGTTCGACAGCATGACAGGCACTGCGATTGCCAGCACACTGCGATGGGTCAGCACATTGACGCCGCTGGAGACGGGTCGCCCGGATTCATTCATCGCGCATAAGCACGGCCCGCGGCCGCACCCGAATCGTCGTCGAATTCGACAACATAGCAGCGTTCGGCGGCGCTTTTCACATCGCAGCACTGTCCCGGTCACGTTCAGCGCATCGAGTTCAACGCCAACACCGAGCAGGGGGCGCGAGAAGCTGCTGAGCGAGCTCGGCCGGAGAATTCGCAACGTCAGGCAGGGCCTCGACGGATACATAATATATCCTGACCGAGGAAGCAGACGGCACACTGCTCGTCATGGAGCCGCGCTAGCGGTTAGGATAACGGGAAATGAACGTTTCGACCCTGTTGCAGCACACGGCGTTCCTTACGCTGTTTCTCACCGGAACCACTTCGGCGGCGGAGATTTACCGGTGGATCGATGTCGATGGCGTCGTGCATTACAGCGACGAAAAGCCGCGCGATGATTCCGCGGTAACGACAATCGACATCGCCGAATCGCGCTCGCCGGATTACGATCCTCTCGCCGACCCCTGGTCCATCCTCAATCAGGCTCGACGCCTCAGGGAGAGCCGGACGGCGCTCGAGCAGGCACGCGGCGAACGCGAGCAGGCGGGCAGCCGGGCATTGCCGGGCACCGTGCTGCCGTCATTCGACGACGATCGCTTCGTGGAATACCCGGCGCCGTATTTCGTCGACCGCCGCTGGCAGTACTATTCGCCGCCGGCGAACCTGCGGCCCGCCCGTCCTGGCGCCGCGCGGCGACAGCTGCGCGCGATGGAAGAGCTCGAACTGACGGGGCCGCGACCGCAAAGCATCAACTCCGGCGTGCACCGCGACCGCGTGGAGCGCAGCACCGCCTTGCCGACGGTGCCGATCAGCCGGCCGGACCCCCACCGCCCGGCGCGATAGCACGCCTTCGAGCTCAGCCGTTCAGGCCGCTGCTCGAGGCCGCGACACGCTCATCGATTCCGAACCAGCAGTGCGCATGTGTCGGAACCGTTCGCCAGGCAGTCGAAGCCGATCGTCCCCGCGGCCGGATCCCAGTCCATCGGCTCGCGCGTATACGGGTTGCGGTGATCGGACAACCGAACGACTTCGGCCGCAGGATGCCCGGCACGGGCGAGCACCTCCGCCTGCAGCGCAACCAGCGCAAGACGACCGTCGAGATCGTGCACTCTGGAAATATAGTCCTGAACGTTCATTTCGGACGCGATCCATTTGAGGACGAACTTGCCGCCAAGGTTGTAAAGCGGCGGCGGGAAGGCGCGCACTTCGTAACTGAGCGGCTCGTATCCGCGTTGCCGAAAAAACTCCTCGGCACTGAGCGAGGCTCGCAGCCGCAGCGCAACGGTGGTCTTCAGGTAGTACTCGTTGATAGTCGCACGCTCCTGCAATGCGAGCACGTGCAGCCATGAAGGTCCCTCGCTCAGCACGCCGAAACCTTTTGAGCTGAGCAGCGAAATGCGCAATTCGGCGAGAAACGTTTCGCCAATGTCGCGCGTCTGATTGGTGAGGGGGGCGGCAATGCGCGCGATGCGTTCGAGCGCCTGTTGATCCGGCGACCGGCTGCGCATCAGCGCCGACAAGAAAGTCGCGTCGTTGCGCAGACCCGCCAAAGCGACCATTTTCGCGACCAGCGACTGGCCGTCACGCAGCACGAGCCGCCAGAATTGCACGTCCTGGCGGACAGCGTCGAGAAGCTCATCGATGGGCCTGTCGCTAAAGCCCGCTGCCAGTCGGACTCGCGAGATATCGAGCAACGGACGATAGGCCGGGATCGGCGTATAGGCATCGAATTCCTGATTCTCGGCGAAACGTGTCGCATCGAGGATCGTTTCATATCGGGACAGCAGCAGGCGCACTCGCGGCTCGAGCCGGCCAGTCTTTTGTATTTCCACAATCAGTCGATCGGCGCAATCGAGCTCGGAGCGAGCGTTGCACTGCAGGGCTGGCAAGGCCTCGCGCCAGGTGTCTTCGATCTCGCTGGTGCCGAGGATGGACTCGATCTCCTCGCCCGTCAGCGTTGCGCGCTCGCCGCGCTCGAAACGTTCGCGCAATCTGGCGATGATATCCATTCCGGCCTGACGAAAATCCCGGTCCTCGGCCGCCGAGAATCCGTAGATCAACGGATAGACGTTGTCCGCCATCGACACGTCCTGCGGAGTAACGAGTCGCTCGAGGTCCGGGTGCAACGCCTCATCGAACCATGAAAGATTGATAAACAGCGTCAGCGCAACGAGAAAACCCAGCAGTAGCGAAGCTCTGAGCAGCAGCTTTCGGATTATTGTCAAAGCATCCATGTTGAAGTTCTCCACGATCCATATGAAGACGCATCGTGACATTTCAGGCAAAGTCTGACCTGAGCGAAACATCCCCGCTGGCTGAGTGGATATGGGACTCAGGGAACGGAGTAACTACACTGCGGCCATGGCACAAAGCGTTGCACCGGAGTATCGAAGCGGCGATCTGCTCGTCAATGCCGATACCGGGCAGGTGAGAAATCTCGAAGATGGCTGCGTCCGGCTCGGACCCGTCAAGATGAAGGTTCTGATCGCGTTGCTGCAGCGTCCCGGCGAGGTTGTGACTCGCGGCGAGATCTTCGATGCGGTCTGGGGCAATCAGGTGATCAGCGAAGACGCGCTGACGCGCTGTGTTTCGGATATTCGTGCCGATCTGAAAAAGCTCTCCGAGCGCGACGACCTGATAGAAACGCTTCCCAAGCGCGGCTATCGATGGATCGCCCCGGTTCACGAGGTCACCGGCCCGGCGTCCTCGAACGCACGAAATTCCGACGCGGCCCTGCCAGCCGACTCGCCATCGTACTCGGCGCGCACGCAGATCCGCCCGGGTCGGCTGCTTTTCACAGGCGCGGTCTATCTGCTGGCACTGGCGGCAGCGGCAAGCCTGATCGTCTGGGCCATCGATCAGATCTCGGGTCCGGGGCCTGCTGTGATCGCCGTACTGCCGATATCGGCAAGCGCAGCGGAACAGGAAATGGCAGCGCAGATCGAAAACACGTTGATCGAGCACCTGATCGGCCGCGAAAACATCGAAGTGCTGTCGCGCAGCGCGGTCGATTCCCGGCCGGCGAACCCGTTTCCCTTTTTCTATTTCGAGTTCGGCGCCCGCTGGCTGATCGAGACGCAGCTGCGCAAAACCGACGCGCAAGTCGTGCTGTCCATGTCGATCGTAGATGCGAGAACCGGCATCGTGCAGCTGCAATCGACAACACCGGTCGACCGCGGTGACAACCCGGCGCAGCACCCGATCGTGGAGATTTCGAGTTTCATCGAGTCGCACAATTCCGGATCGTCACCCGGATCGTCCGGAGCAACCGATGCCGGCAGAAGAAATTGACGCTCGGCACGAAGGTGACGAGCGCGGCGATTGCCGATCCTGCCCTGGTTAAATATCTGATGTGCTTCGGTCAGTCCGAACGAACCTGTTTCCAGTCATAGGGGACTTCTTTATGTGTAACCGGGTCCCAGTTGCTTCGAGGCGTCGCGAACAGGTCTCCGCCGTATGCGTGCAGCACGAGCAACGGAGTTTCCAGCGGATTTCTGATCGCATGAATAACGTCGGCATCGTTTGCGAGCGTGCCGGGACCGACGACCGAAGCTTCGCCGATTTGTTCCAGACCATCGCCGTTCCGCCTGAAGAATCGATTATCTTCCTGCCCCCTGCAAACGCTCACGACTGACCACAGGTTGTGATTGTGGGGCGCAGCACTGAATCCCGGCGGCAACGAGCCGGCCAGCAAAGTCAGGCTCTCGCTGCGATGAATCGCAAGGTCATCCAGCGACGAAAATTTCGCATAGCCGGCAACGGTGTCTGCGACAGCAGGACCCGCAGCCGCATCGTGCAGAATCGTTTCGATGCTCCCCTGCGGATCGGCGGATTGCAGCGCGGCGACACACTTCTCTATAACGGTCACAAGGGGATTGCTCATGGTCGACTCCAGTGTGAATGCGGATAATTCATGCGGCCGGGCACGATTCGATCGATTGCGTGGTTAGGTTAAGACAAAAAAACAGCATTGAGAAGGCGATTTCAGATCGGCTTCGACGCGCCATGCTGCTTCTTGTAAAATCCCGGCCACAATACGAACACGGGCCGCCCGGCATTGAACGACGCGAACACTCTGACTGCGCAGCGAACCCCTCCGTTACAGCAGTTTGTCGAGCATGACTGGTTCAGGTATACCGTCGTCGCACTCATCGTTTTCAGCGCGGTTCTGCTCGGCATGGAGACGATTCGCGAGCTGCCCCAGGGGCTGCTCGATGCGCTTTACCGCATCAATCGAGCGATTCTCGCTTTTTTCGTCATCGAACTGGTCATCCGCATCGCTGCCTACCGGCTCGACTTCTTTCGCGAGCCATGGAACTGGTTCGATTTCGTGATCGTGCTCGCTGCCGCGATTTCTCCCAGTGGTCCGTTTCAGGTACTCCGAGCACTGCGGATCCTGCGAGCGCTGCGCCTCGTGTCTGCAATACCGAGCCTGCGGCGTGTCGTGGACGGGTTGCTCAGCGCCGTCCCGGGCATCGCCTCGGTAATGTTGCTCCTCGTTTTGCTGCTATACGTTGCTGCTGTGATGGCCACGCTGATGTTCCGTGACATCGCACCAGAGCTGTTCGGCCATCTCGGTGTAAGTCTGTTCTCGTTGTTTCAGGTGATGACGCTGGAAGGCTGGCCCGACATTGCAGCCACAGTCATGGCGGGAGCACCGTGGGCATGGATCTTCTTCGTGGGTTACATTCTGCTCGCGACGTTCATGGTGCTGAACCTCGTCATCGGCATCGTCGTCAGCGCCATTCAGTCACGGATCGAGGCCGAGCAGGCGCAGTCCGAAGCGACGGCCGATGCCGTGCTGCTGCGCGAGATTCGTGAACTGCGCAGCGAGCTCACAGAGTTGCGCGGCGCGATCGAGCGAAAAACCTGATCTCCGCTCAAAAAAAAGCGCCGGTCAGCAATTGACCGGCGCCATTCGATCGGTCCGGGACCGGACTTACTCAGCAGCGACCTGTTCGCAACGCGTT
>Ga0102947_1000526_pt1 | contig 13671 bp, 17 predicted proteins | sample SalPon2A_A_D2_MG_FD_78210 | JGI IMG/M metagenome (GOLD analysis project Ga0102947, IMG submission 78210) | Soil microbial communities from South San Francisco under conditions of wetland restoration - Salt Pond MetaG R2A_A_D2_MG | ecosystem: Environmental > Terrestrial > Soil > Wetlands | place... | reverse complement strand
GTCGCCCTCCGCCGACTACCACGCCCTCCGCATCCTCGTGAAGCACGCGCGCTACGCGTTGGAGTTCCACTCGGACGTGTACGGCCGGCCCGCCAAGCGGGCGATCCGGCGACTGGTGGAACTGCAGGATCTCCTGGGCGAGCACCAGGACGCGGATGTTTTCCTGGACCACCTCCGCGCGCTGCTCGAAGATGACGCCGCTCGCCTCGGCCCGGACGCCGCGACGGCGCTGGAGCAGCTGGCCGCGCGTCGCAGGGAACGGGGCCGGGAGTTGCGGGCCCGCTTTCCGCGCACGTTCCGCCGGGCGCACGGAAAGCGATGGAAGCGGCTGCGCCGACGCTTCCGGCGGGGCTGACGGAAGCCGCCTTGCTCCTCCATGTGTTCCGACACGGAATCGCCATCGACCGCGACGATCCCGCCTGTCCCCCGGAAGCGGAGCGGTTTCTGACCGAGCGCGGCGTCAAGCGCACGCACCTGGCCGCGCGGGGAATGCGGGTGATCGGCGTCCGTCCCGACGTGATCTTCACCAGTCCCTACCGGCGCGCCGTGCAGACGGCGGAGATCGCGGCGGAAGCGCTGCGGTGTCCGGCGGAGCTCATCGTGACGGACGAGCTGCTTCCCGGCGCCGACCCGCGCGGACTGCTCGCCCTTCTGGCCGGCCGGAGCGAGTCGTCGGTGCTGGCGGCGGGGCACGCGCCGCACGTCGACGCGCTGGTGGCCGCGGCGCTCGACGTTCCGGCGTTCACCATGCTCCGGAAGGCGGGCGCCGCCTGCGTGGAGCTGGGCGGCTCGCCCCGGCTGCTCTGGCTGCTGGAGCCGCGCCAGCTCCGCACGTTGGCGCGAGCGTGAGCGCCCGGAACGACGCCGCGCCCGGCGGCCCGATGACGGTGGCGGCCGTCGACCTGGGATCCAACAGCTTCCACATGGTCATCGCCCGGTACCTGGAGCACGACCTCCACATGATGGATCGCCTCCGCGAGCCGGTGCGGCTGGCCGAGGGGCTGCAGCCCGACGAGTCCATCGCCGCGGAGGTCGCGGAGCGCGCGATCGCGTGCCTGGAGCGGTTCGGGCAGCGGCTGCGAGGCCTTCCGCACACCCAGGTCCGGGCGGTCGGGACGAACACGATGCGGCAGGCGCAGAACGCCCGCGACTTCGGAGCGCGCGCGCGCAAGGCGCTGGGTCATCCCATCGAGGTGATCTCCGGCCAGGAGGAGGCGCGGCTGGTCTACCTGGGGATCTCCCACACCCACCCGATGGAAGGCACGCGCCGCCTGGCGGTGGACATCGGGGGAGGGAGCACGGAGGTGATCGTCGGCGAGGGCTTCGAGGCCCTGCGGTCGCACAGTCTCTTCATGGGTTGCGTCCGGTTCAGCCGCGAGTTCTTTCCGGACGGCGCCATCACGCGCGACGCGTTCCGCAAGGCGGAGAACGCGGCCGGCCTGGAGCTCCAGACCGTGCGCGAGCCGCTTCGCGCCATGGGGTGGGACTCCGCGGTGGGCTCATCCGGAACGATCAACGCCGTCTCCGAGCTCCTGAGTCAGAACGGGCTGGGCGGCCCCGAGATCACGCTGCCACGGATGAAGAAGCTCCGGAAGACGCTGGTGGCGGCGGGGCACGTCGACCGCCTGTCGCTGGCAGGCCTGAAGCCCGACCGCGCGCCGGTGCTGGCGGGAGGGCTCGCCATCCTGATCGGCGTGTTCAAGAACCTGGAAGTCGCGGTGATGTCGCCGTCGTCCGGGGCGCTCCGGGAAGGCGTGCTCTACGACCTGGTCGGCCGCATGGAGCACCAGGACGTGCGCGACCGCACCATCCGGCGGCTGGTGGACCAGTACCACGTGGACCTGGCCCACGCCGGAAGAGTGGAGGCGACGGCCCTGGGAACGCTCGCGCAGCTGGAGCCCGCCTGGGCGAAGGACGACGCGTGGGCCGGCGAGCCGGGCGCGGCGCGACGCCTGCTGACCTGGGCGTCGTTGCTGCACGAGATCGGCCTGACGGTGTCCTACACGGGCTATCACAAGCACGGCGCCTACCTGGTAGCGCACATGGACCTGCCGGGATTCTCCGCGGACGAGCAGCAGGTGCTCTCCGCGATGATCCGGTGTCACCGCCGGCGATTCGTCCGGGCCGTGTTCGACGCTCTCCCCGCCGAGCGCGTGGAGATCGCGCGGCGGCTCTGCGTATTGCTGAGGTTGGCCGTGCTGCTCAATCGCAGCCGCACCGCCGCTTCCGTGCCCGTGCCGGAGATCCGGTGGACCAACGGGAACTTGAAGCTTTCGTTCCCGGAGGACTGGCTCCGCGAGAATCCTCTGACGCGCGTGGACCTGGACCAGGAAGCGTCGTACCTCCGGTCCAGCGGATGGTCTCTCTCCATGACGGCCGTGGACGCGTAACGCGTCCCCGTCAGTGCGGGCGGCTGGCCAGGGTCTCCAGGAGAAACTCCTGCGCGGAAAAACAGCCGCCTTCCGCGGGGCGAAGCCGGCGGTAGCTTCCGTCGGGGAGCATCTCCCAGGCCAGACACGTGTCCTTGAGGAAACAGCGGAGCCCCTCGCGCACCAGCCTCAACCGCGCCTTCTTCCCCTTCACCGGGAACGCCGCCTCGACGCGCCGGAAGAAGTTGCGCGGCATCCAGTCCGCACTGGCGCACAACGTGACCTTCTCGCCGCCCGCGTGGAAGTGGAAAACGCGATGATGCTCCAGGAACCGCCCCACGATGGATCGCACGCGAATGTTCTCGGACACGCCGGGGATCCCGGGGCGAAGGCAGCAGATCCCGCGCACGATCAGGTCGATGGAGACGCCGGCCTGGGACGCCCGGTAGAGCGCCTGGATGATCTGCGGCTCGATGAGCGCGTTCATCTTCGCCATGATGCGCGACTTCTTCCCCTCGCGCGCGTTCTGCTCTTCCTGTTCGATCAGTTCCAGAAGGCGCCGGTGCAGGTCGAACGGGGTCTGCACGAGCTGCTTCAACGGCCCGTTGCGGCCCAGGCTCGTGAGCTGCTGGAACAGGTCGTGCACGTCGGATCCGTACTCCTCGTCGCTCGTCAGGAAGGCGAAGTCCGTGTACTGGCGGGTGGTGCGCGAGTTGTAGTTGCCGGTGCCGACGTGGACGTAGCGGCGGAGCCTTCCGTTCTCGCGGCGCACGATGAGCAGCATCTTGGCGTGCGCCTTGAAACCGACGATCCCGTACACGACCTTCGCGCCGGCCTCCTGCAGGCGTGACGCCAGCTCCACGTTGGCCGCCTCGTCGAACCGCGCCAGCAGCTCGATGACCGCGGTCACCTCCTTGCCCGCGTTGGCCGCCGCCAGCAGCGCCTCCCCCACCGGAGAGTCCACTCCCGTCCGGTACACGACGAGCTTCACCGCCAGCACGTCGGGATCCGCCGCCGCCTGACGAAGAAGCTGCAGCACGGGCGAGAAGCTCTGGTAGGGATGGTGCAGCAGGATGTCCCGGTCACGCAGGATCGCGAACATGTCGCTCTGCTTCGTCAACCGCTTGGGAAGACCCGGGACGAACGGCGGGTACTTCAGCCGGGGTCGGTCCACCAGATCGTAGAGCGCCTCCAGGCGATGCTGATTCACCGGACCGTCCACCGGGTAGACGTCCTCGCGCTCCAGGCCGAAGCGCTCGCGCAGGAACCCCACCATGTCGTCGGGGCAGTTCGCCGAGACCTCCAGGCGGACCGCGTTCCCGAAGTGGCGGCGCGGCAGCTCGCCCTTCACCGCCAGGAGCAGATCCTGGATCTCCTCCTCGTCGATCCAGAGATCGCTGTTGCGTGTGACGCGGAACTGATGGCATCCGTGGACGCGGCGGTTCGGGAACACGTCGCCGACGCACTCCTGCATGACGCCTGTGAGCAGAACGTAGCCGCGCTTCCCGTCGGTGAGCGCGTTCGGCAGCGCGATGATCCGCGGCAGGATCCGCGGCGCCTGGATGACCGCGGCCCGGCTCCGCCGTCCGAACGCATCCTTCCCGTCCAGCGACACGATGAAGTTCAGGCTCTTGTTGAGAATCCGCGGGAACGGATGCGCCGGGTCCAGCCCGATCGGCGTCAGGACCGGAAGCACCTCCTGCCGGAAGTACTCGCGCACCCAGGCGCGCTGCTCCGGGTCCAGCTCCGTGTGCTGGTACAGAACGACGCCCTCGTCGCGAAGCTGCGGGAGCAGTTCCTCGTTCAGAACGCGGTACTGCTCGGTGAGGATCCTGAGCACGACGCCGCGGACCTTCTTGAGCGTGTCCTGCGCTCCCATGCCGTCGGGACCGGTCTTGGGAACGCCCAACGCAAGCTGCTCCTTCAGCGCGCCCACCCGGATCTCGAAGAACTCGTCCAGGATGGAGGAGCAGATCGTGAGGAAGCGGAGCCGCTCCAGCAGAGGATTCGCGGAGTCCTTGGCCTGGGCCAGGACCCGCTCGTGGAACTCCAGGAGGCTGAGCTCGCGGTTGATGTAGAGCGATGGGTCGGAGAGCGGGATCTCGGCCGGGGCCGCGGGCGCGGCGGGCGCCGGCGCGGCATCCGGAGCCGGCGTCTCCGCCGGAGGCGGCTCGGCCGTCGCCGGTTCCGGATCCGCGGACGAAGTGGGCGCGGACGCGCGCTCCTCGTCGGCGTCCGTCCGGACGAGCCGGGTGGGAATCCCGGGCGCGGGATTGGCTGCCTCGGTCACGTGACCCTCTCGTCGAAACGGCATGGAAAGTAACATGCCCCCATGAAGATCGAGTGAAGGAGCCGGCCCCGCAAGACGACGACCGCCTCCCGGCGGGAAGCGGTCGTGGAATCGGGCCGGGGGCACCGGGCGATGCTCCCCTTCATTATCGACACATCACCGGGCCATTTCGAGCCCCGTCGCGCAGCCGCCGGCAGGAGCCTGCACGGGCCGGATCACCACTCCAGGTCGAGCGCGTCCGTGAGGAAATGGACGAAGGGAGACGCGGTGCGGAACGTGAAAGCGACCTCCGCCAGGAAGCCGGGCGCACACGCCTCGCGCTGGGGGAACTTCGCGACCGCGATGAAGTCCTTCCGCTTCAGGTCCTCGATGTGCGGATCCTCCGGATCGAACCCGCGCGGCGGCCCTTTCAGCTGCTCACCCGAGAGCTCCAGCCGGTCCCGGAACGACTTGGCGCGGAGAATCTTCTTCCAGCGTGCGGGGTCTTCCACGATCGCCTTCCGAATGGAAAGCTGCGCCGCCGTGTCCGGGCGCCAGATCCCCACCCCGACGAAGACGTTCTTCGGCTCCAGGTGCACGTAGAAACCGGGCGTATGCACGTCCTTGGCCCGGGCGTGCCGGAACTGGACTCCCGCGTGCGTCTTGTACGGACGCTTGTCCTTGGAGAAGCGCGTGTCCCGGTGGATCCGGAAGATGGACCCGCCGACCGGCCGCGGATCCGCCACGAACGACGGACTGATCTTGCGGAGCGGCTTCCCGAAGTCCAACACGAACTGGATCAGCGGATCGCGCACCTCCCGCTCGTAGCGGTCCTTGTTCCGCTGAAACCACTCGCGCTCGTTGTTCTTGGCCAGTTCCTCCAGGAACCGGAAGAACGTGGTGTTGAAGTGCTGCCTCTTCACGTCGCCGCCTCCTCCGTCGCAGCTCCCAGCCGCGCCAGCAGCTCCCGATACCACTTCCCCGCCGCGGCCGCCCGGCCCGGCAGAGCGCTCGTCCCCCAGATCACCGACAGCGTCCGGCGTGTGGAGCCGTCGGTCTTCGTGCGCTGCGAGTCCTTCACCCCGTTCGCACAGGGCCCCTGCGCGTCGCAAAGGCAGAGAAGTCCGCCCAGGGCGATCTCCTGGCCGGACGCGTTGAACACGTAGGAGTCACCCTCGCCACCCAGACCGATCCGGAACGGCGGGGCGGCCCGGTCCAGATCCACCACGCTGATCGGCAGCCCGCTGTGAAGCGAGACCGCATTGCAGGCGTCCACGGCCGCGTTGATCGCTCCGAGCGATCCGTCGCCGGCGGCCCGCACAAGGTACTCGGAGGCGGGCTTGCCGCGCCCGGTCGGCTTGTAGCCCCCGTGACGGAGGAGGTCGCGCACGGCCGCACGCACGTCCTCGTCCCGCCGGAGAGGCGCGGGGGCCTCTTCGGACAGCAGGGCGATCAGCCACTCCGGCGAGGCCGCGTCCCCGAGCGGCGCCGGGAACGCGGTGGTGAACGCGCACGGCTCCAACAGGGGGTGAGCGTCCACGGTGAGGGTCACGCGACGCAACTCCCGGCCGGGTCAAGACGTTCGATCGCCAGCGCGTCCGGCCCGGGTGAGCTCACGACTTCCCACCGAAGGCGATCGCCAGCGCCAACGCCACGACGATGACCGCGATGAGGGTGGTAAAGAGGAGCCGTCCGGCGGTGTTCGCCAGATTGAAGGTCCAGCCGCGGCCGTTGCGGCCGCGCTTCTTGACCATCACCCGGGTGTCGCGTTCCCCGAAGTAGAAGGGACCACGCCAGTTGGAGGGATCGTCCCATTCCCGCTGATTTCTCTCCCGGGCGTCCACGGCGGCACCTTTCCGGATTGAGCGTCTGGGCGAGCGCGCGTATCTTACCGCGGTCCCCGCCAACCCGCGACCGGAGGGAAGTCCATGGGCGGCATCAAGGTGGACCACACCCACGAGATCAACGAGGCGCACGCGGAGTGGCTCTCGGCCATGACGGAGAAGCACGGGCTCCCCGACGAGGGGAAGGCTCTCCGCATCCTGCTGGATTTCGCCATGCACGAGTGCGACGACAAGGCCCTCTTCGCCGAGATCCGCTGCCACCACTGCTGAGCGGGGGCCGCGCGGCTTCCGGGGCGGATCACTCCGCCGAGCGCTCCGTGACGTAGCCCGGCGCGGGCGCGCCCGATCCCGGCAGATACCGGGTGTCCGGCGGCGGCGGCACTCCCAGCACGATCACGTCGTCGGCGCCGTTCAGGGCGCCCGACGCGCCGCCGACTCCCCCCAGAATCACGGGAGCCAGCAGCGCGAGCGTCCACAGGTCGCTCCCGGCGGCCTCGAACTCCAGTGAGGGAGTCGTCAACCACAAGGCCGCGGCGGTGAACGGCAGGCCGATCAGGAAGCCGCCCCGCGCTCCCTTCAGGGCGCCCAGCCGCCGGCTCCGGAACGAGATCCGTGCGATCGCATCCGTCGATACCGCGCGAGCCTCCCCGGCCTCGTCCCGCCACCGCGTCGTGTCCGGGGCGAATCGGACTTCGTCGGCGGGGGCGAAAGTCCCGGACCCCGTACGCCGGATGCGAACGGGGTGTATCTCGGCTTGCTCGTTCAGAGCGGCCCAGGTGGCGTCATCGGCCGGGTCCAGGTGAGTCACGGGTGTGCCGCAACCCGCGGCGAGGAACGCGGCCGCCGCCGGGAGAAGCGCACCGCAAGCCCTGAGAAACGCGCGGCTCACTCGGAGCCCCCGGGGTCGCCGGGGCGCTCCCGGCTGGGATCCGGGGCCCCCGACGTCGGACGGTAACGGGTGTCCGGGGGCGGCCGCTCCCAGAGCCAGATCACCTCCTCCACTCCCCAGATCCCCCCGAGGATGGCGCCCGCGCCGCCCAGGGTCACCGGGGCGGTCAGCCCCAGGAAAGCCAGGCCGCCGGATCCCTCCACGTGCGACTGCTGACTGAACGCGACGAGCGAGATCACGGCCACCGCCGCTCCCAACTTGAGCCCGCCGTTCGCTCCCTCTCGCGCTCCCTGGGCGTGGCTCCGGAACGAGATCCGACTGATCTCCCGGGTGGGCGCCGCCTGGACCTCACCGGCTTCGTCGCGCCACCGGGTAGTGTCCGGCGCGAACGTGGCCGTGAACACCGGCTGGAACGTTTCGGCGCCGGGGAGGCGGATCCGGGTGGAATCGTTCCCGGCCCGTTCGTTGAGGGTCGTCCAGGTGGCCTCGTCGGACGGGTCCAGGTACTGCGCGGACGATCCGCACCCGGAGCCCGCGAGGAGCGCCAGGATCAGAAGAAGCGCACGACGCCCCCGGCCCGCGGCGGCGCTCATTCCGGCCCCTCCGCGTCCGCGGCCGCTCCCTCGTCCGGTTCCGGCCCTCCGTGAAGGACGAAGTCCTCCCATCCGCCGTCCACGCCGCCGATCGCGGCCCCCACGAGACTCAGGACGCCGGTCACCGCGAGTCCGCCCCCCAGGGCGAGCGCTTTGCCAAAGGGATCCCCACCGCCCCCGATCGCGAAGAGCGCCGCTGCAGTGAGCGTCCCGCCGGTCACCAGCCCGAAGCGGAGTCCCGCCCGGATGCCGCGCCACTCGTCCCGGCAGGACACCCGCGCGAGATCCACGGAGGGAACCGACCGCTCCTCGCCCGAGGCCGGATCCGCCCAGTGCGCGAAGTCCGGCGTGAAGCGCGGATCCCGGACGGGGAGAGCGTCACCCCCGGACAGCGTGACGACCACGGAATCCGCTTCCGTCTTGCGGTTGAGCGCCTCCCACGTCGACGCGGCGGTGGGATCCAAATGCGTCACCGTCCGCCCGCAACCGGAGGCGACCAGCAGCGCGACGCAGGACAGCAGCCACCCGGTCACGCTAATCTGCCGCATCATGCCGGAGCTACCCGAGGTCGAGCACGGCCGCCGCCTGGCCGAGTCCGTCGCGCGCGGACGCGTCGTCCGCCGCGTGTGGTGCGCGCGCGACCCCATCGTGCTGGACGGGGTCTCCGCGGCGCGCATGCGCGGCGCGTTGACCGGCAAGCGCGTGAAGGAAGTCTGCCGGCGCGGCAAACAACTGTGGTTCCGCATGGATCGGCCGCCGCATCCGCTGTTCCACTTCGGGATGACGGGGGCGTTCGTGACGCCGGAATCGGCGCCGTTGAAGCTCGCGTCCAGCAGGTCCGGGCCGGAAAGCGAGTGGCCGCCGCGCTTCTCCAAGATCCGGTTCTTCTTCGAGGACGGCGGCGAGCTGGTCATGACGAACAAGCGGCGCTTGGGCCGCATCCGTTTGCGCGAGGCGCCGGAAGACGAACCGCCGATCAGCCGCCTGGGCTTCGATCCGCTGCTCGACCTCCCGGGACCGCGCACGTTCCAGCGATTGCTGGTCCGGCGCACGGGGAACATCAAGGGTCTCCTCCTGGATCAGACCTTTTCCGCGGGCGTCGGCAACTGGATCGCCGATGAAGTGCTCTTTCAAGCCCGCATTGATCCGAGACGGGAGGTCGGCTCCCTCAGTATCGACGAGGCGGAGGCGTTGCGCAAGAAGCTGCGTCTGGTGATCCGGAAGGCCGTGGAGGCCGACGCCGACAAGAGCCGGTTCCCCAAGGCGTGGCTGTTCCATCGCCGCTGGGGCCGGGATCCGGAGGCGAAGACCGCCAGGGGCGAGAAGATCGAGTTTCTGGAGGTGGCCGGGAGGACGACCGCCTGGGTGCCGGCGGTTCAGCGGTGAGAGCTTTCATCCCGTGAGCGCGGTGGGAAGATCACGAGCGCCGTGAAGGACGCGGATCACGGTGACGTGGCTCGGGGAAGGCACATAGAACACGAGGATCTTCGCGAAGTCGGAGAGTGGCCACACGCGCAACCGACGCAAGCGCGGCGATCGGGGCTCGTACTTGGCGCCGATCTCAGGGGTCCGGCGGAGCCGCTCGAACGTCGACTCCGCCGAGCGATACAGGCGCAGTGCGGCGTGGATACTATCCCGCGCGATGTGATCCGCGATCTCGTCGAGGTCCCGCTCCGCGCGGGGGAGGATCCGAAGTCCTCTCACGTTCCTTTCTTCTCCCCGAAGCGCTTGAGGAGGCTCTTTCTCTTCGCCTCCCAGAACTCCGGGGAGATGGTCGCGGCGTCGCCGCTCTCGAGGCCTTCCAATAGGAACTGCTCGAGTCTTCGTTGTGCGGCTTCGGACTGGTCCTTGCGGATCAGATCGCGGAGGTACTCGCTGACATTGCCGTAGCGGCCGGCTGCGACCTGGGCTTCGACCCAATCGCGCATCTGCTGCGGAACAGAGATGTTGATGCTCGTCATGCGGTTCTCCGAGTGGATGGAGTATCGGCGCAATGGCATCTAATGTCAACCAATGACATAGCCCATTGGGAACGCACGGCCGGAGAGCGGAACACAAGGCATTGATGAATAGTGACTTCGGGCAGGACCCGGTCACCGCACCGGCGATGCGGCTACCGCAGTCCGCCGGCCCACTTCCGCGTCTGATCCGTCAACTCGTCCAGCACCTGCTCGTCTGTTCGCCCCGAGCGCTTCAGGACGTGGAACGAGTGGTCCGCCCCCTGCACCACGTGCAGCGTGGCGGAGCGATTCGGGCGAAGCACTTCCTTCAACAGATCCAGATCGGCCAGGTTGTCGCGCGTGCCCTGCAGGAAGAGCATCGGGACGCTGACGCCGGCCAGGTGGTCGCCGCGGGTGGTGGCGGGCTTGCCGGGCGGGTGCAACGGAAACCCCAGGAAGACGATGCCGCGGACGTTCGGAAGCGGGGCCTGCGCCGCGGCCTGGGACGTGATCCGTCCGCCCATCGACTTGCCGCCGGCCAGGAACGGAAGATCGCCCGCCGCCTCGTTCGCGGCGGCCACCGCGGAGCGGACGGTGCCCTCCAGGACGCGGGGCACGTCGGGCCGGCGCTTGCCGGACTCCATGTACGGAAAGTTGTACCGGAACGTGGCGATGCGGCGAGCGGCCAGGCCGTGGGCGACGGCCGCCAGGAACGGATGCGTCATGGGCGCGCCGGCGCCGTGAGCCAGCACATAGAGCCGCTCCGCGCGCGGCGGGCGCACCAGGAGCGCGCTCACTTCGCCCGCGCCGGGGGCGGCCTGGAAGCTCAGCTTCTTCTCGGGTGTCTCGGCCATGGAGAGAGACTAGCATCGGCCTCCTCGCGGCGTGTCCGGTTCCGAACCTCCTTTTCCGGTTGTGGGGTTATAGGATTGAGAGGCGGCCGGCGTCGCGGCGCCGCAGCGGCCAGGCATTCCGCGGCGCCGCAAAAGGAGGCTCTCTTGCCGTTCCGAACGATCCCCCCCGCGCCGGCTCCATCGGCGGCCGGGTTCCGACGGGTCATCAAGCGTCCGGTCGCCCTGACCGTCCTCACACTTCTCCTCCCGGTCGGAGCCGTCCGGGCCGGTGCCGTGCTCGTAGAAGACTTCGAGAGCCCCGACACGGCGAACTTCGCCACGTACAACGCCGGGGAGCTCCTCGTCACGGCCACGAACACGTGGTCCGTCACCAGCACCGGCATCGATCTTTACGAGGCGGCGGCCCGGGCCGAGGCGGCCGCCTTCGACGGCGCCCAGGCCGTGGACCTGGCGGGATCGCCGGGCGCGGGCGTCATCGAGACGACCTTCCCGACGGTCGTGGGGCAGTCCTACGAGCTCGTCTTCCACTACGCAAGAAACGCACTCCTCGGCCTCCTGACCGGAGACGCCCTCGTCGAGGTCGTGGGCGGGTCGACGCTCCTCCAGGCGCAGGTTCAGCACGATCCCGCCTTGCACGCGTTCGATGCGTACCTCCAGTTCCGCGGGAGCTTTACGGCCGACGTCACCGTCACCACGTTGCGATTCACGTCCCTGAATCCGGACAACACCGGGATCACCCTGGACGGAATCTCCATCGCCACGACGACCGCGGTCGGCGCGGGGACGGAAGTGGAGCCGTCGACCTGGGGCCGCCTCAAGGGGCGGTTCCGCGACTAGTCGGCGCTTCTACAACGAAAGCTCCATCTGGGTCCGCGGCTCGCGCGGCGGGGGCGAAGCCGGCGGATCCGGAGCCGGGTTGAGAGGCGGCGCGGCATCCCCCGTGCCCCGCTTCTGCAGCCCCGTCTTCCGGGTCCAGAGCTCCCACAGGTCGTGGACGGATTCCCAGTACCGCCCCTCTCCCCGCTGGCGCTCCCCGAAGGCCGACTTGTTCAGCTCGCCCCCGCGCGCGTCGCGGATGCGCTGCTCCACGCGCGCGGCGCGGAGCGGAAGCTGGTCGTGCAACCGCTGGAGGAACACGTCCTTCACGCTGCCCGGCAGGCGAAGCAACGCGTAGAACGCGGACGTGGCGCCGCACCGCTTCGCTTCCTGGAGAACGCCGGGGATGTCCGCGTCGTTGAGTCCGGGAATGATGGGGCTGACCGAGACGCCCACCGGGATTCCGGCTTCCGCCAGCACGCGCACGGTCTCGAACCGGCGGCGAACCGTGGGCGCGCCGGGTTCCATCCGCGCCGCGACGTCCTCGTCCAGGAACGGAATGGAGAGGAACACCCGCACGCCGGATGAATCCGCCAGGTGACTGAGCACGTCTTCATCGCGGCGAACGAGCGCGGACTTGGTGATGATCCCCACCGGATTGCGATGCTCCGCGCACACCTCCAAGCAGCGCCGCGTCAGCTTCCACGCGGCCTCCAGCGGCTGGTAGGGATCGGTGTTGCCGGAGAAGACGATGAGCTCGCGTTTCCAGCTCCGTTTGGAAAGAGCCTTGGCGAGCTGGGCCGGCGCGTCCGGCTTCACCCAGAGCTTCCGCTCGAAGTCCGTGCCGGCGCCCAGCCCCAGGTACTCGTGGGTGCGACGAGCGTAGCAGTACGCGCAGGCGTGGAAGCAGCCGCGGTACGGATTCACGCTCCAGGTGAAGTCGATGTCCGGGCTCTCGTTCTTGCTGAGAACGCCGCGGGACCGGTCCTCCCACACCTCCAGCTCCGCGACGGGCGGTTCGCCGATGAGTTCCCGGTGCTCGGCCAAGTAGGGGTTCGGCGGATTCCAGACCCGTCGCGGGGCTCGAGGCGCAGAAGGCATGACGGGGAAACTACTAGACGAATGTCTGGTCTGTCAACGGGGAGTCTGCTGTCGAGGACAACAATACTGAGCCCGGGAGGTGCCGCAACCAGGATCCCCGCTTGACGCTGGTGAATTATCACATATGATAATCCCATGCGACCCGAAGAACTGGGTTCCGAGATCCGACGACGCCGTCTCGAACGGGGCTGGACCCTGGCCGATCTCGCCCGGCACGCGGGAACCTCCGCCCCCACGGTCCACCGGTACGAGACCGGCTGGCGCCGCTTCGAGATCGGAACGCTGGACAAGCTGGCCGCCGCACTCGGCTGCCGTCTGGAGCTCGGGCTCACGGAGGTCCGCGGCCGCACGCCCGCGCAGCCCGGCCCGGCCGACCTCGTACGGCAACTGAGCCGGTTGTTCTGGGACCGCAGGCTCCGCGTCCCCGACCTGGAGCGCTACCCGGAATGGGTTCTGCGACGCACGCTGGAGTACGGATCCCTGGACGACGTCCACGCTCTCATCGCCTACTACGGCCGCGACCGCTTCCTGGACCTCGTTGCGGGTCTTCGGCTGGAGTCCGGGCGGGCGCGTGCGTTCTGGCGCGAGATCCTGCAACTGGAGGGGCGCGAGTGCACGACAAGGTTCTCCCGCGAGGAAGCCGACGCCTCCTGGATTCCCTAGAGGCGAAAGACCCCGATCTTCTCGCGGACTGGGTGCTGGCGGGAGGAACGGGGCTGGCGTTGCAGCTGGGGCACCGGCGCTCGGAAGACTTCGACTTCTTCCGGAACGACACTTTCGACGTTCCCGAGCTGAGTCGCAGGATGTCCGGCCACGGCAAGTGCGAGATGCTTCGCCAGGGCGACCGTGACCTCACGGTGCTCCTGGACGGCGTGAAGCTCTCGTTCTTCCAGGTGCCGGAGCCGTTCCTGCACGCAAAACTTCCGTATCGCTCCTTTCACGTTGCGGCTCCCCGGGACATCGCGTTGATGAAGCTGGCCGCGGTGTCCGGGCGAG
>Ga0102947_1000525_pt1 | contig 13692 bp, 11 predicted proteins | sample SalPon2A_A_D2_MG_FD_78210 | JGI IMG/M metagenome (GOLD analysis project Ga0102947, IMG submission 78210) | Soil microbial communities from South San Francisco under conditions of wetland restoration - Salt Pond MetaG R2A_A_D2_MG | ecosystem: Environmental > Terrestrial > Soil > Wetlands | place... | reverse complement strand
GGACTGGAGTCGGGGGACCGGCTGCCCACGCGGACCGTGGTCTGGTGCGCGGGCATCGCGCCGCCGCCGCTGCTGGGATCGCTGGGGTTGCCGCTGGACGACCGGGGCTATCTCGTCTGCGAGGAGTCGCTGCGGGTGCGCGGTCACAAGAACGTGTGGGCGATCGGGGACTGCGCCGTGACGCTGGACCCCCAGGGACGCCCGCATCCCGCCACCGCCCAGCAGGCCGTGCGCGAAGGGGAGCACCTAGCGCGCGGTCTCGCCGGCGTTCTCTCCGGGCGCGAGCCGCGGCCGCTGTCCTACCGGACCGCGGGATCGCTCGCGGCGCTCGGATCGCGGCGCGGCGTGGGAGTCGTCTACGGGATCCCGGTCAGCGGATGGTTCGCCTGGTGGCTGTGGCGGACCGTCTATCTGATGAAGATGCCGGGGGTGGGCCGCCGCCTCCGCATCGCCCTGGACTGGACGCTGGACTCCCTGTTTCCCCGCGACTACGTGCAGCTGGGGATCCACGGGCCGGACCGGAAGGCGGACGGCTGAGCTGCCGCGGCGGCGACCGCTCCTATCTCGCGCGGCTCACCCAGGCGGACGCGGCGAGCGAGACCGCCGCGAACGCCACGGTCACCCCCGCGCAGATTCCGGCCCCGGGCACGTCCGGCGCCGCGACCCCCAGCGTGTGTTGCAGCCACGTTCCGCCGTAGGTCAGCGGGTTCGCCGTGACCAGGAAGCGCAATACGTGAGGCAACCCGGTGGTGGGGAACATCGCTCCGGAGAGAACCCACATCGGCATCAGGAGGAGATTCATCACGCCGTGGAAGCCCTGCACGGAATCCAGGCTCCACGCGAACGCGAACCCCAGCGCGGACAGAGCCACCGCCAGGGTCAGCACGGCGGCCAGCACCGCGGGCAGATCGGCCGGCGACACGGACAACCCGCCCAGTGCCGCCACCCCCAGCAGCAGCAACGCCTGCAGCGTGGCGATCGTCGCCGCGCCGACCACTTTGCCCAGCAGGATCGCCGCTCTTCCGACCGGCGCCACCAGGACTCCCTGCAGGAATCCCTCGTGCCGATCCTCGATCACGGAGATGTTCGCGAAGATCGAAGTGAACAGCAGGATCAGGGTCAACGCGCCGGGGAAGAAGTAGGCGAACGCGTCCACGCCGGAGGCCGGCCGGAACGAGGGCCCCAGTCCGCCGCTGAACAGCAGCCAGAAGATGAGCGGCGTTCCCAGCGATCCGATCACCCGGCTCCGCTGCCGGAAGAAACGGACCATCTCGCGCCGCCACAGCGACGCCGCGGGAAGCAACAGGCTCTCAAGCACCGTCGTCCTCCGGATTCCAGGCGCGTCCCGTCCGGTGGAGGAACACGTCCTCCAGGGACGGCCGGGAGACGGTGGCGGAACGCACGCGGTCCCCGAACGCGCCGAGGAGCTGGGGAAGCAGCTCCGCGCCGCGCGCGCTCTCGGTGCGCACGTGATCTCCTTCCACGGTGACGTCGCCTCCGAACTTCTCCCGGACCACGGCGGCCAGCGCCGGCGCGTCTTCCGCGGCCAGGGTCACGACGTCTCCGCCGATCCCGTTCACCAGCTCGTCCGGCGCGCCTTCGGCCACCAGCGTGCCGCGGTCGAGCAACGCGACGCGGTCGCAACGGGCGGCCTCGTCGGTGAGGTGCGTCGTGAGCAGGACCGTGGTGCCGCGCTCGTCGCGCAGCTCGGCGAGCGTTTCCATCAGCTCCCGGCGGGCGGTGGGATCCAGGCCCGTCGACGGCTCGTCCAGGAGCAGGATCTGCGGTCGATGGAGCAGCGCGCGCGCCAGGTCCACGCGGCGCGCCAGTCCTCCGGACAGCGTGTTCGCACGATCGCCCGCGCGGTCCGCGAGGCGGAAGCGGTCCAGCATCTCGCCGATGCGCGCGGAGAGCTCGCGGCCGCGGAGGCCGTGAAGGTGTCCCTGGTGCATCAGGTTCTCGCGGACGCCGAGCCGGGCATCCAGGCTGGGCGACTGGAACGCCACGCCGAGCGAGCGCCGGACCGCGCGCGCCTCCCGCACGACGTCGTGCCCCAGGACTTCCGCGCTTCCCCGGTCCGGGCGGAGCTGCGTGGCCAGGATGCGGAACAACGTGCTCTTTCCGCCGCCGTTCGGCCCCAGCAACGCGAAGAGGCCGCTGCCCGGAACCTCCAGGTCCACGGATCCGAGCGCGGTGCGATCGCCGTAGGAGTGCCCGATCCCCCGGCAGGTGACAGCGGCGGTCACGCGGGCTCCGCCGCGGCCGCCGGAGCGGGGTCGAGCAAGCGCCGCGTCCACAGGTTCACGAGAGCCACGTTCGCGAGAAGCAGCGCGCCCACCGTCTGGTGCAGCGTGGTGATCCACACCTCCGCGGCAGGCGGGGCGCCTTCCCCCGCGCGGGAGCTCACCAGGAAGAACGCCAGCCCCCCGAGCACGACTTGAACGGTCACGTGGCCGAGAAGCGCGCCCGCCGCCTTGCGAAGCGCCACCACCGACTCGTGCCCGCCCAGGACTCGCACGCCCACGATGACCACCGCCGCCAGCACCACCACCGCGAACGCCAGGTGGAGCATCGTTCCCTCGCCGGTGTGACGGGCCCGGACGCCCAGGACGAGCTGCACCAGCAGCACCGCCATCGCCAGCGCGGCGAAAGCGCGGTCACCGCCCGCGGCGGGGGAGGTCTCCGCGTGGCGTCGTTCCTTCCACGTGGGCGAAGTGAACGCGGCGAGGCAGACCATCCAGGCGAAGAAGAGCTGGCCGGTGATCCCATGGACCATCGCCAGAGTGAGGTTGGGGCGAACGATCTCCGGCGAGGTCGTCATCGTGAAGTGGCCCGTGACCCGGAGCCCTCCCAGGATCCCCTGCGCGATGACGAGGAGGACGGCGACCGCACCCGCGCCCTTCACCCAGCCGCGCCGCTCCGTCAGCAGGATCCGCACGAACAGCGCGACCGTCGTGAGGCCGACGAGGGAGCCGAACAGCCGGTGGGCGTGCTCGAAGTAGATGCCGCCCACCATTCGGCTGAGCGGGTAGAGGAACATGTTGTAGCCGTATGAGTTCGGCCAGTCGACGACGGCCAGGCCCGCTTCGTGGCTGGTGACCAGTCCGCCCAGCAGAACCAGCACCAGAGTGGCCGAAGCGGCGACCCGTGCGAACGCCGCCGTCCAGTCCGGTGGGGAGGCGGGCGCCGCCCCGCGGCCGCCGACCGCCGCGCCCAGCGCGCCGCATGCCGCGCCGAGCAGCAGCGAGCCCGGAATCCAGATCAGCAGCGACGGCACGATCGAGTTCGGCTGATCGCCGGACAAGAGGCTTCCCAGCACGAGCAGATTCACCATCGAGGCGACGATTCCCGCGGCCGCCCCGGCGCGCGGTCCGCTCCCGGTCTTCCGGGCCGCGATCGCCCCGCCCGCCGCAAGCACCGCCAGCAGCAGCCCGAGCAGCGCCGGGCTGGGGAGGGAGGCCGGCGGCAGCCGGAATGCGAACCCCAGCGCCCACATGGCCAGGGCCGTTCCGAAGCCGGTCACCAGGTCCGCCGGGCCCACCGAGTCGCGAGACGTCATCATCGACCTTTCATCGAGGGACCGGGGAAAGGTATGCTCAGGATCACCGGCTTTCCAGGGCTTCCTTTCGGCGGAGCCCGGGCTCCTCCCTCGCGCGCGCATTCCCTCGGAGGTTGCCATGCTTGACCGCGTTCCGATCCCGCGCGCCGCCGGTCTCGTCGGCGCCGCGATGCTGGCCCTGTCTTCGTCCTGGTCCTTGGCCGCAACGCCGAATCCGCACCGCTCGGTGGTCGGCCTGTCGTCGCCCTCTGCCCCGTGCCAGTACCGGTTCCGGGCGGACGGCGCGTACCCGCTCACGCTGTATGTCACCGTGCGCGACGCGTTCGATACGCCGGTGCCCGATCTCGACGTCGACGTGACCGCCGCCCCGGCCGGGGGCGCCGTCTTCTGCTCCTGTGAGTCCCTCGTGCAGGGAGGGGTGACCGACGCGATCGGCGCCGTGCCGCTCGCGTTCTCGCGGTTCGGGGGACACGGGACGCTGGATCTGGCGATCACCGCGCGCCCGATCGCCGGGATGATCGAGATCTGGACGGGCAGCGTCGAGTTCACCAGCCCCGATCTGAACGGCAGCTGCGAGGCGATGAGCTCGACGAACGTGTTCGACCTCGGAGCCTGGGCGGGAGGCCTGCCGCCCGGCTACACCGTCGAGAGCGACTACGACTGCAACGGGGTCGTGGACGTCTTCGACCTGGGCGTGCTCGCGGGGGGGCTGGGACTGGGCTGCTCGCCCTAGGGTCGTGTTCCTCGCGCATTTCCAAGGGGGTTCTCATGTCTGCACGCGTTCTTCGGCGCCGGCTCGTCGTCGCGACTCTCGCGCTGGTCGTCCCTTCCGGATCCGCGCTCGCCGGGGTTCCTGCTCCGCGCGGCAGCGGTGGTTGCGCGGAAGGGGACGTGGGCGTGCCCTGGGTGAACCGCTCCTCGGTGGCGCTTTCCGGAGCGGGAGCGCCCTGCCAGTACCGGTTCCAGGCGGCCGGTCTGAAGGACCAGCTCGTCATCGACATCACGGTCCGGGATCTGTTCGACGCGCCCATTCCCGACATCGACGTCAAGGCGGCGCTCATTCCGGGAGTGTCCGCGGCGGTCTGCAGCTGCGAGCCGCTGGAACAGGTCGTGACCACGGACGCGCTCGGCGTGACCCAGGCGGTCTTCTCGAGGCTGGGTGGCCGCGGAACGCTCGACGTCACCGTGACCGCGAGCGCCTACTGCAACGGTCAAATGGCGAACATCACGCTGGGAGAAGAGACCGTCTCGTTCACGACTCCGGACCAGAACGCCAGCTGCGAGACGATCAACCCGTCGACGAACATCTTCGATCTGGCCTGGTGGGCGGGCGGCCTGCCGCCCGGGTACGACGTGACCAGCGACTTCAACTGCGACGGGGTCGTCGACGTCTTCGATCTTGGCGAGTTGGCGGGCGGGCTGAACGCCGGCTGCGGCCCCTAGCCGGCGCGCTCCCTTCCGCTACGCGTAGAAGGCCTGCTGCACCAGGTACTCCTGCTCCACCGCGTGCATGCTCTGGCTGCCGGTCGCGGAGGAGCCGGCCGGCGGTCGTCCCGCGAAGCTGAGGCGCCGGTCGTCCGGCAGACGGTCGCGGAGCTTGGTGAGCTGGTAGTGGTAGGCGCCCATGTTCATGGGTTCCTCCTGGACCCACTTGATCTCCTTCGCCTTGGGGTACCGGCTGAGGATCTCCTCCAGGTCGTCGGAGGGGAACGGGTAGAGCTGCTCGAACCGCACGACGGCGCGCCCCTTCACGTCATGCTTCTCGCGGAAGGCCATGAGGTCGTACGCCACCTTGCCCGAGCACATGAGCAGGCGCTCGGCGTCCGGGTCGCGGTGCTCGGGCAGATCGTCCAGGAGAAGGTGGAACTTCTCGTCGGTGAACTGGCGGCACTCGCTCTTGGCGCTGGGCGCGCGCAGCAGGCTTTTGGGCGTCATCACGATGAGCGGCTTCTTGGGCTGCTGATGGGCCTGGCGACGCAGCACGTGGAAGTACTGGGCCGCGGTCGTCGGCACCACCACCCGCATGTTCTTCATCGCGCAGAGAGTCAGGAAACGCTCCAGCCGGGCGCTGGAATGCTCGGGCCCCTGTCCCTCGTAGCCGTGGGGGAGGAGCAACACGAGGCCGGAGCCCTGATGCCACTTCTCCCAGGACGACGAGAGGAACTGGTCGATGATCACCTGCGCGCCGTTCACGAAGTCGCCGAACTGCGCCTCCCACAGGACCAGCGCCTCCGGGCTTCCCACGGAGTAGCCGTACTCGAATCCCATCACGGCGAACTCGCTGAGCAGGCTGTCGAACACGACGAAGCGGCCCTGATCGTCGGACAGGTTGCCGAGCGGCGTGTACGGCTCGCCCGTCTCCTGATCCATCAGGACGGAGTGGCGCTGGCTGAACGTGCCGCGGCGTGAGTCCTGTCCGGAGAGGCGCACCGTCGTCCCCTCCAGCAGCAGCGATCCGAAAGCGAGCGCTTCCCCGGTGGCCCAGTCCACCGAGTCCTCTTTCAGCATGGCGCCGCGGGCCTTGAGCTGCTTCGCCAGCTTCGGGTGCACGTGGAACCCGTCCGGGAACGTGGAGGCGGCTTCCAGCACGTGCTCCAGGACGTCGCGCGACACGCCGGTGTCCACGGAAGGCTTCGCGTCGTCCTTCATCGGGTGCTTGGGGAGAATCGGCTGCGGCGGGGCGCTGTTGTCCGTGGCGTCGAACGAAGCCTGCAGGCGCGCGCGGAAGTCCTTGCTGACCGCCTCCGCCTCCTCCTCCGTGATCTCGCCGCGGCGCACCAGCGACTCCGTGTACAGCGTTCGCACCGGGCGCATCCGGGAGATGGCGCGGTACATCAGCGGCTGCGTGAAGCTGGGCTCGTCGCCTTCGTTGTGGCCATGGAGCCGGTAGCACAGGACGTCGACCACCACGTCGCGGCGGAACTCCTCCCGGAACGCCAGCGCCAGATCGATGGCGCGGATGCAGGCCTCCGGGTCGTTGCCGTTCACGTGGAAGATGGGCGCCTGGATCATGCGCGCGACGTCGGTGGGGTATTGCGTGGAGCGCGCATCCACCGGCGACGTCGTGAAGCCGATGCCGTTGTTCACGACCACGTGGACGGTGCCGCCGGTTCGGTAGCCGTGAAGGTCGGAGAGGTTCAGCGTCTCGGCCACCACGCCCTGCCCCGCGAACGCGGCGTCGCCGTGGATCAGGACCGGCAGCACCGATCCGCGCTCCGCGTCGTCGCGCTCGTCCTGCTTCGCGCGGGCGATGCCTTCCACCACCGGGTCCACCGCTTCCAGGTGACTGGGATTGGAGGCGAGGGTGAGACTCAGCTCGCCGCCGCCGAGCGCCGTGTGCACGCCGCCGGCGCCCAGGTGGTATTTCACGTCGCCGGAGCCGTCCAGGCTCTCCGGATCCAGGTCGCCCTCGAACTCGCGGAAGATCCGCTCCAGGCTCTTGCCCAGGATGTTCGCCAGGACGTTCAGGCGGCCGCGGTGCGCCATCCCGATCACCGCCTCCTGCACGCCGACGCGGTGCGCGGACGTGAAGAGGTGGTCCAGCACCGGGATCAGCACCTCGGCGCCTTCCAGGCTGAATCGCTTGTGGCCGACGTACTTCGTGTGGAGGAACTTCTCGAACGACTCCGCGGCCACCAGCCGGTCCAGGATCCGGCGCTTCTCCGCGGCGTCGGTCCACTCCTCGCGGGCGCTTCCCTCCACGCGGTCCTGGATCCACTTCTTCTGATCGGGATCCTGGATGTGCCGGTACTCGATCCCGATCGTCTGGCAATACGACGCCCGCAGCACCTCCAGGGTCTCGCGCAGGGTCATGCGGTTCCGCCCGGCGATCCCCCCCGTGATGAACTCGCGGTCGTAGTCCCACACGGTGAGACCGTAGAACTCCGGGTCCAGCTCGGCGTTCGCGGGGACCTCGCGGGCCAGCGGGTTCAGGTTCGCGATCAGGTGGCCGCGCACGCGGTACATGTTGATGAGGGAGAGGACCTTCGCTTCCTTCTCCACGAGCCCGGAGTCCGTGGCCGGATCCGCATAGGGGTTCCGGTCACGCAGCGCGACCAGCGGCTGGTGGGCCACGCCGAGGCTCTCGAAGATCTCCTCGTAGAAGCCCTCCGCGCCGTTGAGCAGCTGATCCACGGTGGCGAGGAACGCACCGCTCTCGGCCCCCTGGATCACGCGGTGATCGTAGGTGCTGGTCACCGTCATGATCTTGCCCACGCCGATCGAGGCGAGGGTGCGCGGATCCGCCGAACGGAACTCCGCCGGATAGTCGATCGCCCCGATTCCCACGATGAGTCCCTGTCCCTCCATCAGGCGCGGGATGGAGTGGACCGTCCCGATCATCCCCGGGTTCGTCAGCGTCAGCGTCGTGCCCGCGAAGTCGTCCGGGCCGATCTTGTTGTCGCGGACCTTGCGGATGATCCCGTCGTAGGCGTCCAGGAACGAGGCGAAGTCCATCGCGTCCGCGTCCTTCACGTTGGGCACGAGCAGCGTCCGCGATCCGTCCTTCTTCTCGACGTCCACCGCCAGGCCCAGGTTGACCCGGCGCGGCACCACGCGGTGCGGGACGTCGTCGACGGACTCGTACGAAGCCGTCATTCCGGGCCAGCTTCGCAGCGCTTTCACCAGCGCGAACGCGATGAGGTGCGTGAAGCTCACCCTGCGGCCGGAAGCCTCCTGCAGCGACTGGTTCAGGATGCGCCGGTTCTCCTCCAGCACGCGCACCGCGACGTCGCGGACCGACGTGGCGGTGGGCACGTGGAGGCTGCGCTCCATGTTCTCGACGATGCGGGCGGCCACGCCGCGCAGCGGCTGCCGGTCCGGTCCGGCCTCGGTGCCCTCTTCCTGGCCGGAACGATCGGAGGCGGCGTCGGGCTTCGGCTCCGCGGGACGATCGCGGGCGGCATCGGGCTGGGCCGGCTCCGCGGGACGATCGCGCTCAGCACCCGGCGCGCCGCCGCCGTTGTCGGAGCCCTCTTTCCGGTCTTCCAGGAAGTGGCGCCACGGCTCGCCGACGGAGTCGGGGAACTCGTGGAACTGCCTCAGTTTTTCCTCGATCAGCCACGCGTTGGGGCCATAGATGCGGGCGTCTTCGGTCTGCGGGTCGCGGTCGCTCAAAAGATGCCGGGCTCCTCGCCGGGGGGTGCCGCTGGGGCCCGACCATTCTACGGCAGGAGTACGGCACGATCACGCGCGATCCTGAGGGAAGCAGTCGACCGGGCAGTCCGGAAGCGGACCACCTCCCGGGAGTGCCCGGGGAGCGGCCGGTGGCCGCCCGTGCCGGAGGCGGCTACACTCGGCGGAACTCCCCTGGGGACCGCTGATGAATCCCGTGCACACGCTCGCCGCACCGCATCCGCCGGAACGAGCCGCGGCCGGGCGTCCGCGCCCGATCGTGCTCGGCTGGGGCACCGCGGTTCCGGGGCATCGCTATCGGCAGGCGGAGCTCGCGGAGCATCTGTCCCGACCCCTGGATCCCAGACTTGCACGGCGCTTGAAGGCCGCGTTCCGCGGCTCCCGCGTGGAAACGCGGCACAGCGTCCTTCCCGACTTCCGGGCCGGCGTCACGAATCCGGTCCTTTTCGACGGCGCCGAGCCGACCACCGCGCAGCGCCTGACGGTGTTCCGCCTCCGGGCGCCCGGGCTGGCGGAGGAGGCGGCCCGGGCGGCGCTGGAGCAGGGCGCGGTCGGGCCGCAACGCGTGACCCACCTCCTCTTCGTGACCTGCACCGGGTTCTCCGCGCCGGGACCGGATCGGGAGCTGGTTCTGCGGCTGGGGCTGTCGCCCTCCGTGCGCCGCGTGTTGATCGGGTTTCAGGGCTGCAGCGCCGGAATCGTCGGGCTGCGGACCGCGGCCGAGATCGTCCGGGGCGATTCGTCGGCAGTCGTGCTTGTTGTCTCCTGCGAGCTTTCCAGCCTTCACTTCCAGCAGAACTTGAAGGAGGGCGACCTCCGCGGGCACGCGCTTTTCGCCGACGGGGCGGGGGCGGCGGTGGTCGCGGCGTCGGACCGGGCCCGCGGGCGGCAGAACGGAGTCCGGCTGGAGCTGGGAGCCGGAAGCAGTCTCCTTCTTCCCGACTCCGAGCGGGACATGACCTGGGACGTGGAGGACACGGGGTTCCGCATGGGGCTCTCCTCCCGGGTCCCGGACGCACTGGCCGCCGGGCTCCCGGCTCACGTTCGGGGGATCACGCGCGGGACTCGGGTCCGGCACTGGGCGATCCATCCCGGCGGCCCGGCGATCCTGGCCCACGTCGCGCAATGTCTGGGCGAGCCGCTGGAGTCCCTGGACGCCGCGGCGGAGGTGCTCCGGACGTGCGGCAACATGTCGTCGGCCACGATCTTCTTCGTCCTGGAGCGCATGGCCGGGGACGCCGCGCCCGGGGACGGCGTGGCGATGGCCTTCGGGCCGGGGCTGACCGTGGAGTCGCTGGCGTTCCGGGTTGCGGAGGACTCGTGATGGACCTCGCCGTTCGCAGCGACGATCCCGAGCGCATGGACCACGCGGACGTCGACGTGGCGGAGATGCGCCGTGCGCTGGCCGACCTGGACCGGCTTGCTTCCTTTCTGGGCGGGTGGTCGTCCAGCTTCGGTCCGCTGCGGACCCGGCTCGTGGGACGGAAGCAGGTGCGCATCCTGGACGTGGGAGCGGGAAGCGGGGCGATGGCCCGCGCGCTCGTCGGCGAAGCCCGTCGGCGGGGTGTCGACGCGCGCGTGGTGGCCGCGGACCTGCACCCGTCCGCCTGCCGTGTGGCCCGGGAGGTGGCGCGGAGAGAGGACGCCTTGCACGTGGCTCGCGCGGACGCACGCCGCCTTCCGTTCGCGGACGGAGCGTTCGACTTCTCGTTCGGGTCGCTCTTCCTGCACCACTTCGACGGCGAGGAGCTTCGGACGATCCTGAGCGAGATGCGCCGGGTCGCGCGGGAAGGAGTGGTGGTCGCGGACCTGGAGCGGAGCCGCCCCGCGTACTGGGGCGTCTGGCTCGCCTCGAGACTGCTGACGCGGTCGCCGGTGACGCGCCATGACGGACCGCTTTCGGTGCGTCGCGCGTTCCGCCGGGAGGATCTGGAAGAGTGGCGGCGCGTGAAGGGGCTGGGCGGACTCCGGTGGCGACGGGCGCTTCCGTTCCGCTGGGTGGCCTGGACGTTCGATCCCGCCCCGGCGGGGGAGGCGAGCTGATGCGGACCGGCTTCGACGCCGCCGTGATCGGCGGGGGACCCGCGGGAAGCGCGGCCGCCGCCGAGCTGGCGGGGCGCGGGCTTGCGGTCGTGCTCCTGGAGCGGGACGCGGGCGCGGCGAACCGACTCTGCGGGGAGTTCCTCTCTCCGGACGGGGTGGCCAGCGTTCGCGCATTGGGCGGCGGCGAGCTGCTTCACGAAGCCGGCGCGCCGGCGGTCGCACGGTGGAGCGTGGCGGCCGGGGAGCGGGAGATTCGCGGCGAGTTCGCCGCGCCGGGAGCGGGGATCTCGCGGCGGCGTCTGGATCCCGGACTCCGGGCGATCGCGGCGGCGCGGGGCGCGGAAGTGCGTGAAGGCTGCCGCGTGACCGCGGTGGAGCCGGAGGTGGCCGGCCGGCGGATCGTTCGGATCGCGGGGGACGAGCCCCTGGCCGCGCGCGCGGTTCTCGGCGCGACCGGACGAGGCGCCCGGGTTCCCGGGTTGACTCCGGAGCGGACGAGGAAGCGCCCGCGGCACATTGCGCTGAAGGCCCATTTCCGTGGGGCCGGGATCGGCGTGGTCCGGGTGTTCGCGCTGCGCGGTGCGTACGTGGGCTTGTCCCCGGTGGAAAACGGGGAAACGAACGTCTGCTTGCTGGCGAGCCGCAGCGCGTTCGAGCGCGCGGGCCGGGATGCGGATATCCTGCTGGAGGCCGCAGCGCAGCGCAGTTCCCTTTTCCGCTCGGCGTGGCGCGGGATCGAACGCGCGGAGCCGTGGGTCTCCGCGGCCGGGATGGACTGGAGCCGGCGCGCTCCGGTCGGGCCGGCCGGACTTCTGGCCGGCGACGCGGCCGCGGAGATCGCTCCGTTCCTGGGGGAGGGCATGTCGATGGCGATGGAGAGCGGGCGGCTGGCGGCGTTGTGGACGGCGGCCGCCTTTTCCGGGGCGGGAGCGGGGCCCGTTTCGATCGCGGCCTATTCGAGGCAGTGGCGGCGGCGCTTCCGGGGCCGGTTGCGGACGGGCCGCGCCCTGCACGGATTGATGCTGTCGCGGCACGCTTCTGCAGCGGCCGTGCGGGCGTTGGGACTGGTGCCGGGCGCGGCGGATCGCATCGTTCGCGCGACACGGGCCGAGCTGATCGGAGAGTGTCCATGAGGGCCGTCATCCTGGCCGGAGGGCGCGGCACGCGCCTCGCGCCGTACACCGTCGCGTTTCCCAAGCCGCTCATGCCGCTGGGCGAAGAGCCCATCCTGGAGATCGTGGTCAAGCAGCTGAAGCACTACGGCGCCGAGCGGATCACGATGGCGGTGGGGCACTTCGCCGATCTGATCCAGGCGTACTTCGGGGACGGATCCAAGTACGGCATCGCCATTGACTACTCGCGGGAAGACCGGCCGCTGGGCACCGCCGGCCCGCTGCGACTGATCGACGACCTGGAGGACGACTTTCTCGTCGTGAACGGGGATCTGCTCACGGACCTGAACTTTCGCGCGCTGATGCACCGTCACGTTCAGCAGGGCAACGACGCGACGATCGGCGTCTACTCCAAGGAAGTGAGAATCGACCTGGGCGTGCTGACGCGGGATCCGGAAGGCAGGGTCACCGGCTACGACGAGAAGCCGGCGTTGCACTACGAGATCTCCATGGGCGTGTACGCGCTGTCCAAGAGCGTGCTGTCGCTCCTGCCGGAGGACTACTTCGACTTCCCGGACCTGGTGCTGGAGCTGATCCGTCGCGAGCGGCGCATCCGCGGCTTCAGCTTCGACGGCAGCTGGTTCGATCTCGGCCGCGAGGCGGACTACGGGAAGGCGGTCCAGGAGTTCGAGGCGGAGCGCGGTCGGTTCCTACCGGGGGGGTGAGGCGCTCCGGTGAGCCCGCGTTCCTCTTACCGGTAGAGTGCCTTGACTCGTCCCCAGCCGCTTCTGTCGAGGCCTACCGAATCTTCGAGTTGGATGATTCCGGCCAGCACGGGGCCGAACGGGCACCCCGCCACGGTGAGCTCGACGTCGGGGAGCGTCCCGCTGTTCAGGAATCCGTTTACGGGAGTGAACGACGCGATCGAGACGTCGGAGCTCAGGGAAAACCGTGTGCTGGCCAGCCCGCCACCGTGACCCCATTCGCAAGCTAGCCAGAGATAGACCGTCCCTCCGGTTGCGGCTCCGGTAGTGTCAAAGGGATCCAAGATGGAGCGGCTGACGGAAAAGCCGATCGATCCGTAGCCGGGTAACCACTCCACCGCCGTGCAGAAGTTGGTGTCGCCGCAATGCTCCCCGGAGGTGGTGCCCCAGCCGGACCACTCCGTTGGATAGCTGAAGAGCTGCTGGCAGGGAGTCGCCTCGATCTGTCCGGAAGAGTGCGGTCCGATGCAAACGCTGGCGGCAAGTGCCGGGACCGGCAGCAGGCTGAGCGAGATCGCGGTCAGAATGCGCTTCATGGTCCCCCCCCTCGGTCGAGTGCGCGCGACGATCATGGTGAATCCGGGTCGGCCGGGTCAAGAAGGCCGCTCAGAGCCCGAACATCCGGGCCCTCGCAGGAGATCCGGTCCGGCAGCGTTCCTCACGCGTCCTCCGGCGGGTTCTTCTCGAACCACCCCGCGATCGCCGGCATGTTCTTCTCGAAGTCGCCGGGTAGCGGCGTCCCTCGCCGGGTTTCAGGAAGATGCCCGCCCGCTTCGCGGTGCCGCTCTCGTCGGTCATGCTCGCTCCCGGTTCGGCCGCTTCGCGACGGCCATCACGTGTCCGCCCATCCCGATCACGGACGGGTCGTCCTCCATGGCTTCCAGCGACTCGAGCAGGAGCTCCCGAAAGCGATCGTCCTTCCACCGACGCTCCAAATCCGGGATGAGGGAGAACGGTCCCTCCACCAGGAGCAGCGTCGCATCCGCGAAGCCCGCGTCCAGGATCTCCCGGCGCAACTCGTCGGGCCGGTGGAAGAAGCTGGTGGTGAACCAGCCGGGGTTGCCGCCCGGATTCCGGTGCT
>Ga0102947_1000524_pt1 | contig 13708 bp, 10 predicted proteins | sample SalPon2A_A_D2_MG_FD_78210 | JGI IMG/M metagenome (GOLD analysis project Ga0102947, IMG submission 78210) | Soil microbial communities from South San Francisco under conditions of wetland restoration - Salt Pond MetaG R2A_A_D2_MG | ecosystem: Environmental > Terrestrial > Soil > Wetlands | place... | reverse complement strand
CCCGGCAAAAAGCAAAAGAACCCCAGGGGTACAGTCGGTTCACCACCACCGCAAGAGGGCAGCCCCGATCCGGAAAATGACCCTCCGAATGTTGATGGTCAGACCCATACGGGCTCATCGCCTGTATCATTATCCAATGACCCCAGAATGATGAAGGTTTACAGCAAATTCGACTTTGTTCCTGGGGATAAATTGTTATTCTTTGATGATTTTGGGCAGGAAAACGTGGGCGATTTTCCATCCAGGTGGAATACCAATGGTTCCGGGGAGGTTGTTAGTATTAATGATGAAACTGACAAGTGGTTTGAATTGAAAAGCGGGCATTCCAATTATTTTATCCCGGATCTTCCCTCTCTGCCCGAGGAATACACGATTGAATTTGATCTTATCGCAAACGGACTGGATCGCCAAACCGCTTCCACTTCCGTATTAAAAATTATCATTTCTGATAACAATGCATTCAAACTGGGGAATTATGCACTGGCACAATTTTCCTTTTGCCAGTATGCCCCTGTCGGCATGCGGATCAGAAACCGCAGCGGAGATATCAATAACGAGATTGGTGCAGATTTGCGGGATGCGGTGCTCACCCAACCCCATATCTCCATTGCGGTGAACAATCAGCGATTCAGGTTATGGATGAACGAAAAGAAATACATAGATGTCCCCAGGCTGCTCCCGGCGGATCAGCAATTGACCGCTTTAAAGTTTGAACTTCTTTATTTCAGGGATGGCAAAGAACGCCTCTTTATCAAAAACCTGAAAGTAGCCGAAGGGGGACTGGATCTCAGGCAGAAATTGATCGCTGAAGGGAGGGTATCCACCAACGGCATCCTATTCGACTCCGGGAGTGCCAATATACAACCCCAGTCCATGGGGATCATCCGGCAGATCTCCCAGGCGTTGCAGCAGGAAAACAATATGAATCTCAATATTATCGGGCACACGGATTCCGATGGGGAGAATGCTTCCAATCTGGAACTTTCCAAAAAAAGGGCCGATGCCGTAAAAAATGCCCTGGTAACTATTTATGGTATTGATTCCGCCAGACTTTCAACGCAGGGCAAGGGGGAGACCGAACCGATTGGGGACAATAACACTGCTGATGGTAAAGCTCAGAACAGGAGGGTGGAATTTGTAAAAACCTAATCTATGAAACGTACTATTTTAATAGGGCAGCTTGCATTTGTCTGTATTGTGAGTTCCCTGTCATTGCATGCACAAGGCACCCCGGAACCTTGTACCAATTACGGATTCACTTCCCTGATGTTTAATCAGGATGGGAGAATGAGCACAGGTGTTAACGGAAGGGAATTTGACCTGTTCACATTGTTTAAATTAGGAGCCTCCGATATTCCGGATTGCTGGGTCTACAAAAGCCCAAACAATCTGGACCACGTTATTGTCCCCGGTCCCTGGACCGCTACTCCGAATAGTTACCGGAGATCTGTGATCAAAGCTAATTTTGAGGCGATGATCCAGTCCCGGGCCAAATACAGTGAGTATGGCCGTGTACAAAGAAAATGGTTCTTTTTGTTATCGGGTAAAACCATTGATCAGGATGCACAAGCCTACGACTTACGTTCCGAATGCTGGATGCGTTCAGTGGATTGGACCGATGAAAGAGGAACACTGGATGATTTTAAACAAGTTGTTGCCCATGAGGCCGGGCATTGTTTCCAGATTGAGAATTTTGATGGGCCGGATTATTCCTTTCACAACTGGCTTGATGAGAGTAATGCAGATTATATGTCTGCACTGGTTTATCCTGCCAATAACGGGGAGCATTATAGTGCAGAAGAGTTTGATCTGGACAAATCACCTTTCAGACAGGCTTACAATGCCAATGTACTCCTGGCAGATTACGCCAATAGATATTCTCCTTCAGAAACTATTGAATTTGTAAGAAAATCTTTTAAGGTGAGTTCCCGCCAACTTGTACCATACTATAAAAGTATCGGATTTGATAAAATTCTTCATGCGGCCTATTTTAGACATTATAAAGGTGAAATTGAGGATTCTGGCGGAGGCTTTTTTCGAAGGGAACGGGAGGTAGAACTTAAAAAAGATCCCGTTGATCTGATTCCCGGCGTGGCTCCTCCGGTCACAATTGATACCATCCAATCGCAACGCCTTTCGGTATATGCATTGAACTTACCTGCGGGCTATGACTTATCAATAAAAGCCCCGGTTAATAGCAGTGCTGAAACTTTTTTTTCCATTCTCGCCAATGACCAGGAAATTCAACATTGGACAGAAGCTGAGGAAATTGACGGGGAATGTGATAGCCCTGTACGGGTTATCATCCTTGCCAGTCATCTGAATCCAAATAAGGTCACCGGAACCAAAATATCCTATGAACTTAAGGAGCGTCTCGGGTGCTGTGAGCCGGGTATGGTCATAACGGCCAACCCGGATGAGAATGAATTGGACGGGAAATTTTATTTCGATTACTATATTGAATCTGAAGTTATGGCCGTAAGCGACGGGGAAACAAATAGAGTTAAACTAAATTACTATGTGAACTCAAAAGACGGTTCCATGTTAATGCCCCCTTCCTTCTTCCTGGACAACTTCGGGACTGCAGAATCCGGTGGAACAGAGGCTCATGCGGCAATATGGCTGGCCAACGGGCAGATGGTAGGGTACGTAGACGACAAGCACTTTGGGCAAAAGAGGGCCATTACCATTGATGTTAACCAAACCAGGGCTGATGTTATGGGCCCCAGGGCTGTGAATCCTGCTGAATTGTTAAGGGAAGGCCGCAGCAGTGGGGTACCTCCGGCCGCATTACCAATGTATAACGTGTGGTATGACAGGGCTACAGGCTATGCCTATTACAGACCAGAACGGTACCACCCCGATGTGAAACACCTGATGACGGCATATATATCAAATGAGACTACGAATGTCGTTAGCCCGATGTCTTCCTTTGGGTTCATGGTAGGTTTCATCAAAGACCAGGCAGGCAGGAGCAAAAATTTAGTCTACACCAGGTATGACCTCGAAAACGGCGATATGATGGAAGCCCATTTATACCTGCTGGAAAAACGCTGTATGTCTTTCGATGGCAACGGGTACAAAAAAATGACCCTGGGGGCCAGTACGGGTGCCCTTGCGACCATGACTGAAGGGGAACGCCAGGGGTTTGCGGACGATCAGCTGGCATTACAGGCGGAGATGTTGGCCCTGCTTGCGGAATTAAACCGATGCGGCGATAATGAAACTTGTATAAACCGGGTCTCCAGACAGATGAAGGAATTAGAGACGAGAATACAAAATAATATTTATGACCTGCCTGAGAATTCGGACTTATCAGGTAACGCCGGTACCGCATATCAGGAAAAGGAAAGGGCCATTCGGGACCGGATGCTTGAAATTGATGACGAACTACTGGCCAAAGAATTACGCTGTGAAAGGCTCGCGAGGCAAGATGCAAACTGTGGGGGTTGCGTTAGCCTTTTTCTTGAACGCTGCCGAAAGCAATATGAGGAAATTTTGGATAGATTAAGGGAACAGGAGTGTCAACTGGCTAAACTGAAGGGGATGGAAGACATGATGGAAGATTGCGATTAAACTAATTGTATGGAGACCAATGAACACCTTTCCGGTATTAAGGGTTTAAAAACTCAGCTAGGCTTTGCCCTTATAAGCAGAATTAATTGTAGCTAAATAATATTATGAAGATGAGAAGAAAACCATTCTGTCAGCAATGCTTTTGACCCCGATACCGGTCAGTTGCCAGGAACACGGGCCCGGTGTACATGTTTTGCCTAGCATGTAGCAAAGCCGATGCTATTTTACCTGCCGATCATGCTGCGATTCACAGGCCGGATCCGAATCGCAAACCCGGGAATGGTGTTGGCACTAATGGTAATGGCAAAAAAGTAAAGGACAAAGGCGATGAAGACGATAGGGATGCAGCTCAAAACGGGCCTTTTAATTAGAAATTCAATATCCACGTAAATTCGATGTCATGACATTAGCAAAATCATTAAAGCGACTGGGTTTTATAGTCTTTATCCTGTGCATGCAAAATCTCTGGGCCCAACCCCATCCCCTGTGGGACATTGAGTTGGATGTACATACCATATTCAGCGCCCCGTATGATTTCAGGAATGAAGAAGAAATTCCCATCTCCGTTTCCGTTGTAAATTGCAAAAATGAACATCTCTCAGAGCTACTCGGTGGGCTTCCTATGGGTCTCTATAACGTTAAAGTCACGATTGACATTTCCTTTGAAGGACTGGAGCTTCCACCGTTTGAAGAATTCGAAACCAGTAGCGAAATAGGTACTGCGAGCATACGTTGGGTAGAACCAAAAACGCTTGAATATTATGTAAGATATTCCTGCTGGTGGAATTTTACCTATGTAGATAGAACCGAGCCAACGCGGTTTACGTTCTTTTATAAGATACTGGACAAAGAAAATGCCTGGTTTAAAGCCGAGGTTGTGGATATAGAATGGATATCTGGTTGGTCCATGCTCGATCTGGATTTATGGTCGAATGGGGATGTTGACAGCTCCCCAAACAATGGGGTAGATACGGATGGAGACGGGAATTTTTCTAACGATCCGGATGATGAAGATGATGCCGATGGCCTGAAGATATCGGACATGGCCCCTGCCATGAAACCCCTTGATTGCCAATGTTTGGATTCGGCTTCCGATGATCTTGAAGAACCTGTTACAGCCAACCCCGAAGTGGTCGGGGAATCCGTTGAGGGTTCCACAGTAGGGTCTGGCGGCCTAAGTACCGTTGGCAACCCCACTCCCCCAGGCGGCACCAACCCCCTGGGAAACCCGGCTACACCTGGATCTGCCCCGAGTGGAACCCTGGACGCCGAAGCGGGCTGCATGATCGGGGCGAATGTTCCCAGCCCAATGGCTCCCAACCCGGAGGGTACAGAAGGCATCTTCCGGTTCGATTATAAAATTGAATCCATAGCCCGGGCCAGTTTCATCGATGGCGGGCGGAGGCAAACCATGGATCTCAGCGTAAATTACTATGTGAATTCCAATGATGGCTCCCTATTCTTTTCCACGGATACAGGCGGTTTTTTCGGGGCCAATGCCTTTGCCACCAGCGACCGCATGGGCCGGATTGACGGGGTGGTCCAGAAAGCCGACGGACAGCAGGTGATCTACGGCCTTGAGAACCCAACCAGCACCCTGCGTGCCGTTGTCGTAGCCCAGGACCAGACTGCAGCGGACGTAGCCGGCAAAAAACAACTCAATGTAAGCGAGTTTATGAACAGTTTGGGCAGCACAACGCTAAGCCCTGATCCCCTGCCCCCCCACCTGGCTGCGAAATGGGGGAATGTTCCCGGCTATGTGGGGCGTATGAATGACGTAAGCGGAACAAAAAGTACGGTAACTATCTATATGGGCCGGAGCCCGGATATTCGCCCAATCCCGACCAACAGCCCCCTGGTCGGTTTCCTCGTAGGCATTTTTAAGGATCATGTTCAGGCGGACTGCAACAAACTGGCGTTTTATACCCGGATGACATCAGACGGCAGCGATGATTACCTGGAAGTGGAGTTGGTGCATATTGAACCCGCCTCGATTGAATTTGACGGAACCCCCTATAAACTGACCCAATGGGGAGCTGTGCCGGGTTCAACGGCCCGGACCCGAATGCAGGCCCTTCAGGGCCGGATGGAGGCACTGGCCCTCAGCAAAGAAGCAGCAAAGACGGCTCGCAGGAACTGTGCGCCCAACGATACCGCCTGCTATGACCAGTACACCCGCCAGATGGAACAACTGGAACGAGAACTGGAAGATCTAGAATGCCAAATTGCCTGTGATATGGGACTGGAAGAATACGCAGACAATTGTACCTGTCCATAAACGTTGGCAGGATGATAATACGTAAAGCCTAACATCAACTATTAATTCTAAATCTATGAGAACAATAACAATTATAGTATTTCTTTTGAGCATGCCTGTCTTAATGATAAGCCAGGACCTGCAACTCAATGTACATGTACTTCCAACATCCGTGATCGGGGATCCGGCCATATTCAACATTACCGTCCGGAATACGGAGAAGGATTCCGCTCAGAACGTGGTTGTTAAAATTGCCCTCCACTCCGGCCTGGAATTCAAAAGCATTACCCCAAAAAACCTGGATTTTGATCCGGAGACCGGGACATGGCACGTGGGTACTGTGGACTATTACCGGGCACAGGTCCTCGGGGTGATTGCCACGATCAAATCAAAGGAAGACGCCATCTTATCCGCCGAAGTATGGTCCAGCAGCAGCCGGGATCCCGACAGTACCCCCGGGAACGGTGTGGATACTAATGGAAACGGCATCATTGTTCATGACAAGGGGGATGAAGATGACGGGGATGCAGCGCAAAACGGGCCTTTTAACTAACACCATCAAGGCTTCTTACCTTGTGTTAAAGTGAGTAATCTAATATCTTTGTCTTTAAAATATGAGAAAATTTTAGCTATTGCCGCATGAAAATAAATCAAGGGCTATCACATCTAACCCAACTTGTTCTCATCACTTTCATACTTCAAAGTTGCAGAGCACCTTTGACTTTTGAGACATACGATAACAGCATAGATTATCACGGATTGACTGCAATTAACGAATTTGACGGCTACTTATGGTCCGTTGGCGGATATAAATTCACTCCACCCTATGGCACCAAAGTATGGCGCTCCAGGGATGGGGTAGCCTGGAGCGAACATTCGAACCTACCGGAAGAACGGGTCGCTGCCAATTTGGAAGTCTTTAACGGGTACATGTGGCTAATTGGAGGATTCGAGCAATATGATATTGTCTTTTCATCAGAAATATATAAAAGTCGGGATGGAACGAACTGGGAGGCTGTTGCACTTCCAGGTAGCTCGGCCCACGTAACTAATTCCTATGTTTTTAATCATCAAATCTATCTCGTTGTGCGTGCGACTTCATCGCCAGAATTGCATTTATATCGTTCCGGAGACGGTTCAACCTGGCAACGCGTAAGGGGCACATTTCCTATTCGTAATTTAAACCGGGTTGTGGAGTTTAATAATAAATTATATGCTTTTACAAATGGTAAATTGAACAGAGATGGTACTGTCGGCAGGGATAACGAAATATGGTCAAGCTTAAATGGCACGGACTGGGCCGAACGTCCATTGCCATCTGTTTATATCTCTCCCAGGTCATATTATTCAGTTGCCGTATACAGAAGAAAGATCTGGATTGTAGGGGGGTGGGATGGTTGGTTTGAACGTTACAATGATATCTGGTCTTTTAATGAGTTGGAGGGTTGGAAGCGCTATACCCCCAGGTCAAGGCCCCCATTCTCAGCTCTCACTTGGCATTCGGCTATAGCCTATAATCATAAACTCTGGCTTTTCCATGGTTATGGAGAAGAAGGATTGCCTACCAATTTGAATTTTAACCTAGAAAACTAGGTTTAATTGGCAAGCTTTTCTTTAGTGAGTTTTGCTGCAAACAACTGTGCAAAATGTTTTAGTAGTTTTTGCTTTACCTCACCCATGGGTACCTCAGTTACCCCCAGTTCCACATTCAGGGACGTGACCGCCTTGTCCCTGATCCCGCAGGGAATCATCAGGTCAAAATACCCGAGGTCCGTATTAACGTTGAGGGCAAATCCATGCATGGTTACCCAGCGGCTTGCCCGTACACCCATGGCGCAGATCTTCCGGGCAAAGGGGGTGCCTGCATCTAACCAGACCCCGGTCTCCCCCTGGGACCGCTCCCCTTTTAAGCCATACTCTGCCAGGGTACGTATGACCAGCTCTTCAAGGTAACGCAGGTATTTATGGATATCAGTAAAAAAATTATCCATATCCAGTATGGGATAACCCACAATTTGCCCCGGCCCGTGGTAGGTAATATCGCCCCCGCGATTGATCCTGTAAAACTTAGCCCCCCTGGCCGTAAGCTGGGCCTCATCTACCAATAAATTCTTCATATCCCCGCTTTTTCCCAGGGTATAAACATGAGGATGCTCAACAAACAGGAAATAATTGGAAGTTACCCTATTTTCTCCTTCGCGCCTGTTCTTAATTTTGAGATCAATAATCTCCCGGAACAGCTGCTCCTGGTAGTCCCAGGTGTCCTTGTAATCCCTCAGGCCCAGGTCTTGTATGCCTACTATTTTATTCATTGCTCAAACTCCACTTCAATATTGAAAAATTTAGTCTCAGAACCGCCATTTTCCCTTCCCCATCCCTAAAGGGAGGGAAAATTAAGCTACGCAATATTATATAAAGGTAGAAAAAACCACACCCTTCAGGGACGGGGAAGGGTTTTTCCGGATTTGCTCCCTGAACCGCCATTTTCCTTTCCCCATCTCTAAATGGAGGGAAAATTAAGCTACGCAATATTATATAAAGGTAGAAAAAACCACCCTTAAGGGACGGGGAAGGGTTTTTCCGGATTTTATGGCATACATGGATATACTTCTTGTATGCCTACTATTTTATTCATTGCTCAAACTCCACTTCAATATTGAAAAATTTGGGATCCTTGCTGAGTTCATACATATTCGCTTCAATTTCCACTCCTTTAAAATCGGACAGTATCTTCGCATTTTTATTGCTGACCTTCCTTATTTTATAAGGGAATTTATAAACCTGCTTAAAACGAATCAGGTCTACAAAGGGATCATCCGCTTTTAGCGTAGTGTCCTTGTTCGCAATGGCATCGGCCATCGCTTTTTCAGTAATCGTTCGCTTAAACCCCGCTTTAGAAAATGCAGTAGTAAAAGATTCCGCAATGGAGAACATTTCATTCATGCCATCCTTTTTCTTAAGCGTGTCGGCAGTAGTTTCCTGATTGAGCTCTGCCATTGGATTTGTGAATTCTTTCAGCTCTTTGATATCCGCCTGGTTTATGGCATCTGCAAATTTGGAAATATCGCTTACGTCCTGAAAAGCATATTGCAGATTGATATCCATTTGTTTTTCCTCTTCATTTACTTTCATGGCAAATTGCAGCGGTCGCAGCGCCTCTAGTTTGGAGCTCTCTTCTTTTGGCAACCTGGAAATACTATCCCTTTTTTCGTCCAGAAAACTCGCGAAATTAATCAATGTATCAACGGGGGGCTCCGGTGGGAGCGAATCTGAAACATCGCCCATTTTCATCATTTCCGACATGTCAAAGGCCATTTGGTACATCCCGCTTCCGTCTTCTTTAAAGGAAATTTCCTCTCGTATCTGACAGCTATGGAGAACACAAATACCCAGCCACAGCATTCCTAGCTTTTTTATCATTTCCAAATAAATTAATGTTGCAAAGATACAAGGTAAACTTATTTGGGACTCACCCAATAGATATTCCGACAAATTACATAGATAAAGCGTTCGGTTGCAGGGAGGTACCTGTTCACGCCTATTGGTGGCTTAGTTAGGGTTGTTTAGGATCACCAGGGCGGCTATCACACCGGGTACCCATCCACAAAAGGTCAGCAATAACACTATAAGGAAAGATCCACAGCCTTTACCAATAACGGCTAAAGGAGGGAAAATAATGGCCAGTAAAACACGTAACAAACTCATTGATTCAGAAATTTTTGATCGATACCACCTATTGTAACTTCAGGTGCACCTATTGGACGTGGATTGGATTGTTTTGTTACAGATTGCAGCAGCCCATTTGAGGACCTAAAATGGCCGCTTAATGACTGACGGTCTTTTATTCATTCAAAAGAAACTAAGCGGCCCGGGCACCGCTGCGTACTAAGCGCGTAGATTTAAAGTTTCGAAATAGTTTGAACGGAGCAACAAAAAAAGCAAATCTTAGCTCCTCCCTTTACCCAAGTGGAGGTGGCCCGGGCCAATGGCGAAGGACAATGGGGTTGAGGAGCCAGATGAGGCAATGGCTTTTTTCTCTTCATTTCTTTTAGAAGAATAAATGATCCGAAGCAAAGAAAATATAACTTATTCACTACTTTTAAAAAGAGATAATACAGACAGGAACTCATAGTATAGTTTATGGACCTCATCGAGGGCAATATAACATTAAGGGGCTTCCGCGAGGAGGATGCAACTTCACTGGTACCTCTTTGTAATAATAGAAATATCTGGAAGAATGTCCGGGATGCTTTTCCTCATCCCTATACCCTGAAAGACGCCAGGGCCTTTATCAAAACGGCGACCTCCAGTACCCCCCGGGAGATCTTTGCCGTTACCTTTGATGACCAACTTGTGGGTTGTATTGGGATCCATCCACAAGACGATGTATACAGGTTTACGGCAGAAGTAGGTTATTGGATCGGGGAACCCTTTTGGGGCCTGGGGATCGCGACCCGGGCTTTAAGGCTGGTCGTGTCCTACGGATTTGAAAAGCTCGGGGTGATGCGGATATTTGCAGGTTGTTTTGACTTTAATGCAGCCTCCCAAAAAGTGCTTTTAAAGGCCGGGTTTTCCAAGGAAGCTATCTTAAAAAAGACCGTATTTAAAAATCAGCAATTTTGTGATGAGATCCGGTATGCCATTCTTAAAGAAGATGATTGAGATGGGCCGGATCGTGCTGAACAATGCAATTTGAAGGTTTATAATTAGTGCTTGTCTGGCAAGGTGCAATACATTTATGAAGTTTCCTACTCCGCTCAACCTGACCGGTATATGTTTAATATCTTTGGTTTCATTTATGAAAATAAATGCATTTTTAAAAAAGCACATTTCCCGATTGCCAAATTGATACATAAACTCATTGTAGCTATATTTGCAGCTTTAACGACCGGGATATGCAACTTTCAGAGCAGGAAATAGTAAGAAGGGAAAAACTGGGCAAGTTGAGGGAGTTGGGGATCAACCCGTATCCTGCCGCCATGTATGCCGTAGATACTACTTCTAAAGATGTCAGAACAACCTACGCTGAAGGTAAAAAGGTGATCCTGGCCGGAAGGCTGATGTCGCGAAGGATCCAGGGAAAAGTTTCTTTTGCAGAATTGCAGGACAGCGAAGGGCGTGTCCAGGTTTATTTTAACCGCGATGAGATCTGCCCCGGGGAAGATAAAACCAAATACAACGAGGTCTATAAAAAACTTCTCGATATTGGCGATATCATCGGTATTGAAGGCGCCCTGTTTACAACCCAGGTCGGTGAAAAAACGGTGTTGGTAAAAGATTTTACGATCCTGAGTAAAGCGCTGCGCCCCCTGCCCCTGCCAAAAAAAGACGCCGAGGGAAAAATTTACGATGAATTTAATGACCCGGAACAGCGGTACAGGCAACGTTATGTTGACCTGGCCGTAAATCCCGTTGTCAGGGATACCTTTATAAAGCGGACCAGGATCACCAATAGTATCCGGGAATTCTATAATAAAAGGGGGTATCTGGAAGTTGAAACACCCATTTTACAACCTATTCCGGGCGGGGCTGCAGCCAGGCCCTTTGTTACTCATCACAATGCCCTTAACATTCCGCTATATCTGCGTATTGCCAATGAGCTTTACCTGAAGCGGCTGATCGTAGGTGGTTTTGATGCCGTTTACGAGTTCTCCAAGGATTTCAGGAATGAGGGCATGGACCGTACCCATAATCCGGAATTTACGGTTATGGAACTTTACGTCGCCTATAAGGATTACAACTGGATGATGGAAACCACGGAAGAATTGTTGGAAAAGGTGGCTGTGGATGCTACAGGGTCTACTACAGTCATATTCGGTGATCAGGAAATTGAATTTAAGGCCCCCTATCCCAGGGTTTCCATTCTGGAGGCTATTAAAAAACATACGGGTGTCGGTGTTGCGGGAATGGACGAGCATCAGCTTCGGGCCACTGCTGAAAAACTGGGGGTTGAGGTAGACGATACCATGGGTGTTGGCAAATTGATCGATGAGATCTTCGGGGAGAAATGTGAGCGACATTTCGTGCAGCCCACTTTTATCATCGATTACCCCAAAGAAATGAGCCCGCTTACCAAGGAACACCGGAAGAACCCGGCGCTCACAGAACGTTTCGAGCTTATTATAAATGGCAAAGAGATTGCCAATGCCTATTCCGAACTGAACGACCCCATCGATCAGAGGGAACGCTTTGAAGAGCAACTGAAATTGTCTGAGAAAGGAGATGACGAGGCGATGTTTATCGACCAGGACTTCCTGAGAGCCCTTGAATACGGGATGCCGCCTACTTCGGGGATCGGTATTGGTATTGACCGACTCGTGATGCTGTTGACAAACAATGCCTCCATACAGGAAGTATTGTTCTTTCCACAGATGCGGCCGGAGAAGAAACAATTGGAGCTTACTGAAGATGAAAAAATAATTATTGACCTTCTGAAACCATCCGGAAATATGTCCTTAAATGATCTTAAATCCCAGGCGGGCCTTAGTGGCAAGAAATGGGATAAATCGATGAAAGCACTTGGCAAACACGGAATGGTCAAGGTCCTTGTTGAGGGGGATACTAAAACGGTCACCCTGAAAGGTTAATCCATCATTTTCTGAAAACCAGCACCTATCTGCGGTATGTTGTGGTCATCACCTGAATTAAACCGCAACCACATCACCATTGCCAGGGGGAAACCGATGACCATCATCTTTATTTTCGAATTACTTATATTTATGATCGATAGTCGTATTCGCGATGCAAAAGAAACTTTACACCGGGATCCTTGTGGTGGCCATTCTGGCACTGGCAGGTTTTTTATGGGATTTATATAAACCCTCTGAAAAGGTAGATTTCAGCACGCAAATTAAACCCATCCTGAATAAAAACTGCATTGCCTGCCATGGTGGAGTGAAGAAAAATTCAGACTTCAGCCTGTTGTTTAATGAAGATGCCCTGGCCGACACCAAATCGGGGAAGCCCGCCATCATTCCCGGGAATGCCTCGGGCAGTGAGTTGATCAGGCGGATCAATGAAGATGATCCGGAACTCCGAATGCCCTATGAAAAGCCAAAGCTCTCCGGGGAAGAAATTGATTTGCTGACCCGATGGATCAACCAGGGGGCGGAATGGGGAAAACATTGGGCGTATACCTTACCTGAAGAAATTGAGGTCCCGCGGGAAAAGGATGAGGCCGGACTGTGGGCATCTGCTGACTCGGAATTTCTACAAAATGATATCGATCATTTTATCCTTGCCGGGCTAAGCCAACAGAACCTTATCCCTTCCTCGCCGGCAGCCAAAGCAGTAATTGCCAGAAGGGTGTCTTTTGACATTACCGGACTTCCACCCGATCACACTATGTTCCAAAAATGGATGAATGGGGAAATCACCTATGAAACTATGGTTGATTCCCTTTTAGCACTCCCCGCCTATGGTGAAAAATGGGCGAGCTGGTGGTTAGACCTGGCCCGCTATGCCGACACCAAGGGATATGAGAAAGACCTGGGAAGAACTTTATGGCGTTACAGGGACTGGGTTATAGCCGCATTGAACAAAGACATGCCATACGACCAGTTTACTATGGAACAACTGGCAGGAGACATGCTCCCGGACCCTTCGGTAGATCAACTCATCGCTACGGCCTTTCACAGGAATACCATGAACAATGACGAAGGTGGTACCGAAGATGAAGAGTTTCGTGTGGCAACGGTGATCGATCGCGTAAATACGACCTTTTCCGTCTGGCAGAGTACCACCATGGAATGCGTTCAGTGCCACAGCCATCCTTACGACCCGTTTAAACATCAGGATTACTACAACCTTATGGCGTTCTTCAATAATTCCCGGGATGAGGATACCCCGGGGGAAGAGCCCAATGTCCGTATCTAT
>Ga0102947_1000523_pt1 | contig 13718 bp, 8 predicted proteins | sample SalPon2A_A_D2_MG_FD_78210 | JGI IMG/M metagenome (GOLD analysis project Ga0102947, IMG submission 78210) | Soil microbial communities from South San Francisco under conditions of wetland restoration - Salt Pond MetaG R2A_A_D2_MG | ecosystem: Environmental > Terrestrial > Soil > Wetlands | place... | reverse complement strand
TACTTCGTGCCAGGGCCGCTGACATTCATCTTGCCCAAAGACCCGGCAATCCCCGATGTGGTGACGGGCGGCCTTGACACGGTCGGGGTGCGGATTCCAGCGCATCCGGTAGCGCAGGCGTTTCTCGATGCCTGTAACCGCCCCGTAGCGGCTCCATCGGCCAACCGTTCGGGCCGCCCCAGCCCCACAACCTGGCAGGCTGTTCAGGCCGACCTCGATGGGCGCATTGGCTGTATCTTGCAAGGAGACCAGTCAGAAGTTGGCCTGGAATCGACGGTGGTGGATTGTACGCAGGAAGTACCGACGGTGCTGCGAACGGGCGTTATCACCCTTGAGCAACTGCGCGACGTGCTTCCCGCTATCCGAACCGCCGAAGGCGATGACGCCACAATCATTCGTAGCCCCGGCACGCGCTACCGGCATTACGCGCCCCGTGCCCGCATCTGCCTCATCAATCATCCCTCTGATGTAGCACCCACCCCAGACGCCGCCTACCTCGGCCTGGACCCTCCGAGCGAGCCAGCGGCCTTTGGCCTGACATCCACCTGCGAGAACGTAGCGGACTACGCCCATGCTCTCTTCGCCTTTTTTCGCCGCTGCGATGCCGCAGGCCTGCGCCTGATCTATTGCCAGCGGGTTCCGTCGAACGGGTTGGGGCACGCCTTGATGGATCGCCTGCAACGCGCTGCCAGCGTCCCTACGGACGAATCCGAATCGTAATCCCGGCCTGCCGTGCTGCCACCACGGGGCGTATCGTGACCCGGGGGGCCTCTCGCTGATGGCGCTTGGAGAGGAGATACCCCGTCGTCATGCCAATGGCGGTGCCCACAATCACATCGCTGAACCAGTGCACCTTGTCAGCCATGCGCGTGAAGGCCGTCCCAGCGCCGAGCAGGAAAAGCCCCAGCACGCGATAGTTTTTGTAGTAAACGAGCCAGGGCGTGGTGAAGGCAAACACCGTGGTGGCGTGGCCCGATGGAAACGACGTGTTGCCAGAGAACGGGCGAAACATGGTGGTGCCTTCTTCTTGAAAGGGCCGCGCCCGCCCGACGACACCTTTGAGCGTATCGGTGATGAGGTTGGCAAAGAGGATGGCTTCCAGCGAAGTAAAAGCGGCATCCTGAAACTGGGTGTGATCCGACAGCATGGAGCCGAGGAAGAGCATCAGCGCTGTCGGCTGCACCACATCAACATTGCCGATCTCATTGGCGATAGTGCGCAGAGGCCGATAGGTGCCTGCTGCCAGATCCGCTGCGCCCTGCGTCACGTCGTCATCCTGCCGGGCCAGCAAAAGCACCACGCCCCCCATACCTGCGGCCACATACAGGCTCCGCCGAGTAGGAAGTGCCTTTACGAACGCCGTGACATCCTGCCCGGTCCACTCAATAAAACGATACGGATCGGCATTGCGGATGGGAGCCTGTGCCTGCGCCCCTGCTACACCGACGAGCAAGCACACGCAAATCACGACCAGAAAAGGGCCTGTTATTTTGTTTACGTGGTGCCTGTACAAAATAGTAGGGGAAGCCAGTTGAGATGAAATCATTCCTGCAAAAGTATAGCACATACGCCGCTTAACGGAAACCCATTCTCATGGACTTCGACGTTCTCCTTGAACCGGCGGGCGGATAGGCAGGTTCTTCCCTTCAGGTGCTTGAATGGAGAAAGGGTGCCAACACCTCTCTTTTCTAATTCTCCCTTCCTTCATTCACCCTCGCGTGTGGCGGATGAGCCAGCGGCCCAGCGGAGGCAGGTAGTGGCAAGCAGCCACACCGAGGCGGGCGATGGACGGATGGCAGTAACCATGGTGCATCCACCGCCCCAGGCGCATCCGCAGGCCAAACTCATTGTGCCATACACGGGCATAACGCTCCCGGAAGGCAGCAGCGGTTTCGTTATCGTCCAAGGAACGAGCCACGAGCGGGACAGCCAGTTCGGCCCCACGGAGCGCCATCGCCATACCGTCGCCGCACATCGGGGCGATCATGCCAGCCGTGTCGCCGATCATGCAGACATCGCCAGAAAAAGCGCCTTTGGGCACAAATGTCACCTGACTGACGGCAATGAAGCGTTCCGAGACGCGCTCCATCTGGACGAAGCGCCGCGCCAGGGCGGGGTTTTGCGCCAGTGATTGATCGATCATCGCCTCGGGATCGCCACCGGCTGCCTTGAGCGTCTCCTCGCGCGCAATCCAGCAAACATTGACACAGCCGCCTTCGATGCCAGATAGGCCACAGTAACCGCCTGGAAACGAGTGCAGTTCGATGGTGCCAGGAAGCTCGACGCCTTTGTAATGCGCCTTGAAAGCAACGAAAGGACTCCGCTGATCCAGAAATGGTCGTGCCAGCTTGCGATCCAGTACGCTGCGCTTGCCGTAGGCTCCCAGCACCAGCCGCGCCTCTAAACGGTCTGTCTCTGTCTCGATGTGAAAGCCATCATCGAGCGTGCCAGCAATGTTGCGGACAGGCGTGCCATCGCGGGCGTCGGCTCCGGCAGTGACGGCACGGTCGAACAGCAATTTATCGAGGCGAAAACGACTGAGGCCCAGCGCGGTGCCGGGCAACGGGCTCTCGAACGTTGTACCCGTGACGGTGGTAACGCGGGTGTGGTCAATGGGATGTGCCCCTGCTGCAAGCACCGCGTCCAGCACACCCAGTCGTTTGAAAAGCCCCTCCACCTCGACGGAAAGAAACTCGCCGCAGAGCTTATGGACAGGGTAGCGCTCCTTTTCGAGCAACAGGACGGAGCGGCCTTGCTCGGCCAATTGGATAGCAGCGCTGCATCCGGCGAGCCCCCCGCCCACAATGGCGACATCGTAGCTCATCCGGCGGCTCCTGGCACACGCACCGTCGAGAGGGTCCAGCGGAAGGCCCAGTGCCACTGGACGTTGTAGTCTTCCAACTCAGCCTCGCGGGCGATGGCATGCAATTCCTCTTTCTTGAAACCGCGCAATACGGAAACGGGACCATCGTGCCGAAACATGGGCGAGACGGGCAGCAGGTTAGCAAGCGTCGAGATCCCAATGTACGCCAGCCGATGCCGGTGCAAGTCATTGACGACGAAGCCATACTTGCTAACGCGGTCCATCTCGCGGACGAGTTGGACGGCCTGCTCGTGCGTCAGGTGATGCATGAAATGCGTTGTCACGGCCACATCGAACGCGTCGTCTTCATAATCCGTCGCCCGGGCGTCCCCCTCCTCAATCTTAACACGTGCCCGCAGCGCCGATGATAAGTCGCGATCGAGGCTCTGGCGAGCGTATGCCACAGCAGCCGGGTTGATGTCGATGCCTACCACATCCACATGCACACTGCGGCGGTCGGCCCAGCAGACGAGGTAGTCTGGAAAGTCACCGACGCCTGTTGCCAGATCCAGCACCCGCACGGGCCGGTCGGCCAGCACACGTAGCAGCGGCATCAGGTGCTTCATCGTCGCCGCATAGCTACCCAGGAACCGATTCACGTAGCGCAGATTGTCGAGCGCACGCGTCAGCCGAGTATCATCGATGGAAAAATCATCCATCATCTCCTCGTCATGGGTACGGGTCGCAAAAGAGGGCACAGGCAGCACCAGCTAGGGGTTATGGACGGCGAACATACTGAAACAGCAGCGAAGAAGGTTCCCTGTTGGAATATAGGAGGATGGATGGAAGTTTGGGAAATATAAGAGGAAAGTCTACCAAATAGCCTATCCTCTACTCCCACATCTCGGCACCATGAAGTATCAAAACAATAATCTGGAAATGCCTAAATTGAACTGATTTCGATGTACCTTGATGCACTCGTTAGTATCGGCATGTAGATTTCGCAGCCAGTAGCCTCCAATCCCTCAGTCTCTTGTGATAATGTCTCGATTCTTTGTTACACAACGCCTGATCCCTGCCTTTCTTTTATTGCTATTCCTGCCCTTTCTAAGCCCCGATGCACTCGCCCAAGTTCAAGTCATCATCAATGAAGTAGATGCTGATACGCCCGGCACCGACACCGCCGAGTTTGTCGAACTCTACGATGGCGGTGTCGGCAACACGTCCCTTGATGGCATGGTCGTGGTCTTCTTCAACGGCAGCGATGATGCCTCCTATGAAGCTTTTGATCTCGACGGTTTCTCGACGGATGCCAATGGGTTCTTCGTCCTCGGCAACACCGGCATCCCTGGTGTTGAAATTGTCTTTGGCAGTAATACGCTGCAAAACGGAGCCGACGCGGTCGCGCTATTTACCGGCGACGCCACCGACTTCCCCGAAGATACCCCGGTGACGACCACCAACCTGCTCGACGCCCTCGTCTATGACACCAACGATAGCGACGATTCCGGCCTGCTCGTGCTACTTAACAGCGGCCAGCCACAGGTCAATGAGGGGGGCATGGGCGACAAGGACAACCATTCCAACCAGCGCATCCCGAACGGCTCTGGTGGCGTGCGAAACACCGATACGTACACGCAAATCCCGCCCACGCCAGGTGCCGAGAATGGTGCCGCCGCTCCTACGGTCAGCTTTACCTCGGCGAGCAGCAGTGTCGATGAAAATGGCATCTCGTTCGACCTCATGGTGGAGATGCTCAACCCGGATGGCAACGAGGTGATGGTCGATGTGGCCTTCGACACCGGCAGCAGCACCGCCGATGGGGCCGATATCGACAACTACACCACACAAACGGTCACGTTCAGTGCGGGAGCCACCAGCGGCGATACAGAAACCGTTACCGTCACCATCACGGACGACGGAGAGACGGAAGGCAGCGAAGACGCGGTCTTCAACCTGGAAAACCTACAGACCACCGGCACAGCAACCATTGGTACACCGGACACTTTTACCCTCACCATCAACGATGATGAGACGCCGCTGCCTGAGTTGGTCCTCAACGAGATGGACTATGACCAGTCGGGCACCGATATGGCCGAGTTCATTGAGATCAAGAACATTGGCAGCACCACTGTCAACCTAGATCCGTTCGCAGTGGAACTCGTCAACGGCAGTGGCGGCGGAGCCGTGATAGATGACACCATCGACCTGCCCGATGTAGACCTGGGCGCAGGCGAATACTTCGTCATCTGCGCCAATGCCGCCACCACGATCAACTGCGACCTTGACGTTGCACCCGACCAGAATTTGATCCAGAACGGCGCGCCGGATGCGGTCGCTCTTGTGCAAGGCTCCACCATTATCGACGCGGTGAGCTACGAAGGCGACACGGGCGCGCCCTACACCGAAGGCTCCGGCAGTGGGCTGGAAGACGACAGCGGCATCAACTTTTCTGGTATCTCACGCTTTCCCGATGGGGCAGATACCGACATGAACAATGTCGACCTCAGCCCCCGTTGCATCACGCCGGGCTCTGAAAACATGATGGCCGACACCGGCTGCCAAGAGCCGATTCAAATCACGCTCGTCATCAACGAAGTGGACGCCGACACACCCGGCACTGACACCATGGAGTTCATTGAACTCTATGACGGTGGCGTGGGTAACGTCGCGCTCGATGGCTATGTGATCGTCCTCTTCAACGGCAGCGACGATCAGTCGTATACGCCGGTCTTCGATCTTGACGGCTTCTCGACGGACGCCAACGGCTACTTCGTCCTCGGCAACAGTGGCGTTCCTAATGTTGACATCGTCTTTGCTGACAACACCCTCCAGAACGGTACGGATGCCGTCGCGCTCTACGAGGCGAGTGCCCCTGACTTTCCCAATGACACGCCTGTCACAGCCACAAATCTGATCGATGCGCTCGTCTACGATACCAATGATAGCGACGACTCGGGTTTGATTGATGTCCTAACACCCGGCCAGCCTCAGATCAACGAGGATGGCATGGGTGATAAGGACAACCACGCCAACCAGCGTATCCCCAACGGAGAAGGCGGCCAGCGCAACACCAGCACGTACACCCAGACTGATCCAACGCCGGGTGAGGTGAACCGCGTGATCGTGGTGGCCGAGATTTTCGAGATCCAGGGCAGCGGTCTCACTTCGCCGTTCGACGGCCAATTCGTCACGACGGAGGATAACATCGTCACTGCTGTGGGACCGGAAGGCTTTTTCATCCAGACGCCCGACGCCCGCGACGACAACGACCCACTGACGTCGAACGGCATTTATGTCTTCACCAACAGCACACCCACTGTATCTGTAGGCGATCAGGTGGACGTGACCGGCGAAATCGAGGAGTTCTTTGACTTCACGGAGTTCACCAACAATCCGATGGTGACGGTGGATAACAGCGGCAACGCCTTCCCCACCCTCATCACCTTCGATGACACGATGCCCTCCTCCGACCCGACGACACCGAGTTGCGATGGCGTGGGCGGCGATCTCCACGCAATGAACTTTGAGTGTCTTGAGGGGATGCGCCTTGAAGTCATGAATGGCGCGGTGGGCAGCGGTAACCAGAGCTTTGGCTCCGATCCCCTCGCCGAGGTTTACGTAGTCGCCGACGCCACGCGACCGTTCCGCGAGCCGGGTATCGAATATCCGGGCATGGGCGGCCTGCCCGTGTGGGACGGCAACCCCGAAGTCTTTGAACTTGACCCCGACAAGCTCGGCCTGCCGAATGAGGAAATTCCCGGCGGCTCGACCTACAGCGCCACAGGTGTGCTCGGCTTTGAGTTTGGCGGCTACGAACTGTGGCCGACCTCGTTGTCCGTCACTCCCGCCTCGCTCATCGAGCCAGTGCGTCCGAAGGAAAGCAGCGAGATGACTATCGGCACACTCAACCTCTTCCGCCTCTTTGACGACGTAGACGACCCCGTTGAGGATGGACGCAATGACGAAGTGGTTTCAACTGCCGAGTATCAGCGACGGCTAACCAAGTTCTCGCAGTTCATCCGCGAGGTGATGCGTGCGCCGGACATCCTCGCCGTGCAGGAAGCCGAAAAACTCGGCGTACTCGAAAACCTCGCCGCCAAGATCCAGGCCGACGACCCAACCATCATGTACAGCGCCCTCCTCATCGAAGGCAACGACATCGGCACCATCGACGTGGGGTTCCTCGTCCGCAGCTCCGTGCAGGTGGACGATGTGACGCAACTGGGTAAAGATGAACTGCTGTCGGTGGACAATTCACCGCTGCACGACCGCCCGCCGCTGCTCCTCGAAGCGACTTACACGGGCGGCTCCATGCCCAAACCCATTGCCGTGATGAACGTCCACAACCGTTCGCTCAACGGCATCGACGACTCGTCGGATGGTCCGCGTGTACGGCAGAAGCGGCTGGAGCAGGCGCAGTCCATCGCGCAGAGAGTGCAGGATTTCCAGACGACAAACCCCGGCGTCGGTCTTGCCGTCACGGGCGACTTCAACGCCTATGAGTTCACCGATGGCTTCGTGGATGTGGTCGGGCAGATCGCGGGTGATTTTACCCCGAGCGACAACCTGCTCTCTGGCCCCGACCTTGTCGATCCAGACCTCACGAAGCTCGTCACCACACTACCTGCGGATGAGCGGTATTCGCTTGTTTTCAACGGCAGCGCTCAGGTGCTGGATCATATGCTGACGACGCAACTGCTCACAGGCGATGTGCGCGGCCTCCAGTACGGACGCGGCAACGCCGACGCGCCAGAGATTCTATTCGAAGACGATGCCACCCCTGCCCGATCCTCAGACCACGATGGCCTCGTGCTCTACGTCGATACCTCCGGCGATCCGCTCCTCAATGAGTTCGTCGCCGACCACACGGGAAGCGACACGGATGAGTTTATCGAACTCTTTGGCGAGCCGAACATCGACTATTCAACCTTCTCTGTTCTCGCGGTAGAAGGCGACGCGGGCGGCTCGTTGGGCGTGATTGACGCGGTCTTCCCTGTCGGCTCGACCGATGTCAGCGGCTTCTGGACGACGGGCTTCCTCAGCAACGCCCTCGAAAATGGCACGCTCACGCTGCTGCTGGTCAAAGGCTTCACCGGCAGCGAGGGCGACGACATCGATACCAATGATGATGGCGTGATTGACAACAGTCCGTGGGCCATCCTGGTGGACGATGTGGCCGTGACCGACGAGGGCAACGGCGACCAGACCTACTCATCCGTTGTACTTGATCCCAACTTCGACCTGCGCAACCTGAATGTGAGTGGCGCATCGCGGATCCCCAACGGCCTCGACACCGATAGCATCAGCGATTGGGCCCGCAACGACTTCGACGGTGAAGGACTGCCCAGTTTCCCGAATGGTGGGACACCAAAGAATGGCGAGGCGATCAACACACCGGGCACCACCAACCAGCTTGGCACGACGCCGCCCGCCCCGGAGGGTCTTATCATCAACGAGGTAGATGCCGATACGCCCGGCTCCGATACAATGGAGTTCATCGAGTTGTACGATGGCGGTGTGGGCAATGTCGCGCTGGACAACGTGGTCGTCGTTCTCTTCAATGGGGAAAATGATACCGCCTACCGCGCCTTCGATCTGGATGGCTTCTCGACGAATGCGGATGGCTTCTTCATCCTTGGCAATGCCGATGTACCCGATGTCGATCTCGTCTTTGGCAGCTCGACGATTCAGAACGGCCCCGATGCGGTGGCGATCTATGCGGGCGAAGCCGCCGACTTCCCGAACGGCACAGGCGTCACAACGACGTTGCTCGTGGATGCGCTCGTCTACGGCCCGGCGGATGCACCTGACTTCGGCCTGCGGCACCTGCTGAACCCAAACCAGCCGCAGGTGGACGAGCATGGTAAAAACCAAAGCGACATCCACTCGCTCCAGCGAATTCCGAACGGGTCGGGCGGTGCACGCAATACAACAACCTACAGCCCGATCAAGCCAACGCCTGGAGCCATCAACGGCGGGGCCGACCTCAGCCTCGACATGCGGCTCGGTGCCGTGGCAGTCAACGGCAACAACATCACCGGCACGTTCCTGCTTACGCTGATGAACAATGGCCCGAATAACGCTACCGGCATCATCGTCACAAACGCGCTTCCAGAAGATGTAGTGTTCGTCTCTGCTACGCCAAGCCAGGGCACCTACGACCCGAACATCGGCCTCTGGACGGTCGGCAACGTGGCGAACGGCGACGCAGCGACGCTGATGCTCGTTCTCACCATTGACCAGACCATCAACTTCGTCAACTTTGCCGAAGTAACCGCCGCCAACGAGTCCGACCCGGACTCCGATCCTGCGGATGGCACAGGCGATGATGCCAATGGTGCCGCTCTTACCCGCGATCTGCCCGATATCTCTGGCTTCGAGGCCGACCTGAGCCTGACCATGACAGCAGATGTATCCACCGCCACTGTGGGCGATGAGGTGGTGTTCACCTTGATTATCAACAACGCTGGACCAACGCCCACTGCTGGCGTTGAGGTAACGGACCTGCTGCCAACCGGGCTCACCTATGTATCGGATTCAGGAGGTGCCGCGTATGACCCAGCGTCGGGCATCTGGAACATCGGCGCGGTGGCTGTTGGCGCGAGCGATACGCTCCACATCGTGACGACGGTGAATAGCACCGGCTCGATCACCAACACAGCCAGCGTCACCGCCAGCAACCTGCCCGATCCTGATGCCTTCTTCGACAATGACGAAAGCGGCGAAGACGACCAGGACAGCGCCACCGTAGAGGTACAAGCGGCCAGCGAGAAAGCCACCGCGATAGAAGCAACTGCTGAGATCCCGGCAACGCTCGAACTCGCCCCGAACTATCCAAACCCGTTCAACCCGGAAACAACGATTCCCTTTGGCCTGCCAGAATCGGCGCATGTCACGCTCCGCGTATACGACCTGCTGGGTCGCCAAGTGGAGGTGCTGGTCGATGGCACGCTGTCGGCAGGTCGCCACGTCATCCGGTGGAACGCGGCGCAGTATCCGAGCGGGGTCTACCTCGTCCGCATCCAGGCAAACGGCAAGACACGCATCCAGCGCCTGACGCTGATGAAGTAGACCTTTCAATGCCGACAAATCGAAAAGCCGGGCGTCGAGCAGCCATGTTTCGATGCCCGGCTTTTTTGCATACAGGAGTTTGTAAATGAGGAATTGGTTACTGGAGGAATGCGATTGGTATTACATGTACCTCAAAGGCTTCATGCAGTGACATCTACGAGTTATGAGACGAGCATTTCTGGCATTACTCTTCGCTTCATTGTTTCTACCTTCCACTTCTGCATTGGCCCAGCCGTACCTTGTGGTGGAGCCAGATACTTTAATCTTCCCCGATCACTCACCCATTGAGGCTGGTATTGAAATTTCAAATTCGGGCAGCAATCTGCTCCAAATAGACAGCTTGCTTTTCTCAACCGTTGATCCTAGAAGCTGGCATCTCGACTTACTTGTATCCGACACTACTTATTATGCCTTGGATTACTTCGGAAAACTGGATACCAATATCTCTGACCCTTTTCCAGAACTTGCTCTCGCGCCAAATACCACAATGCGATTGATCATTAGTCCTAACATTGCAACAAAACAAGGTACATTGGGCTTCACGTCGATCAGTGACACGCTTTGGATTTATTCGAACAGCAACCTTCAAAATCCTCGCCTGATATTCATCGGTTCAGCTATTCAGGTATCTGCAGAAGATCCTACCCAACCTCCTGGCTCCCTCTCTTTGGAGGCCTATCCTAACCCTTTTCGTGAACGAACAACTTTAGAAATTAAAACTCCGATGCTTCATCCTGTTGATGTTTCTATCTATGACCTGCTCGGTCAGCGAGTATATCATCAACAAGTTAACGGTCGCATCGTGCTTGTTCAGTGGCCCACCAATCAGACCTACATGCCAAGTGGCACTTACTTTGTACGTGTTTCTATCCCAAACCGCCAAACAATTCGAGCCATAACACTATCTAAGTGAGGGGTGGACATAAATCCCAAAGGGAAACTGTCATTGCGAGCAACGCGAAGCAATCTCGTCGGATTGGAGTCTTGGTCACGAGATTGCACTCCAGGAGTACTCGCTTCGCAGCGCTGCGTCGGCTGCGCCTCCTCGCAATGACAAATAGGCCTTTTTTAGCTGCTTTGGCCGTTTCTATGTATGTCCACCCCTCAGCTATGTAAGCATGGGAATGGTGTGAAGGGAAAGAAGCAATATTTTCTTCCTTCATTTCCAAACCAACCTCATGACAACAGGCTGACACCATGAGTCCTTATCCTCCGCTTTCCAATCTATCAATCAGCCGAGGAAGCCATGAAACCACTGGCGGGAAAAATCGCTATCGTCGCGGGCGCAACGCGGGGAGCAGGACGCGGAATTGCATGTATGCTGGGCGAAGCGGGCGCGACAGTATATTGCACAGGCCGTAGCGTGCGCGGTCAACCAGCCACACCGGGCCGCCCCGAGACCATTGAAGAGACCGCCGAGATGGTAACGGCGCATGGCGGCGAGGGTATCTTTGCGCAGGTGGATCATACCGACAAAGCACAGGTGCAAGCACTGGTTGAGCGCGTCCGGGCCAAGCAGGGTCGCCTCGACATCCTTGTCAATGACATCTGGGGCGGCGATGCCCTCACGGAATGGGGCAAACCATTCTGGCAACTCGACCTCGCCAAAGGGTTTACCATGCTCGAACGCGCCATCCACACCCACATCATCACCAGCCGCTACGCCGTCCCGCTGATGCTCGATACCGGGCCGGGCCTTGTCATCGAAATCACCGACGGAGCCGATGTCTACTATCGCCAGAGCCTGTTCTATGACCTTGTTAAGATGTCCGTGATACGACTGGCCTACGCGATGGCTCTGGAATTACGCGAACACCGGATCACCTCGGTGGCGCTCACGCCTGGTTTTCTGCGCTCCGAATTTATGCTCGACCTTTTCGAGGTGACGGAAGCGAACTGGCAAGAAGCTGCCCGCAAAAAAGAGCCCCACTTCATTGCCTCCGAGACGCCGTTCTTCGTCGGGCGTGCCGCCGCCGCGCTGGCGGCAGATCCGCAGGTCTTTGAAAAAACCGGAGGCGTGTTCAGTTCATGGGGCCTCGCCCGCGAATATAACTTTGATGATGTGGACGGCCGCCGACCCGATTGGGGTCACTACTTCGAGGAAAACGTGGCCCCTACACCGGAGGGCCATACCATTCTCGAATCACAGGCGGCTTACTGGGAAGCGTTCGACCAGGATAAAAGCACCTGAGTTACTATTCGACTTGCAAATCGCCGTAGGAGACGATCTCGTTGCGCCCATCGAGGATGAAGACACGCACGAGGCCACGGCGACCCAGGAATGACGGGTTGAACGTCAAGACATCTGCGCCGAGTTCGCCGGACACCTGATCCAACCGGAAGAAGTTGTTCGTGTCGTCGAGGCCGACGAGTTGCAGCCCGCCTGCTACCGCATTAAACTCCAGCACGCGCACCCGTACATTGACGAACTGATCGCCCGTGGGATTGGGAAAGGCCGGCTCCACCAGCACACGCCCCACAAAGGCCGGTGAGGTGCGCCAGTCGTCAGGATCTTCGCTAAGCACCTGCCCGTCTTCATCGGTGCGTGTAAAGCCTGACGGCGGCGAGAAGGCATCGTCGGCAAATTCGTCCTGCTGCCGTCGTGTATCACAGCCCGAGGCTGCCACCAACACACAACACACCGCCAGCGTGCACAAAAGGAAACGTTTCATAGGTATTGTTCGGAAAGTGTTTTGGAAACCGGGAAAACGACCTTCCCACTTTCTGTTTTCCAATAACCCATCCCCCGTCTTAGATTGTTCCACCGTCGTCTACTCCTGAAATCGCCGAGCCGTGTCTCAGATCCACGCTGATCATGTAAATGTGTCCATCGAGGGCATTCCCATCCTGCACGATGTATCCTTCGCGGTGGAGGCGGGCACCTGGGTGGGCTTGCTCGGTCCCAACGGCAGCGGCAAAACCACCCTTCTGCGCACGCTCAATGGTCTGCTCCCCTACGCAGGCACGCTGACGCTCCACAACCGCCCGGTCCACGCCTGGAAACCCCGCGACCTGGCCCAGACGATGGCCGTCGTCCGCCAGAGCACGCCGCTCTCGTTTGATTTCACGGTGGAAGAACTGGTATTGTTGGGACGGGCACCGCACAAAAGCTGGCTCGACCGCACCACCCGCCAAGACAGCAACCTCGTGCAGCAGGCCCTCGCCCGCGTCGATCTCGAAGGCTTTGCCCATCGCTCGGTGCTCTCACTCAGCGGCGGCGAGCGGCAGCGCGTCTTCCTGGCCCAGGCCCTCGTTCAATCTGCCGCCCTGTTGCTCCTCGACGAACCGACGACGCATCTAGATGTCCACTACCAGTTTGGTTTTCTCAACGTGGTGCGCGATCTCGTGACGGCGGGACGCACCGTCATCGCCGTCTTCCACAACCTTGAACAGGCCGCTCGTTTCTCGGATCACCTGCTCGTTCTGGACCACGGACGCCTGGTTGCCTCCGGTGCGCCTGACTCCGTCTTAACGCCCGATCTTCTCTCTCAGGTCTTCCGTATGCAGGCACAGGTGGATGTCGATCCCGATGGTACGTTGCGGATTTTCTACGAACACCCGGTAGCTCCTTGAGATCGGGCAGCCCGGCTGGAAACGTGCCCTATCCCTGCAACGTATGGTAGGCTGCCGTACAAATCCGGCATAAGGCATTCTTTCTTTTGCTTTTCCTGCTCCATGAAAATCTATACCCGCACCGGCGATACCGGCACCACAGCGCTTTTCGGCGGTGACCGCGTGCCGAAGAATCACCCCCGCATCGACGCCTATGGGACGGTCGATGAAACCAACTCGGTGCTGGGTCTGGTACGCGCTTTGCTAAACGATGCGCCCGGAGCAGATC
>Ga0102947_1000522_pt1 | contig 13733 bp, 7 predicted proteins | sample SalPon2A_A_D2_MG_FD_78210 | JGI IMG/M metagenome (GOLD analysis project Ga0102947, IMG submission 78210) | Soil microbial communities from South San Francisco under conditions of wetland restoration - Salt Pond MetaG R2A_A_D2_MG | ecosystem: Environmental > Terrestrial > Soil > Wetlands | place... | reverse complement strand
GAGGAGTCTGTTGTGAAGGTTCAGGCTTGTACGGTAGGGTGTTTAGGGCTAAAGCACGCCATTGACCAGGGACACCGTTTCCCGATCATCGGAAACATCCGTTGGGATTCACCACTTGGCTCTGAATGACAAATCGGGGATTCGAATGATGTTAACAAAAGGCCCTAGAAACTCACCTTCCGGGTCTCCTTGCCCTGACTGTCATAAAAGCGAATCTCCTTAATGCGGTCACCGACAGACAGAGACCTGCTCGATTGGGATTGAAAAGTATTGCCCCAATAAAATTCCTGTACGCGGTAACTGCCATCTTCCATGTAGCTATGACTCTTAATCTCGTTATTATAGACTTTTATCAGGTTATCAGGCAGGTCAGTTAATTGTTCAAAAACGCGGAGGGAGTCATTATTCTGGCTGGCGACTATCAGGGATTTTTGGTTCCCCAGGTGGAGGGAGGCCAATCCTTTGGCATCTCCCGGGACGAAAAAGCGGCTGTCTTTCAGGGACCAGGGGCGAAAGCTGCCATTTCCCATATTCTTTAAGGCCAGGCCAAGGAACGCATCAGCCCTGCCCTGTTGTACCTCCATGCCGTAATCGTTGCCCACCAGAAGGAGGTCGACCAGCCCGTCGGAATCCAGGTCCGTTGGCAAAATACCATAGATGGGGGCCAGCTGGGCTTCAACGGGTAAGGGATGCATCTTAAATTTACCATTTCCCAAATTCTCAACCCAGGACGATTTCATATAATTAAACGTAAATATTATGGCATCGTCCAGCAGGCCATCGGTAAACATCTCAGGCAGGGTGGATGCCCCGAATTCACCGAAGGAATTAAACCTCTTACGGATGCCTGAAAACTGTTTTACCACGTCCTGCCAGGGGTGGTAGAGATATTCGTATTCATTCCCCGTACTATCTCTCAAATAATAGGAAATAAGCGGATCGATCATTCCGTTCTGGTCTAAATCCTTTGCATACAAACGTACCGGTTTCTCCCTGGATCCCTGGAAATATACATTCTGCCCAAAGTTGCCCGCCACGTAGTCCATATCCCCGTCATTATCAAGGTCCGCTGCCGAAAGGCTGTTCCACCATCCTTTGTCATCCGCCACTCCCGAAGTAGCTGTCACTTCCGTTAATTGACCTTTTTTATTTTCAAAAAAGCGAAGCGGCATCCATTCTCCGGCAAGGATAAGATCTGGCCAGAAGTCGTTGTTGAAATCGGTCCAGATAGCATCACTGATGAGCCCGGGGCTGATCAGTTCCGCTGAAACCTCTGCTGTGGCGTCCACAAATTTTGGCTGGCCTCCACTGGTCTCGTTCCTCAATATATAGGAACGGTCTGCCTCGGGATAGGAGAAGGGGAGTACCCTGCTTCCCACGAAAAGATCCAGGTCTCCGTCCTGGTCGTAATCCGCGGCTTTAACGGCAGATGAGTTGGTCTTGAACCCTGGAAGCGCCGCAGCATTTTCAATGAAATTCCCGGCTCCGTCATTGATCATCAGTAAATCCCGGTAAAACTCATGTCCGGTTGGGTATTGCGCACAACCGCGGGCAATATAAAGATCGAGATCACCATCGTTATCTGCATCGAACAACAGCGTACCCGCATCTTCTTCTTCTAATTTTTCGTTCTTTTTATAACTTACTTCCTTCTGAATAAAAGAGCCATCTGCCTGTTGCAGGAACCATTTTTCCTTAAAATTCCTGCTTGCCGCCACAAACATATCATCGAGGCCGTCATTATTTATATCGCCAATGGATATGGACGGGCCATATTGGGAAAATTTATGGGGCAGGGTTCTTTGAAAGTTGAAATCGATAAAGTCATAATCCCCGCTTTCATGGGTCAGATTATAAGCATTAGACACTTCTTTCATCAACGGGTTATCCCCGGAACCCGGAAGAGGATCTTTGATCACTTTCCCGGGATCATAGGCAATTTCAACGACGGAGTTGGCTTTGGTAGTTCCCATTTTCTGGATGCCACCTCCCGGCCAGCTGACCTTTATGGAATCTACAATATCTCTTTTTCCAAGGCCAAAATGCAGCACACTCTCCGGTTTGGAAAGATACCCCCGTCCGGATAATAGGGACTGTTTTTTCTGGATACTATCTGCAAAAATGGTTACGACGCCACCAATGGCAGCGGGATTCTTATCCGGCCCCTTTAATTTAACTCTCAGGTAACGGGCATCCGGATGAAACTCCGTGGTCTTATTTTCCATTAGTAGTACGGGGTCATTAATATTGTTGATCACAAGGTCCAGATCCCCGTCATTGTCCAGATCTCCGTAGGCTGCACCATTGGAATAGGTGCCGAAATTGAACCCCCATGGGGCAGTTACATCTTCAAACGTAAGATCACCATTGTTGCGGTACATAAAATTCGGGATCTTAATCTCCGGGATCGCTGCAATTAATTGTTCCTTACTCACCAGCCTGCTGGCAGTAACCCTGAAATCACCAAAATCCCTGTCCGTTACATCTTTGGGAAAGCCATTGGTGATCAGGAGGTCTTTCCAGCCATCATTGTCGTAATCGGCGAATAGGGGAGCCCAGCTCCAATCGGTTTCCTGGATACCGGCAAACATCCCTGTCTCACCGAAAATTGGCAATCCGGTGTCGGGATTTGTACCCATATTAAGTTGCAGCGTATTGCGGGTATACTGATATGCATAATTGTATTTCCGTGTAAATATTTCCTTTTGATAACTGCTGGGACCCTGAAATAATTTTTTTCGCTTGTTGTAATAGGGCTGCATCTCTGAGGTAAAAATATCCATATTGCCATCATTGTTTACATCGGCAATATCGCTTCCCATGGAGGAAAGGCTGAAGTGCTTAAAAATGTCGCCCGCCCTGTTGGTAAAGGTACCGTCCTGGTTGTTCAGATAAATGAGGTCATTGCTCAGGAAATCATTGGCCACATAAATATCCATCCACCCGTCTTCATTAAAATCATGGATGAGGGTACTGTGGCTGTAACCGTGATATCGTATCCCGGCAGGATCGGAAACGTCCTTAAAGACCGGATGGGCCGTGCCGGCTTCCCAGGTGTTTTCATACAGTTTATCTTTGCTCAGGGAAGTACCGTCGTCCGTCAAGGGACTAAACTGATTTGGATTTATTCCTTCAATCCGGTTCACCCCAATAAAGAGGTCCAGGTCCCCGTCATTGTCGTAATCGAAGAATTGAGCATGGGATGAATAGGTATTATCATCAATGCCGTAGTCGGAGGCCATTTCCCTGAATTGAGGGACCCCTCCCTCTTTTATCCCCTGATTGATATAGAGTAAATTCCTTCTTTGGGTACTGTCCTTATAGAAGGTATTGCAAACATAGATATCCAACAGGCCGTCCAAATTCAGATCCACCATGGAAACCCCGGAAGACCAGACCAGGGAATCGGGTTTGCGAATTCCCGAGGTAGCAGATACATCCTTGAATTTGAGCTCGCCGGTATTCAGGAACAGGGCATTGTCTACCTGGTTACCGGACAGGAATATGTCATCCAAACCATCTCCATTTACATCTCCTAGTCCTACTCCTGCGCCATTGTACACAAATTCGTTATCGAGAATATTAATAGAATCATTTTCTGTGAGCTGATTGTTAAAATTCAATCCGGAATCGGCGGCATCAATCGTACGGAACAGCGCACTATTTTTATCCTGGTCGGTGCATCCCTGAATAAGAACGGTCAGTATGGTAATGGCCGTAATGGCCCATTGTTTTGTCATCTTCATTTCGATTGTTATAAAAGCAGCATACAAAAATGCAAGAACGCCGGCAAACTGGCAAATAAAAAAGACCGCATTGGCGGCCTTTTTTATGTATCAAATGTTAAATTAAATTAATATCCTGGATTCTGTTGCAATATATCAGGTCCCTGAATATCTATCTGTGGCTGAGGAATAGGCTGGTATTCGTTTTTCCCGGCCGTAAAGCTGGCTCCACCGAACTTGGTTACAAGGAATTGGCCTTCGTATTGTAAATAAGCATTGATTACATCGGCGGCCACACCCCATCGGACAAGGTCGAAGAAACGGTGTCCTTCCCCGGATAACTCCAGCTTTCTCTCAAAGCGTACCGCCTCTGTCGCGGAAGCCTTATCGGCAAATTGCGCTGGCGGATATTCCGAAATATTGTAGTTCGCTGCGAATCCTGAATCATCATACTCCCTTACCCAATATGCAGAATCGGCTGCCCTGGCCCTGACCATATTGACATAGGTTCTTGCCTGTTCCAGGGAACCGGCTTCAATTTCTGCCTCAGCCGCCATTAATAAAACGTCTGCAAAGCGGATTATGGTATAATTCATAGTGGCATAGCCACGGGTCCACGAACTACCATCCGTAAAGGAATTCTCCTGTGATCTGTAGTAGATATACTTTTTTGGAGAATAAGGTCCCGCGTACGGGAAACTACGGATCCAGGGTTGCCCGGGATGCTCTATCCAGTCTAAATATGGAATGCCTTTTCTCCCGATTGACCAATCGATCCTGGGATCCAAAAAACCGGCATCTTCCACAAAGGTAGCTTCATCATTCCCATCCACTACAACATGGAAAAAGTTATTGGCCACGGCATTCGCAGCATCATTATAGGAGCCATCCAATAGCGGAAGGCCGTTGGCATCCGTACGGAAGGAATTCCCCAATTCAATACTGGGCTGGAAGAAACCACAACAGTTACCAGGGCCATCAGGGCCTGTGTTATAAGGATAGTTTAAATCGTCAAAGTAGTTAGCGTTATTCACACTTCCCGTGTTGTTTGCAGATTCCACATCCATGACAGACTCCGCGTGATTGTCATTTTCCGCATTGTAAATCTGTGCGTAGTCATCCAAAAGGGCATATGCCTGCCCGTCCGAGGTAACCCCATTGGCAATAACATCGTCAAACATGGCCTTGGCCTGCGCAAATTTGCCCTGGTACAAATAGGCCTTGGCAAGATATGCGCCAGCCGCCCATTTGTTGACACGTCCTGCACCGTTATTGGCGGGAAGGTTGTCAAAGGCAAATTGGAAATCTGCCTCAATCTGCGTGTATACATCCGGAGTATTCGGCACTAAAATCACCTCGGTGGGCACTACGGTTTCATCGAAGACAGGTACACTATAAAAGTGTTTTTTAAGGTCAAAATAGAAATGACCCCTTAACATTCTGGCTTCTCCGGTAATCCTTGTTGCGTCTGCAGCGGTAATATCGGTTGCCCTGGATAGTGCAGACAGCACCGCATTGGCCCGGCTAACTCCTTCGTAACGACCTCTCCATAGGCTATTCAGGTCGCCCTGGGTTGGCCCGTGTTCAAAACGTTGTACCGGGTTGATGGTGGAATAATCCCCCGCATCTGTCCCTTTGTTGGCTTCGCCTCCAAGGATGGATCCGGTGATCCAGTGGTTAGGACCTTCAAAACGGTTTCCAAACACCCCGTTCAATGCGGCGTAGGTTCCGATCAGCAGCCCTTCAACACCATCTTTGGTAGTCACCTGTGCATCCGCAAGGGATCCTGTAGGCGCAATTTCAAGGAATTCGTCGCTACAGGAAACTGACACCATTAAGAGCGCCATCGTGCAGAGGGTAAGTTGCTTTACTCTACTCTTAGTTTTCATAGTTATTTTTTGTTTTAAAGATATAAAAAATTTATACATCATCTTAGTCGATTATAGATTAAAGTCCTAATTCCAAAGTAATTATATAACTCGGGGTTACAGGATAGTTACCAACATCAATTCCAAAGTTGGTGTCGGGACCGGCTACTACGGGATCCAACCCGCTATAATCCGTAATCGTCCATATATTGTTAGCCGAAATACCGAGCTTAAACTTACTCATGCCCCACTTTTCGATCATATCCTGATCAAAGGCATAGACAAAGGCAAGGCGTTGCAGTCTTAAAAAAGAGCCGTCTTCCACATACCAGGAGTTTTCTGCGCCACTGGTACTTATGTTAGAAGCACTTTCCCAGATCGGAGCGGCCGCATTGTTCCCCAGTTCTGGCGTCCAGGACCTTTTGGCAACCTGCCCTTTGGCAGAACCTTCAAATGTTCCGAAGAAATCGGTAAACCATTTAGACTGGTTGAAGATCTCATTCCCGATGGAAGCATACCAGTACGTTTCAAACTCCAGGTTCTTCCATTTTACATTCAGGGTGGCGCCACCTGTATAATCAGGTACGGCGCTACCTAAGAAAGTACGGTCATCCGGAGTAATTGCCCCATCCCCGTTGACGTCTTCATACCTGAATCTACCAATACCCGCACCGTCCTGTGCAGGCGAACTGTCCACTTCTGCCTGGCTGTTAAAGTAGCCGGCCACTTTATAACCGAAGAATGTGGAAATTGATTGCCCAACAGCATTCCTGATGGGTGCAATACCCCTGTAGCCAGGACCGTCAAAGAAGTCGATTCCCTCGGCCAGGGCGGTAATCTCGTTGGTAAGGAAAGAATTGTTCAGGGTCAGCGTATAGGAGAGGTCTTCCGTGATATTTCCTCTGTTGATGATCTGGAAATCCACCCCTGTATTTTTCATACTGGCGATGTTAACCGAAGGGGCAGCCGCAAAGTTACCGGTAACCCCTGCAAGTGGCACCTGGAACAGAAGGTCCTCTGTATCCTTTTTCCACCAGTCCAGAATCACTTCCAGTTTGTCATTAAATAGGGAAGCGTCGAAACCAATGTTGGTCGTGGTACTGGTTTCCCATTTCGCATCGGCATTCCCGATACGGCTTTGGGCGAACCCTTCATTGGCACCGCTGTTCTGTCCGTCAATAGGATAAAAGGTATTTCCCCTGTCTGAGGCATAAAGGGAAAACTGGTTATTGGGATCCACGTTATTTGAATTTCCCATTTGTCCCCAGCCACCGCGGAATTTCAGGTCTGAAAAGAGTTCCTGGTTTTGCATAAAGGGTTCTGCAATCACCCTCCAGGCGCCCGAAACTGCCGGGAAAGTACCATACCTGTTGTTACCCCCGAAACGGGAGGCCCCATCCCTTCTTAAAACACCGGTCACGTAGTATCTTTCATCCCAGTTGTAATCCAGTTTCCCGAACAGGGAGTAGAAGTTTACACCCTTAAATTGTCCGCTGTTCACATTGGGGCTTTGCACCACATTTAAATTCTGGAAATCGAGGTCGGTTGAAAACGGATTGATACCGTTACCATTAATGAATCTACCGGCACCGGTATTCAGGGCTTCGATACCCCCGAATAATTTGAGTTTATGCCTGCCAAATAATCTTTCGTACGTAGCTGTGTTGGTAAAGGTCCACTGATAGAAATAGTTACTTCCTTCACTGAACGAATTACTTGCCTCGGGCTCGGAATCCCCGAGGTATCTGAATCCATAATTTACAATATGGGAATTTCCGAACGATCCACCCAGGCTTGTCCTGACAAGCAGGCCTTCAACTGGTGTCAGCAATAAATAGATGTTTCCAAACCCACCGATCGCATAAGCCTGGTCATCCCCTGCGTTGAGGACTTGTTGCCGTACCGGGTTTCTCGGGTTGTTAAAACCGGCCGCCCGTGTACTGGCAAAGCTGCCAAACTCGTCACGCACAGGGATAATAGTAGGCATCCTGTAAGCGGACAAGATGACCGATTCGTCATCGGCGCCGTCCACACCACCGTTGCCGCCAAAGCCACCCTTGACGGATCTGTAGGTCACCTGGAAGTTCTCACCTACCGCCAGCCACGGAGCTACATCCCACTCGGAGTTGAATCGTGCGGTATATCGCTGAAAGTCGTTCTCAAGTAAGATACCCGCCTGCTCCTGTAAACCAAATCCGAAGGAGAACCGGCCTCTTTCGGTACCGCCATTGATACCTAGGCTGATCCTTGTCAGAGGGGCAACCCTTGTCAATTCCTTATACCAGTTGGTTCCTGCCAGATTGGGTCTAATTAAAAATACGTTCTCAGGATCCGCCTCATAATTGGCCTGGATCTGGGCGAGGTTAATATCTGCTTCAAAAACACCATTCTGGCCATCTGCATGCAGGTAGTCCGGGAATCTTGGTGTTGCCTGATCCCCGTATTGAGGATGCGTATACTGTACAGCAGTACCTGTTGCGGCTGCATTGTTACGGTAGGCAATATGTGTGTATTCCGCCATATCCTGGGGATTCAGGTTCTTTGGCGCACCGGCTGAATTGGGATCAGTAATTCCGCTGGAAATATTAAGCGTGATCTCGGTTTTCTTGTCCCTTGCACCTTGCTTGGTGGTATATACAACCACGCCGTTCGCTGCCCTTGCCCCGTAAATGGAGGCTGCAGCAGCATCTTTTAATACGGTGGTGGTCTCTATATCGTCAGGGTTCAAAAACTCGGTGTTTCCAACAGGAACACCATCTACTATATACAATGGCTCATTTCCCCCGAACGCCCCGAATCCACGAACACGGATCTGGCTTGTTGTACCGGGTTGCCCATTGGTAAGTACAGTAACACCTGCGACCCTACCCTGCAATTGTTGTTCGATGTTACCCGATGGGATGGCTGCCAATTCTTCGGCCTTTACGATGGATACCGCAGCGGTTGTTTCACGTTTGGTTTCCGTAGTATATCCCGTTACAATCACTTCATCAAGGGCAAGTCCTTCATCAAGGCTTACGTTAATGACGGTATCTGCACCGACCGTTCTCTCCGCGGAATTATAACCGGTGTATGAGAACACCAGGACCTCACCCGGATTTGCCTCAACGGAGTAGTTGCCGTCAAAGTCGGCCGCCACGCCCCTGGTAGTTCCTTTTACCAATACGCTGGCACCCGGAAGGGGCACGCCGTTGGCATCTGTAATTGTTCCCGTAATTGTCGACTGCATTGTTGCGACAAGATCTGCTTTTTCATAACTTGTTGTTCCAGCTGCCATAGCAAACGAGCCAACAAGACAAAGAAGCATAGAAAAAACCTTGGTCAGGGTCATTATCTTTTTCCCAATACAAGATTTTAGCGATTGAGCATCACTTTTTTGAATCATAATCATTTTTTGTTTAGTTAGTTTTAAGTAATTGACTTCCACAGTTTTATTATATTTCTTAGCGAAATCGATTGCACAGAAATGTTAAAAAAACTACAAATTTTTGATAATATTAGTAAAATAATATGGATTCCATAAAGTAATTAAACAGTTTTTTGTTAAAGTTTAAAAATTAGGAACCCCCTTATATCATATGTTAACCTTCATTAATACCCTTCTGCGAATTGCATTAAGGAAGGTCTTATTTAAGTGTTGCTAATATCTTAAAAAAATCCTAAGGTCTTCAAAATGGCGGGAAAGATTTATGGTATTCAAAAAATACTCCGCTCAAATTAAGAATATGATAAATTTTAAAGAGTAAAACAGTAATTAGTTTAAAAAAACAGAACACTTATTGCTAAATATGTTGATATAATCGAATTATTTTGTCAGTAATACCTTCATAAATTTGACGTTGGTTTCCTTTAAAGAGTTGTTCGGCAAAAAGAATAGCATTTTCTGAATCAATTTTTTAAATTGTGCCAATCAAACGAATGACAACCTATGCAAATAAAAGAATCACCGACTGTGTACGATGCAATCATAGTTGGTTCGGGCGCCGGGGGAGGCATGAGCACGAAAGTCCTCGCAGATGCCGGCCTGAAAGTAGCCGTAGTGGAATCCGGTCCCTATTTTGATCCGGCTGATCCCAAACAACAGACCCAGTTAAAGTGGCCTTATGAATCCCCGCGCAGAGGTGCCGGAACCACCCGGGTCTTCGGAGAATGGGATATGGCTTATGGGGGCTTTGAAATTGAGGGCCAACCCTACACTCAGAAGGATGGGACAAAATTTGAATGGTACAGATCACAGATGCTGGGAGGCCGAACCAACCATTGGGGAAGAATATCCCTGCGCTTTGGTCCCAAGGATTTTAAGCACAAAGATGTCGATGGCCTTGGAGAGAACTGGCCCATTAGTTATGACGATGTAAAACCGTATTACGATAAAGTCGACAAACTCATAGGTGTATTCGGAACAAAAGAAGGGTTGCCAAATGACCCGGATGGCTTCTTCCTGCCACCACCAAAGCCAAGACTTCACGAACTATACTACATACAGGGAGCACGCAAATCCAATATTCCGGTTATTCCGGGTCGGTTGTCTATGCTCACCAAGAAGATCAATAACGATCGGGGGGTCTGTTTTTATTGCGGTCAGTGCTCCAGGTCCTGTCAGGTATACGCCGATTTCTCAGCGGGTTCCTGTCTTATTTTCCCGGCACAAAAAAACGGAGGCCAGGTTGATCTTTATGTCAATTCCATGGTGCGTGAGGTAACTACAAATGCAGAAGGAAAAGCAACGGGGGTGTCCTATATTAATAAGGAAGACCGAAAAGAATACCAGTTAAAAGGAAAGGTTGTGGTCCTTGCGGCTTCGGCCTGCAGTTCGGCGCGCATCCTTCTAAATTCTAAAAGCCCACAACATCCCAACGGCCTGGGAAATAGCAGCAACGTGGTTGGAAAATATCTGCACGATTCAACGGGCAGCAGCCGGGCCGGATTCATTCCGGGACTCATGAACAGAAAGGTTTCCTATAACGAGGATGGCGTGGGAGGCATGCATGTATATTCCCCGTGGTGGCTCGATAATAAAAATCTGGATTTCCCAAGAGGGTATCACATAGAAGTTTGGGGGGGAATGGGCATGCCTAATTACGGGTTCGGCTTTAATCCCAATGAATTCAATAAGTTCTTCGGGCTACCCACTGGTGGATATGGTGAAAGCCTCAGGGCCGACGTAAAAAAATACTATGGCTCCGTGCTCGGTTTTGGGGGACGGGGTGAGGCTATCGCACGAAAAGACAACTATTGCGAGATCGACCCGACGGTGGTGGACGAATTTGGAATTCCGGTACTCCGGTTCCATTATAAGTGGTCTGATTACGAACGACTACAGGCGAAGCACATGCAGGAAACATTTGATGAACTTATCCACAACATGGGTGGCGAAGTATTGGGGGATACCCCAACCAAGGAAAATGATTACGGCTTGCACAATCCCGGAAATATCATCCACGAAGTAGGCACCACCAGGATGGGAGACAACCCCAAAACATCGGTTACCAATGAGTATCAGCAATTGCACGATTGCAATAATGTGTTCGTTACGGATGCGGGGCCATTTGTATCCCAGGCCGATAAGAACTGTACCTGGACCATTTTGGCATTGTCCTGGCGGGCATCGGAATACATCGTTGAACAATTGAAGCAACAAAATATATAGAAGATGGATAGAAGAAAAAGTATAAAGTCTATCATCCTTGGTTCGGTGGCCGGGGGACTTGTCGTGCACGGATGCAAACCGGAAGCGGGCAGTGCAGAAGCGGAATTGGGAGCCCTTAAAACGGATGAACATTATTTCGGGAGGACACAGGAGGAACTCGAATTAATTGAAGAGCTCAATGCGAAGCAATTCTTTAGTGCGCACGAGTTGGAAACGATCACCGTATTGTCTAACCTTATTTTGCCCCCGAATGAAAAGGGAGGCATTGCGGAAGCAGGGGTTCCTGAATTTATAGAATTCATGGCCAAGGATATGCAAGACCTACAGACCACGATGCGGGGCGGACTTATGTGGCTGGACCACAAAACGAATACGGAATTCGGCACGGAATTTAAAACGACCCCCGCCGAACACCAAAAACAGGTATTGGATACCATTGCATTTTATGATGCTAAAATGCCAATGGATGAACATCCCCTGGAAATACAATTCTTCTCCCTCATGCGTAATCTCACGCTTACGGGATACTATACTTCCAGGATCGGGATTGAAGATTTAGGTTACAAAGGAAATATGCCGAATGTCTGGGATGGCGTCCCCCAGGATGTTTTGGATCAGCACGGAATGGCTTATGATGAAGAATGGGTGGCAAAATGCGTCGACCAAAGCAAAAGAGGAGTAATTGCGGAATGGGATGATGAGGGCAATCTTTTAACCTGAAACAACCGCTTAAAAAAAATAACCACCATGGTGCGACATTTTACTACCATGGCAGTATTAGAATTGCAGGGCTGGAAAATAGGCCTGCAACTCTGTAGTTTCAGGAATTTGTTATGCAGGATGCACATCCTGCCCCTGCCTACCCGATCAACGTCAACAGGCATTGATCTTTACACTTAAATATGAAATAATGAAAACAAAAACACTTGCAGCACTATTTTTTATGGCGTTTACATTGGGAATGTGGTTTGGGAGCGCCCAGGAAATAGGATTACAGCTTTACAGCCTTCGGAATCAATTTAAAACCGATGTTCCCGGGACACTTGATATTATTCAATCCTGGGGAATTACAAAACTTGAAGGCGGTGGAACGTACGGGATGTCCCTGGAGGAGTTTAAAAAGGCCATAGCCGACAGAGGTCTGGAGGTTGTCAGTGTCGGGGCAGGATATGAGGACCTGAAAAATGATGTGGATAAAGTGGTGCAGAATGCCCGGGATTTCGGCGCAAAATATGTCATGTGCGCCTGGATCCCTCACGATGACAATGTATTTGATATTGAAAAAACAAAAGAGGCTGTTGAAATATTCAACACCGCGGGTAAGCGCCTGAAGGAGCATGGGATCACACTTGCATACCACGCACATGGATATGAGTTCAGGCCGTACGGGGAAGGGACATTATTCGATTATATGGCCCGGAATGCGGATAACTTCAAATTTGAAATGGACGTTTTTTGGGTACAGCACGGAGGTGCAGATCCGATGACAGTTTTGAATACCTACCCGGATAAATTTGTCCTGATGCACCTGAAGGATATGGAAAAAGGGGTTAAGGGGAATAACACGGGCCACGAAGATGTTGAAACCAATGTGGTGTTAGGTTCAGGGCAGATAGATATTTCAGGTTTGGTAAATAGGGGAAAGGAACTAGGTATTGAGTATATGTTTATTGAAGATGAAAGTTCCAGGGTCGTGGAGCAGGTTCCCCAAAGCCTGGCCTTTTTAAAGAGCCAGGAATAGATTTCTGATGAGGTGGTTTTCAGCAATTGGCCCGGGATTATTAATAGTGGCGCTCCACCTGGGCTGCTCAGAAGAGTCCGATCAGGGCCGCCCGCCATTTCCTGATATCATATGGTTGGTAGCGGAAGATCAATCCCCTGATTTCTTTCCGATGTATGGCGACAGTACCTTGGTATTGCCAAACCTGGAGTCCCTTGCAGATGACGGGATCATATTTATGAACGCCTATGCCCCGGTACCGGTTTGCGCTCCGGCGCGGAGTGCACTTATCACCGGGATGTATCCTACCACCCTCGGGACCCATAACATGAGGACATACGCTCCATGGCGGGGTAAGGATAATGAACCCGCCATTGGTATCCCAAGCTATTCCCCCATCGTGCCGCAGGGGGTTAAAATGTTTACAGAATACCTTCGGAAAAATGGCTACTACTGTACCAATAACCCCAAAGAGGATTATAATTTTGAAAAAACATCGGTCGCCTGGGATGAAAGCAGTGAAGAAGCACATTTTAGAAAGCGGCCGAAGGATACCCCTTTCTTTTCTGTATTTAACTTTTCAGTGTGTCACGAATCCCAGATTTGGGGCAGGGGAGGGGATCAATTATTGGTTTCCGTGGATTCCGTGCCGGTACCGCCCTATTTTCCCGATAATGAGGTGGTACGTCATGACCTGGCGGTGAATTACAGTAATTTGAAACGCCTGGATGAACAGATCGGGGTCATACTTCAGCAACTGAAAGACGACG
>Ga0102947_1000521_pt1 | contig 13742 bp, 13 predicted proteins | sample SalPon2A_A_D2_MG_FD_78210 | JGI IMG/M metagenome (GOLD analysis project Ga0102947, IMG submission 78210) | Soil microbial communities from South San Francisco under conditions of wetland restoration - Salt Pond MetaG R2A_A_D2_MG | ecosystem: Environmental > Terrestrial > Soil > Wetlands | place... | reverse complement strand
TTTGCCTTTGGCAATGTCATGTTCTTATCATTCCCGGAATATTTTGAAGTTGGTGAATTCTGGCTAGAACAATACAAGCATTTATTCCGTTGGCTCATGTTTGCTTTCTCTTTACCTGTGGTTTTTTATGCTGCACAAGATTATTTTATTTCTGCATTTAAAGGTCTTCACTCAAAACTATTAAATATTGATGTCCCTATTGCACTTGGAATTTCAGTTTTGTTTATTAGAAGTGCAGTTGAAATATTTTTTGATTTAGGCTCTGGATTTTTTGACAGTCTTACAGGATTAGTATTCTTCCTTTTACTTGGCAAATTTTTTCAGCAAAAAACCTATTCATTTTTATCATTTGAACGTGATTATAAATCTTATTTCCCAATTGCCGTTACAAAAATTGATAATGGCATAGAAACTCCTACTCAAGTTTATGAAATTAAAAAAGGTGATAGACTACTCATTAGGAATGAAGAGCTCATTCCTGTTGATGGCATTTTAATTAATGGTAAAGCACGAATTGATTATAGTTTTGTAACAGGTGAGTCTGAAACCATAAGTAAAAAATCTGGTGATAAACTTTTTGCAGGTGGTAAACAAACGGCTGGAGTAATTGAAATGGAAGCCATCAAATCGGTTGAGCAAAGCTACCTAACACAGTTATGGAGTAATGATGTATTTAATAAAAATAAAGAAAGTGGCTTCACCACACTTACCAATACAATAAGTACAAGTTTTACAATCACTGTTTTAAGTATTGCTTTTATTTCCACATCTTACTGGTTAATAGCAGACCCATCAAAAGCCATGAATGTTTTTACAGCAGTACTTATTATTGCTTGTCCTTGTGCCATAGCGCTTTCTGCTCCATTTACTTATGGAAACCTCTTGCGTATTTTTGGAAAATTAAAGTTCTATGTTAAAAACGCTTCAGTGATTGAGCAATTAGCTCATATTAACACAATAATTTTCGACAAAACAGGAACCATCACGTCCAATAAAAAAAGTACAGCAAGCTACAATGGGGAAGACTTGTCTCTTTCAGAAGAAATTCTTTTAAAAAATACGCTTCGCAGTTCTAACCATCCATTAAGCAGAACTTTATATAATATTTTAGATGAGCACAATATTATCACTCTTAATCATTTTGAAGAACATTTAGGAAAAGGTATCGAGGCAACCTACAACAATAATAGCATAAAAATTGGATCTGCATCGTTTGTTGGACAAACAGAAGCACCTGTTGTAAATACTGCTGTTCATATAAGCTCAAACAATCAGTACAAAGGGAAATATACGTTTTATAATAGCTATAGAAAAGGTATATCTAAACTATTTAACAAACTAAAAAAACAATATGACTTGGTAATATTATCTGGTGACAACGAAAGTGAATTGGAAAATCTAAAAAAAATATTACCCTCAAAGACCAAATTGTTATTCAACCAAAAACCAGATGATAAATTGGAATATATCAAATACCATCAATCTGAAGGTGCTAAAGTTCTCATGGTTGGCGATGGTCTGAATGATGCTGGAGCATTAGCACAAAGTGATGTTGGCATTGCTATTTCAGAGAATGTTAACGTCTTCTCTCCTGCTTGTGATGCTATTTTAGATGCTACAAAATTTGACCAATTATATAGATTTATTAAAACATCTAAACAAGCCATAAAAATCATCAAATGGAGTTTTGCACTGTCCTTCTTATACAATATAATCGGATTATATTTTGCAGTTACAGGTCAATTAGCACCTGTAATAGCAGCTATTTTAATGCCTTTAAGTTCTATTAGTATAGTGGTATTTACAACTATAGCAACAAATATTTTAGGTAAAAAGTTAAGAAAAATCAAACATGATAAAAATCATGTTTTAAGTAATACATCAAATGTAATTTTAAACCATAACTTCAAACAGGTATGAGTGTTATATATATTTTATTAAGTATCAGCATTATTGTTGCTGTTATATTTTTTGCTGCGTTTATTTACGCAGTTAGAAGAGGACAGTATGACGATGACTATACTCCTTCTGTAAGAATGCTCTTTGAAGATGAATTGGTTAAGGAGCAACAAAAACCATCTATTAAAACCAAAAAAGACTAATTAATTATTATGGAAGTACAACAATTTCATTACGATAACAAAATCGTTAAAAATTTCCTCTATGCAACCATGCTTTGGGGAGTTGTAGGAATGTTAGTAGGTCTGCTACTGGCATTTATGTTTTTATTCCCAAACCTCACCGATGGAATTTCATGGTTAAGCTTTGGTCGTTTAAGACCATTGCATACCAACGCAGTTATTTTTGCATTTGTAGGTAATGCCATTTTTGCCGGTGTGTATTATTCATCACAGCGATTGTTAAAAGCCAGAATGGCAAGTGACCTTTTAAGTAAGATTAATTTTTGGGGTTGGCAGCTCATTATTGTTGGTGCTGCAATTACTTTACCTTTAGGTTATACTACATCTAAAGAGTATGCTGAACTGGAATGGCCTTTTGATATTGCCATTGCACTCGTTTGGGTAGTGTTTGGATGGAATTTAATCGCCACAATATTAAAAAGAAGACAGCGACACCTTTATGTAGCTCTTTGGTTTTATATAGCCACTTTTGTTACGGTTGCAGTACTGCATATTTTCAATAGTCTAGAAATGCCAGTTAGCGCACTAAAAAGTTATTCCGTTTACGCAGGTGTTCAAGATGCGTTAGTGCAATGGTGGTATGGGCATAATGCAGTGGCGTTTTTCTTAACAACTCCCTTTTTAGGGTTGATGTATTATTTTGTACCAAAAGCTGCCAATAGACCTATATACTCTTATAGGCTATCCATTGTTCACTTCTGGTCACTCATATTTATTTACATCTGGGCTGGACCTCACCACTTATTATATACTGCTTTACCAGAATGGGCACAAAATCTTGGAGTAGCATTTTCAGTAATGTTACTAATGCCTTCTTGGGGAGGTATGATCAATGGGCTTCTTACACTACGTGGTGCCTGGGATAAAGTAAGAACAGATCCAGTTTTAAAATTCATGGTAGTTGCCATTACAGGTTATGGTATGGCTACTTTTGAAGGCCCAATGTTATCTCTTAAGAATGTAAATGCTATTGCTCATTTTACCGATTGGATTATTGCTCATGTGCACGTTGGTGCGTTGGCATGGAACGGATTTTTGACTTTTGGCATGATTTACTATTTTGTTCCTAGATTATTTACAACAAAATGATTTTCAATAGGTTTAGCTAACTTACATTTCTGGATTGGAACATTAGGTATCATCATGTATGCTCTACCTATGTATGTAGCTGGATTTACACAAGCAAGTATGTGGAAACAGTTTAATCCTGATGGCACTTTGGTATATGGCAATTTTTTAGAAACAGTTTCTGAAATTATTCCAATGTATTGGATGCGAGCCATTGGTGGAACTTTATTCATTATTGGTATGCTTATTATGGTTTACAACGTTATTGTAACCATTAAGTCTGGTAACAAAGTTACCGATGAATTAGCAGAAGCACCAGCATTACAACGTGTTTCAAAATACCGCGTTGCTGGTGAAGGTTGGCATACGTGGTTAGAACGTAAACCAATAAGATTAACGATTTGGGCTACTATTGCTATTTTAATTGGAGGAATAGTTCAAATTGTACCAACTATTATGGTCAAATCTAATATCCCGACAATTACAAGTGTTCAACCGTACACACCTTTGGAATTGGAAGGACGAGATATCTATATAAGAGAAGGTTGTGTAGGTTGTCACTCACAAATGATTAGGCCTTTTAGAAGCGAAGTTGAACGCTATGGCGACTACTCAAAAGCTGGAGAATTTGTATATGACCATCCTTTCCTTTGGGGAAGTAAACGTACAGGACCAGACTTACATCGTCTCGGCGGAAAATATTCAGATAACTGGCATTTAAACCATATGTATGATCCTCAAAGTACCTCTTCTGGGTCAATCATGCCCGCATATCAATGGTTAGTCAGAAATGAATTAGACAAATCAGATACTGAAGTCAAAATGAGAACTATGGTGAAATTGGGTGTTCCTTATACCGAAGAGGATATTGCTAATGCTCAAGAAAACATGCTTGAACAAGGAACCCAAATAGAAAAAAACTTGTATTCTGATCCTGATTTTGCTGAAACTTACGAGGCAGATAAACAAGCTGGAGGTCAAGATTTTGTTGAAATGCGCAATCGTGAAATAGTTGCACTTATTGCCTATTTACAACGATTGGGAACAGACATAAAAGTTGATAATTTAGAAACAACCGCTAAAAACTAGAGTTATGCTAAAATTTGTAAAAAACCATATGGAGAGTATTACTGGAATAGAAATATATCCTATTATCTCTTTACTTATCTTTTTTGTCTTTTTTGTCATTCTTTTTTGGTGGGTTTTCACAGCAAAAAAAGACTACATCAAAACTGTAAGTAATATACCTTTAGATAACCAAAACGAAACAGAACTATGAGACATTTCATTCCATCCTGGGTAAGAGTGCCTATTGTATTTTTTATCATATTCGGTATTGTTGAATATGTTATTGATTCTGGAGATCAACCAGCATTTATTGAGCAACCCATTATTATGTTGTTCCTTTTATTGGTTCTACTCATTTTAATTGCAATGGAAGCCATTGTTAGCTCTATAGATAATATTGTTTACAAAAGTTTAGATGAAGATGCTAAAGCCAGATATATGGCTAATGCCAATGCTGAATCGAGAATCTTTGTTTGGATAAAAAAAACATACAAAAAATTAATTGGTAGCAGACCAATACAGGAAGAACATGAAATTATTTTAGATCATAACTATGATGGCATTCGTGAATTGGATAATAGTTTACCACCATGGTGGCTTTATAGTTTTTACATTACTATAGCCTTTGGTGCTATATATTTATTGAGGTTTCATGTCTTTAATGGTGAGAACCAATATCAAGAATTAGAAACTGAATATGCGGAAGCTAAACGTGCCATAGAAGAATATAAAAAGACCGCCAAAGATCTAGTAGATATAAATACGGTTACTTTACTAACTGATGCTTCAGATTTAAAAGCTGGTCAGGCCATTTTTGAAACCAATTGTGTAGTATGTCACAAATCTGATGGTGGTGGTGGAATTGGGCCAAATTTAACAGATAATTATTGGATTCTTGGTGGCGGAATTAAAAATGTGTTTCATACAGTTTCAGAAGGTGGACGTGATGGTAAAGGTATGATTGCTTGGAAACAGACTTTAAAACCTTCAGAAATTGCTCAAGTTTCTAGTTATGTTTTACAGTTTCAAGGTACTACTCCAGCAGAACCAAAAGATCCTGAAGGTGAAATTTGGGTAGATGAAAATGCTACTGAAACAGCCAATGAAATATCTGAAACTGTAGAAAAAACGGATTCAATTGTTTCTGTTGAAAATTAATACTGGAAACTATTAATTAAAGGGAAAAGCGTGGAGACTCCAGAAAATGAATCCTTTAGAGATTCGATTGCCACTATAAATGAAGAAGGCAAAAGAGCTTGGATTTATCCTAAAAAGCCAAGTGGCGAATACTATGAAAAACGCAAAATAGTTAGTTATTTTCTATTAGCATTTTTATTCGCTGCTCCTTTCATTAAAATCAATGGCAATCAGTTCTTAATGTTTAATGTTTTAGAACGTCGTTTTAATATTTTTGGATTTCCATTTTGGCCTCAAGATTTTCATCTTTTTGTTATTTCCATGCTAATTGGAGTGATTTTCATTACTTTATTTACGGTTGGTTTTGGACGTATTTTTTGTGGATGGATTTGCCCTCAAACTATTTTTTTAGAAATGGTTTTCAGGCGTATTGAGTACTGGATTGATGGAGACAGAAATAAACAACGTAAACTGGGTAGACAAAAATGGGACGCAGAGAAAATTAGAAAACGTACTTTTAAATGGTTCATTTTTTTGGTTATTTCATTCCTAATAGCAAATGTATTTTTAGCTTATTTGATAAGTGGTGATAAACTTATTAAGTACATAACAGAAGGACCAACAACCCATTTAGGCACATTGTTTCCACTCATTATTTTTACTGCTGTGTTCTATTTTGTTTTTGCATGGTTTAGAGAACAAGTATGTATTATTGCTTGTCCTTATGGACGTTTACAAGGTGTTCTTTTAGACAACAAATCTATTGTAGTTGCTTACGATCATAAACGCGGAGAAGGCAAAAACGGACGTAAAAAATTTAGGAAGAATGAAGATCGTGCTGCTCTAGGACATGGAGATTGTATTGATTGCTTGCAATGTGTGCATGTTTGTCCAACAGGAATTGATATTAGAAACGGAACGCAATTAGAATGTGTTAACTGCACAGCTTGTATAGATGAATGTGACCATATTATGGAAAGCATTAATCTACCTAAAGGACTTATTCGTTATGCCAGTGAAGATGAAATAGAGAAAAAAGAAAAATTCAAATTAACTGCTCGTATGAAAGGTTATATTGCAGTACTAATAATCTTAACCGGTGTACTAACAGGAATGCTTCTTTTAAGAAATGATGTTGAAGCAACCGTATTGCGTTTACCAGGGCAATTGTATGAGCATAAAGAAGGAAACGTTATTAGTAATGTTTTTACCTATAAACTTATTAATAAAACTGTACATGAAATAGATAGTGTAAGTTTTAAGCTTCGAAAATATGATGGTGAAATAAAAGTGGTTTCAAATGCAAATTATATTACCATACCTGAAGAAGGACTTGCTGAAGGTACTTTATTTATTGAAATTAACAAAGAACAACTTACTGGTGATAAAAATAAATTGATGATTGAGGTTTACAGTGGCGACCAACTAATTGAAACCACTACAGTTAACTTTTTAGGACCAAGGAGTTATAATTAAATAATATATATTATGAAATTTAATTGGGGAACAGGAGTAGTTATTGCATTTATAGGCTTTATAAGCTTTATCATGTATTTTGTTATTAATATGAATATCAATAAGAAATATGATCACGATTTGGTAACCGAAGATTATTACAAGGAAGAATTACAATTTCAAAATGATATTGATAAACAAAAAAACGGAAATAACTTAACTGAAAATATTTACTGGAAAAAAACAGAAGAAGGTATTATACTAAATTTTCCAAAAACACTTAAAGCAAATGAAATAACTGGAAAAGTGTTCCTATACAGACCATCTAATAAACAATTAGACTTTGAAGTACCCTTATCATTGTCTAATCAATATTTGCTCATACCTGACAAACGTTTGTTAGATGGTCGTTGGAACATTAAAGTTGATTGGCAATATAACGGAAAATCATATCTATACAAAAAGGAAATTGTGTATTAATGTTGTGGTCTGCTTTTATATTAGGTTTGTTAGGAAGCTTGCATTGCGTTGGTATGTGTGGTCCAATCGCATTTATGCTTCCTGTTGACCGAAGTCATTCTGTAAAAAAAGTAATTCAAATTTCTTTTTATCATATTGGGAGATTATTATCATATTCTATAATTGGGCTTCTTTTTGGACTTATCGGTAAAAGTTTATATCTCTTTGGAATACAACAGCAATTATCAATTGTTATAGGTGTTTTAATGATAATTATTGTTATAATTCCAGGGCATATATTTAACAAACACAACTTTTCACAACCTATTTTCAAAGTGATTTCTAAATTAAAATCAGCATTAGGAAAATCTTTAAAAAAGAAAACTCCAGACACTTTTTTAACTATTGGTTTCTTAAATGGGTTTCTACCATGTGGTCTGGTCTATATGGCAGTTTTTGCTTCTTTAGCAATGCAAAGTTTAATTAATGGCAGTTTATATATGGTTCTGTTTGGGCTCGGTACAATACCTTTAATGACCTCTGCTATTTATCTTGGAAAATTCCTCAATACAACAATAAAGCAACGCATTCAAAAAGCAATTCCAGTATTTGTAGTCATTATTGGGTTGTTATTCATTCTTCGAGGTTTAGGTTTAGGAATTCCTTACATATCGCCTACTCCTGTTTTAGAAATGGCATCAAGTCAAGTGAATTGTCAATAATAATTTAATTAAAAATTATACTAATAATACCTATAACTAAAATTAGTATCAAAACAAAATTCCTGAATTGATCTTGTGTTACTTTGTTCAATATTTTCTTACCGATCCAAGTACCAATTACACTCACAACAATTAAAATAGGTATTAAATACAAATCATCTTTGTGTATGTAACCGTTAAAATAATAGACAATTGTTCTACTAAAATCTACACCAAGATCGATAACTGCCGACGTTGCAATAAATTTATTTTTATCCAATTTAAATGCAGCCATAGTAATGCCTCTTATAGCTCCACCTGTTCCCAAAAGACCGGCGCTTAAGCCAGACAATGAACCTCCAACAATTGCATTTTTTGTTATTGGGCTTACTTTAAGTTGTTTAAAAATCAAAAACAATAAGCTCAAAGAGATTAGAAAAAAACCAAGTATATAGGTTAAAATTATTGGATTAAAATACTTGCTCAAGAAAGCTCCAACAAGCACAAAAATAACTGCAGGAATACCTAATGAAACTATTAATTTCTTATCCAGTCCTTTTTTAAAAAATGCAATTTTTGTAACATTACTTGCTAAATGAAATAATGCTGTTATTCCCAGTACTGATTGAAAATCGAAGAAAAAATTTGCTATTGGCACAAAAAACACCGAAGATCCAAAACCACCTACTGTTCCTAATATTTCAGCTATTAAGGATAAAATGACAAAAATTGGGAGATATCTTGCAAGCATGTATGTTTATTTAGAAATCCTTTCTTTTAGCTTTATACTTAATCCTCCAAACTGGTAAAACAATCCAAACTATCAACATACTGAATGACAGAATTAGTCCAAAACTAGTTCCAAAAAATTGTTTAAAAACAGCTCCTGTATATCCTAAAAGTGCTGAAATATCCAACTTTAAAAGAATAAGAGTTCTTGATAAATCTATTGGATTTAACATGGTGCCAAATAATGATAATTTATCTAACGGATAATCTTCAAACAATACCAACGACATTAAAAAAATACCATCATAAATTATAGCTAGAAATAGCCATAAAAGAATAGCATAGCCAAAACCTTTAATTTTGTTTTCGTTAGATAATGCAATATTAAAGGCCAAAGCTGTAAATATTAAGGTAAGAAAAGTTCCCGTTATTAATAATAATGAGAAATCCCAAATAGCACTACTTTTAAATAATCCATAAAACATGAAAGGAAGTCCTAAACCAAAAATTAAACTCATGGATAATGACATGGCTACGCCAAAATACTGCCCTAAAAATATTGTAGAACGTTTAATCGGTTGTGCCAACAAAAGTTCAGTAAATTCTCTAGAATTGTAATAGTACATCACACCGAAAATAGTTCCTATTAAAGGTACTAATACAATAATAATGTTCATTAAGGTAATGACGGCTTTTGAAAGATCATTATTTAAGAACAACAGAACAATACCTAAAGCTAAATAAAAAACAAAATATACATAAGTCCATCGACTACGGATCAAATCAAAAAAACTGTATTTTAATATTTTAAGCATGGTTATCTGTTAAAATAGATTCAATAGCATGTTCAAAATCTAGCTGTTTCGTTTTTGTTTTTAATTCTAAAATTGAACCTCTAAAATATACTTTACCCTCTAATAAAAATACAATCTCATCAGCAACTTCCTCAACAAAACTCATAATATGAGAGGTAATTAAAATGGTTTTTCCTTTGGACTTTTCTATTTGAATCAGTTCTTTCAATCTAAGGAGTGATATTGGGTCTAACCCAGAAGTAGGTTCATCTAGAATAATTAGTGGACTATCAAACATAAAGGTTAAAACAATATTAACTTTTTGCTTTGTGCCTCCAGATAAGTTACCAAGTTTTTTGTTTAAAAATGGCTCAAGTTTGAATAACTCTATCAGGTGTTTGTCATTACTGGGTTTCCTTCTCAAGTCCTTGATCATTCTTATAAGCTCCTTTACTTTCAAGTTACTTGGGAAATTAGCAATTTGAGGTAAATAATCTATTTGATGTCTATATTCAGAACTCTTTTTAATGTTTTGGCCTCTAACTTTTATATCCCCTTTATCTAGAATAATCATTCCTAAAATGGCCTTTATTAATGTTGTTTTTCCTGAACCATTGGGGCCAAGAATGGCAAAAATACCTCCTTCTATAATATTCAAGTTAATACCTTTTAATACTTGATTTTTACCGAATTTTTTATATGCTTCTAGAATACTTACCATATTATTTTTTTTATTAAAGGATTGTTATCCAGTAAGTTATCTGGAGTAAAAACAGGTGAAACTTTTTCGGAAAAATCAATAATATCAATAAATAAACTTCTTAATAAAATAATGGTTTCAGGAGTTTTATTTACAATATATGAGAATAATTTTACAGGTCTATAAGGCACATCACCTACTCCATCTTTATTTAAATCATATCCTGTGTAATTGCTCCAATAATTTCTATCAAAAATGTTATCATTTACTTTACTGTTATAGGATATGTCGAATGAATTGTATATAAAATTATTTTCAAAAAAATGATTTGCATAACAAGCACCTCGTACTTTTATTGCCCAACCATTATTAATGAAACTATTGTTTTTGTATAAGATTCGATTCGAACCTTCAATATTAATACCTGTAGTATTTTCTTCGAAAGTGTTTCCTGAAATTTCAGCATCATTAATTTCTTTTAAAAGCATGCCATAAGAAGCAGTTCCCCAGTTCTCTTTAAAAGTATTGTTGAGCATTTTTATTTTTTTCGAAAACATGACTGCAACTCCTGCACCATTATTTTCAAAAGTATTACCTTCATAAATATCGTCATTAGAAAACATAAAATGGAGTCCATAGCGAAGGTTTTCGGCGCTTACATTATTTTTTATTAAACAGTTGTCTGAAAATTCTAGATAAATACCATCGCGGACATGCTGTATATAATTATGTTCAATCTCGATGTGATTACTGTACCACAACTGTATTCCATTTCCTGAATTATATTCATTTACTGCATTACCAATAATTTTGTTATGAAATACTTTGCCATAGCTCGATTTTTCGAGATAAATTCCAAAGAACAATTTCTCCAAAACAACATTCTGAATTACAAAATTTTTGCTTCTTTTTACACGAATAGCAGCAAAATCTTCGGTATAACTTGTTCCAACATTAATTATGAATAAACCATCGATGGTAACATTATTAGAAACAACTGTTACAACTTCTCCCTTCAATTCACCATCAATGATTGGGTAATCTTTTCCTATAATAGTGAGAGGTTTATTAACAATAATATTGTTCTCTTTATAAATTCCTTTTTTAACAACTATCGTGTCAAAATCTTTAGCTTGAGAAATTGCTTCTTTTAATTTTGAAACACCACAACTTTTGCAAACTTCAATATATTGAGCATAACCTAAATTAGACAATAAAAAGGCACAAAAGATAAATAGTAGTTTTTTCATACCACTATTACTTTAAATGTGTCAGAAGTTCGTTCCAAGTATATAATGTTCCTCCTTTTTCGTTTTGGACTTTTTCTGCACCTGACTTGTTTTTGAAAGCAGATAAATAGGCTCCCATTGGGCTTGGAATATTCTCACTAATTAAAAAAGTGGCTTTGGTAGCATCAATAAGAACTTCTGGTTCTGTATAAATGTTGGACAAATACAACTCAATCTCTGAAGTATCAAATTCTTTCATAAAATTTATCATACATTCTGTTGCATCAAATTTATAGACTTTGCCTTTTTTTGTAACAATTTCGGCAGCATGAACTTTATCCACAATAGTCATCTTACAATAGTGACAACCATCATTTCCATAATCAATGGCTTGGGGTGAAACGTTACAACTTAATAAAAGCAGCAATAAAGCTAAAGGGTAATAGTGTTTTAGTGTTTTCATTTTTAGTGTTTTTATCTTCTCACTTTATTACATATTTACAAAGCTTTATGTTTTTTTCTCCCAACTAGATATGCAATTAATGAAGTAGCAATTCCCAAAGCTAAAAACATTGCCCCTAATCTTGGATAAGAATGTGCTGTGAAATTTAAGATGTTCTTTGTTCCAAACAAAGGTGGTTGAAAACCCATAACTGTACCATCTGGATTGGTAAATTTCATAATGGCTTTCGGATCTAAATTATGTCCATAATCATGTTCCCAGAGATAGAAATCATAAAGTCCTGCGAGACTTAAAACAACCATTAATAAAAACCAAATTAAAAACCATTTGTAATTGCCTTTAAATGCTATTATAAGTCCTAAAATTGTAGTAATAATAATTCCTGCTGGAAAAATTTTAAATTCTGGGATGGCCTCTGGAATATATTTCATACCAACATAATGATTCATTAAATTAATATTCTTGATGTCGTGTGGATTCGCATCAGAAAAATCGTTTATGTGAATATTCATTCCTAACGGAATAGGATATTGTGGTGCTTCTAATGTGATGTTCCATAAAGGAAAAAGAAATAACCCTAATGGTAATAAAGCTGCACACAGCATGATGATGTTTGATTTTTTCATCGTATAAAATTTAGCGTTTTAATAAAATTCTCATTTTCATGCGAACCTTTAGTGTTTTAAAGAAAAGGCGAGAGAGATAAGACTACTCTCGCCTTTCACAGGAAAATAACACAAAAACAAAATTCTCCCTTGCTTTTTATTCAATATCTTCACCTAACGACCATTTTAATGGTGTATTAGAATTTGCTGAAGATACACGAACATAACCTTGCATTTCTTGGTGTAATGCCGAACAGAAATCTGTACAATAGAATGGCCATACACCTTCCTGTTTTGGTTCCCAAACAAAAGTTTCTGTTTGTCCTGGCATGATTAATAATTCGGAAGTATTTGCACCAATTATGCTTACGCCATGTGGTACATCATAGTCTTGCTCTAAATTGGTAACATGAAAATAAACTTTGTCACCAACTTTAATACCTTCTATATTATCTGGAGAAAAATGACTACGAATGGTTGTCATATAAATATGAACCGTTTTACCATCACGAACCACTTTAGTATCAGCCTCACTCATTGATGCATAGGGATGTTTATTATCTTCTAGATTAAATATCTTTTTAGACCTTGGTTTTATCAAATCTGCTGGACATCCGGCTGCATAATGTGGTTCACCAACCGTAGGGAAATCTAGCAACAATTCCATTTTTTCACCTGATATATCGTATAATTGTGCAGATTGTGTTACTTCTGGACCTGTTGGCAAGTAACGGTCTTTGGTAATCTTGTTCATCGCTACAACATATTTTCCCCAAGGTTTTTGAGAGTTTCCCCCAGGAATCATTAAGTGACCAACTGAATAATATGTTGGTTTTCTATCAACAACTTCCCACGTTCCTACTTTCCATTTCACAACTTCAGATGAAATAAAGAAGGTAGTATAAGCATTACCTCTACCATCAAATTCTGTATGCAATGGACCTAAACCTGGTTGTTCTACAACTCCTGCCAAAACATCTTCAAAATTGATTATTGGAATACCATAAGCATCACCTGCAAATTTTTTATTTTCAATGGCATCAAGCATCTTTGTAAAAGAATGCACCGTTAGATTAGCTGAAAGTTTTCCATTACCAACAATATATTCTCCTGAAGGATCTACATCACAACCATGTGGTGATTTAGGTGTTGGTAATAAGAAAACAGCACCTGGAACGTCCAATGGATTTACG
>Ga0102947_1000520_pt1 | contig 13752 bp, 14 predicted proteins | sample SalPon2A_A_D2_MG_FD_78210 | JGI IMG/M metagenome (GOLD analysis project Ga0102947, IMG submission 78210) | Soil microbial communities from South San Francisco under conditions of wetland restoration - Salt Pond MetaG R2A_A_D2_MG | ecosystem: Environmental > Terrestrial > Soil > Wetlands | place... | reverse complement strand
TAACGGAACCATGTATTCAAGCTATACGGCGGCTTCTTTTGCCCGTAAATATACACTTGCAGATGCATACGGCGCTAATTTGCTCGGGGCTGTAACCTGGGGCTTTGAGTTTGAGGATCAGGCCTGGTTTGCAGGATTCAGGGATATGGCAACAAATGGGGTGGACAAACCTGTGCTGAATGTGTTTCGGATGTTCGGCATGATGCGTGGAAACAGGGTGGAAGTAACCGGTGATCTTGCGTATGACCATGAGACCATCATAAAAAGCGGGGTCAAAGGAGAGCGGACCGATATAAATGCCCTCGCATCCAAAGATGTGCATACTGCCTGTGTCATGGTTTGGAACTATCATGACGCCAATACCGGGATGGGGAAATCAACCCCTGTCCATGTGCAGGTGAAAGGGATGCCACCTGGCAGGATGTTTTTCGAGCATTTCACCATTGATCAAAAAAACAGCAATTCATACCACCTATGGCAGGAAATGGGTTCCCCACAAAACCCAACAGAAGAACAGATAGCGCTGCTGGAAGAAGCCGGGCAATTAAAACTGGCTACTTCCCCTGTCTGGATTACAATGGGGGATGGGGGAACAACCATAAAAATACCGCTTGAGCGGCAAGCGGTTTCCCTTCTGAGGTTTACATGGTAATTTTTTAAATAGGGTTATGCGATTACTAACATTAACGATCTATCTTCTTTTTCAGATAAATCTGGCCTTCGGACAGGCTTCACTAAAGGAAATTGACTTACGTTATGGAAAATATAAAGTGGGATTCAATCATTATCTGACTTTTGATAGTACAAGGACCTATAAAAGAATATACGATTGGAAGAATCATAGCATTCCAAGGCCCATTCCAGTGAGTATCTGGTATCCGTCAGGCAAGATACCGGAACAAGTGGAAAGGATGAAAGTTCTGGATTATATGGAAATCCTGAAAGAAGAAGAAGAGTGGGAATATCTGCCAAAAGAGCAAATACTGAATTGGTTTTATTACCCCAATACGGACGTTAATCGAAACCACATGTCAGAGATTACAGAGGCCTTCTCTGAAACCGAAGCCGAAAACGGCCAGTTTCCCGTATTGATTTATGCACCGAGTTACCAGGCATCTTCAATAGAAAATTTCGCACTTTGTGAATACCTGGCGAGTCATGGGTATATCATCATTTCATCTCCGAGCCGCGGAACAGAAAACCGGTTTTTTGAGGGGGATACTGTAAAAGATATGGAAACACAGGCACGGGATATTGAATTTCTTGTAAAGGAAGCCGCCAAATTCCGGAATGCGGACTTTGATCGAATTGCAACGATTGGTTTTAGTTTTGGCGGGTTGTCCAATGTTCTAGCACAAATGAGGAATGAAAATATAAAGGCTGTTGTGAGTCTTGACGGCAGTATTAAATATCAATATCCAACAATCAAAGAGTCCTCATTTTTCAATATTGAAAAGGTTGATGTCCCATTTATCCATATGTCGCAAAAGGATATTCCGGAACAGGTATTAAAAGAAGATGGAATAGATCCAAAATTAAACCACAATTTTGAATTTTATGATAGTATCGTGAACAGCAGGGCATACCAACTAAAGTTCCAAAGCTTAACACACCCTTATTTCAGTACGCTTGGCGTTCTGTTTCAGCAAAGGGACCCCAGGCAGGATAAGAATGATTCTGAAATAACGGAATCGTATCATCTGGTTTCGGTATATACCCTGAATTTTCTAAATGCCTTTTTGAAGAATGATCCGGTTGCATTGAACTTCATTGACAATAAGCCAATAAACAACGGAATAAAAAAAGGCCTTGTTACTCATGAACTCAGGGTACCTGAAATAAGAAAATTCACTTTTGAGGATTTTAACGAATTGGCATCAGATCGACATTACGAGCACCTTGAAGAACTATACACGACCATCCTGAAAGCTAATGCAAAGGTGCAAGTACCTGAAAGTAATCTCAATAATTTAGGATTACAGCTCCTTTTCAATCGTGAGACTTCGCAACAGGGGATTCATGTTTTATTGTTTGCAACCAGCCTTTACCCGAATTCTGCCAATCTTTATGATAGTTTGGCTGAAGCATATTTGTTTGTTGGGGATAAGGAACAGGCAAAAATAAATTTTGAGAAATCCCTCGAATTGAATTCACAAAATCAAAATGCTATTGACCGGTTGAAACAACTCAGGGAATAATGCCAGTTGTTACCTCGCCCGGTCAGCACTACATGTTAAAAGTCAATTTCGTATATTTCCAACTTAAATATCAGCAAGTAACCCGTGAGATCGATATACCGGGACCCCTACTGAATTCAAATTTTCCTATTTGGTTCAAAAGCCCGATGTAAAACAGGGTGACGATAATTTTATATATGTACCATGAGGTTAAAAACCAAAAATGCTGCGTTGTTATTTTTTTGTTTTACCCTCTTCTGGGTAAACGCACAATACGAAATTAAACCGGTAAAAGGTTATACGCCCCGGATAGGGGTAATGGTAGACATGTTAGAGGAACTTAAGCATCGCCTTACGGAAGATGTGCGTGATTTGGACCAGGGGGAAACGGATTACCTTTTCGACGACAAGGCCAATAGTATTGGCGCCATCATTATGCATTTGGTAGCCAACGAGTCCTATGCCCAGGTTGAAACATTAGAGGAGCGCACCTGGACGGATGAAGAACGGGAATTTTGGGAAATTGCCAGTGATCTGGGAGCAGCATCAAGAGGCAGCTTAAAAGGAAAGCCGATAACGTATTATTTGGATCTATGGGATCAGGTCCGGGAAAAAACACTGGAAGGACTTAAAGCCAAAGATGATGAGTGGTTTGCAGCAAGCATCGATGAGGGCATGAACAACCATTGGGCATGGTTTCACATTTTAGAGCACCAGGCCAATCATATGGGCCAGATTGCTCTGGTGAAAAAGAGACTACCCGAGTAATCGGGATTTTACAGGGTTTAATAAGACAGTACCGCCTGTTCGCGAATTTATAACCTGATATGGGAAATATGAACACCCTATATAGGCCCCTACCCACAATATACTATCGGCTATTTTACTACAAAGTCATTAACTTAAGGCGATAATTTTGTTCAGACCATTCTCTGGAAAAGGCCTTCAGGAGTTATTTTCAGGATAAGTCGGACATAAGCATTCAAGTTCCCCCCTCCGGGATGCTTTAATTGTCAAGTAGACCGGCAATGATGTAAACATATCACATTTCTCTACCGAGTGATTACGCTGCTTCAATTCCCGATACCCAAGGGCAAATTCCAAATTCCAAATACTTTCCTCGTTCTATCTGGCGACTGTTCAAATAAAACCTTATTTTTATTGGTAGTTCAATTAAAAAAACAACCATGGATTTTGTAAGACTTTGTTATTTACCAATTGTACTGATATGCCTGGTATTCCTTTCGTTCAATGCCTTAGGCCAGGAAAATCCAAGACGCCCACCCATTATTGATGTCCATGTTCACGCCATGAAGATGAATCCTGCCTTCGCTTCTCCCATGTGTCCGTGGTTTTTAAGCGATATGCCGGGTGGTGATCCGCATCAGGACCCCCCTGCATTTATGAATCTGAATTGCGTAAACCCACTGCAACCGGCTGCTTCAGATGCAGACATGCAAAAGCAGCTTCTTGAAACCAGTGAAAAATTGAACATTTATATGGTGGCCAGCGGGGACGCAGGGGTCCTTCATAAATGGCATAAGGCTGCTCCTGACCGGATTATACCTTCGTTGGGGATCAGCAATGCGGAGCAAATGACTTTGGAGGCCTTTAGAGACTCCCTCTCCAATGGGTTTTACAAGGTTATGGGGGAGGTTGCACCCCAGTATCAGGGCTTGTCGCCCAGCGATATGTCGCTGGATGCATATTTTGGTGTAGCTGAAGAACTTGGCATCCCTGTGGGAATTCATATGGGAACAGGGGGAAACGGGATGGCGAATATTAATTCAACAAAGTACAGAGCCTCCCTGGGCCGTCCTTTTTTATTGGAGGATATGCTTGCCCGCCACCCAAAATTGAAAATTTGGGTAATGCATGCCGGTTACCCCATGATTGATGAGATCATTGCACTGATGGGGGCCCATGCCTATGTTTATGTGGATCTGGCCGGATTTATCTGGAGTTATCCCCTGGCAGAGATTCACCGGTATACAAAGAGGCTGGTACAGGCCGGATTTGGCAAGAGAATATTGTACGGTACCGATTTGATGGTTTGGCCAAAGCTACTTGAGACATCTATTGGGGTTATCGAAAATGCCAACTACCTCTCAAAAGATCAGAAAAGGGATATCTTCTTTAACAATGCGGTTCGATTCTTTAATCTCAACAGGGAAGATTATGAATAATACCGCGGAATAGTCAATTGAAATGTCCGCTCCGTATGTATTAAACACAAAATTCCGGTTAAGATGGTGAATTGAACGGTACCCTCCATTGGGCAGTTCAAGGCAATCTGCCATCTTTGACAGCCTTGGGCAGGGACCACTTACGGACGGCTATGGTTTAGGCCCGGGCAGACAAGGGAGTGATAAAGGCAATCCGGGGATGGGGTAAAGGCCCAAATCCTGCATAAATTATCAGTGGAGAATAATAACCCGTCATTGCTGAAACGAACAAAATCAACAAAAAATGACAACGGTAAACATCTATTTAACTTTTAACGGCAATTGTGAGCAGGCCTTCAGGTATTATAAGTCAGTTTTCGGGGGAGAATTTACCATATTCAGTAAATTTAAGGATATGCCCGAAAATCCGGAATTTCCCGTGGCCGAATCAGATATGGAAAAAGTGATGCATGTCACATTCCCCGTAGGTAAAGAAACCGTTCTCATGGGAAGCGATACCGGGGCAGATTGGGCCCCCGGTTTTAAGCAGGGCAATAATTTTTCAGTTTCCATCAATACCGATTCCAAGGAGAATGCAGACCGACTTTTTGATGCACTTTCACAAGGGGGAAAAATAACGATGCCTATGGCCAATACCTTTTGGGGTTCCTATTTTGGCATGCTTACGGATCAATTTGGTATTCAGTGGATGGTTAGTTTTGATATATCAGAGCGGGAAAAATAGAAGTAAACATCCCCGAGGCGAGCAGGAGTTGAAGCATAATGAAAAGTAACCTTCAAAATCAAAATAGAAATGAGGAACTGGTCCATCGGTAAATCCGCAACGCTGACAGATTTGGCAATGTGCATCAACGCGTACAGGGTCCGTACGGTGGGTCTGTATGCGTGTTTAGGGGTGGGGGTAAAATTAGGTGATGAGCTTGTATACCCGGACATGATTGTTATGATAAATTATGGCAGGAAAAAGCAATGCGACCCCGATTATGACCAAAATTATTTTGTTGGTCCGCCCAATTTTGTCCTGGACATTGAGGACCCTAACTGTGATTTAGTTAAAGAAAGGAAAAAAATGTTTGCCAATTCAGGGGTGGAAGAGTATTTGATCGTCAATGAGACGATCACAAAAATTGAGTGGAACCGATTGATTAACGGGAAGTTTAAATCCGTAAAACCGGACAGGGATGGGCTGATTAAGAGCAGCAGTCTACCCGGGTTATGGATACCGATTAACGCGCTCAAAAAAAGGGATAATTGGGCCGTGATGGCATCCATCGAACACGGATTGACACGCAGAGAGCATCATGAACTTATGAATTCCATCTGGAACAAGAACTAGTTTAAACGGTTACTTTGAGATTAACAGCCTTATGGCATTATGCAGTGGACAGCCTGTAGCATCCCGGCCGAAGTTCATTCACAGGAGGCAAAGTAAATCAAGGAATGGGTATTATACCCATGGAAGACTGCTGTAAAGTGCGTCATTAAATATTAAAATAAAATGAAACAGACAGACAACAGACAGGCAGCCGTGGTTGGGGCCAGTCTTTCCGGGTTGTTTGCAGCCCGGGCTCTTCACGACCATTTTGACAAGGTTTTATTGATAGAGAAGGATGCGGTATTGGACCGACCAGAATCCCGCAAAGGACAGGCGCAGACCCAACATCTCCACGGCTTGCTGGCAAAGGGCCTTGAGATCATGGAAATTTTTTTTCCGGGACTCACAGAAGAACTGATCCTGAACGGCGCCATCTATGAAGATATGGGCCAGGCCATCAGATGGTACCAGTTCGGCGGTTATCGCCGTCAGTTCAACAGTGGGTTGAAGGGAATCATACAGAGCCGGCCACTCCTGGAATACATCATCCGGAAAAGAGTACTCGCCCTGCCCGGGATTGAACTGATGGACCAGACGCTGGTCGAGGGATGGGAGTCAAATCAGGAAAGGATCACCGGGTTGCATATCAAATCGGCGATTTCAAGGCAGGCTATAATCCGTACGGACCTGATCGTGGATTGTACAGGTCGTGGATCGCGCAGTCCCGGATGGCTCGAAAAGTCAGGTTTTCCAAAGCCAAAAAAAACGGAAGTAGAAATAAAATTGGGCTATTCCACACGTACATTTGAGCGGCTTCCCGGGGACCTCCGTGGCGCGCGCTTACTCATGTCCATGCCGGCTCCGCCCAGGGATTGCCGTTCAGGGTACCTGTTCCCGATAGAAGGCGACCGTTGGATGCTTACCGTGGCCGGATGGGGGGGAGATTACCCACCCGCGGACGAAGAGGGATTGCTTGCGTTTGCAAAGAGCCTTCCCCTCCCGGACATATACAGGATTATTAGCAGTGCACGGCCACGCTCCGATATCCTTACCTACCGTTTCAAGTCGAATCAACGCTTTCATTATGAAAAATTAAAACACTTCCCCGGGGGTCTTCTGGTGCTTGGCGATGCCGCAGCCAGCTTCAACCCTGCTTATGGACAAGGGATGACATCAGCAGTCATGCAGGCAGCCACCCTTGAACAATGTATCGCTGAAGGGAAGTCAGCATCCCATTATTTCGGTAAGATTTCCCGCATTGTAGATATTCCCTGGCAACTCGCTATCGGTGAGGACTTTCGCTTCAAGACCACCAGGGGAAAGAAACCCCTGGGAACCGGGCTGGTCAATGCCTATGTAGCCCGTGTACACAAGGCCACCCATACCGATACCAGGATTTATGCTGAATTTCTAAAAGTAATGAATCTGATAAAACCCCCTACCGCCCTGATGAGGCCGCAGATCGCGTTGCGTGTTTTAACCAGGTCCTAATATTTCATTATATGTAGTATGGATGGGGACGATGGGAGGCAGTGGTTAACCGGTGGATGGTTGCTGTATTCTCAAATAACTAGGTTAACTTATTCCTCAGATACGTGGCCGTGTGCGATTCCTTATTTTGTATGACCTCCTCAGGGGTACCCTCCGCTATTAGGCGGCCTCCTTTGTCTCCTCCTTCAGGCCCGAGATCAATGATATAGTCGGCACATTTGATCAGTTCTATATTGTGCTCTATCACCACAATGGAATGCCCGCCAGAGATAAGCGCGTCAAAGGATTTCAGCAATTTTTTAATGTCGTGAAAATGAAGTCCGGTAGTAGGCTCATCAAAAATAAAGAGTGATTTATCCTTAGTGTGCCCTTTGACCAGGAATGAGGCCAGTTTTATGCGTTGTGCTTCGCCACCCGAAAGCGTGGAAGAAGACTGTCCCAGGGTTACATATCCCAGGCCAACATCCTGCAGGGGCTTGAGCTTTGTGACTATCCTGCTTTGCCTGTGCTCCGTAAAAAATGCCACGGCATCATCAAGGGTCATGTTCAGGAGGTCATCAATGCTGGTACCCTCAAAGGTTACTTCCAGCACTTCTTTTTTAAAGCGTTTACCACCACACGTATCACATTCGAGGTGCACATCGGCCATAAACTGCATTTCCACAGTGATCTCTCCTTCTCCCTTGCATTTTTCGCAACGGCCGCCATCGACATTAAAAGAAAAGTGTTTCGGCTGGTAGCCCCTAATTTTACTTAGTTTCTGGCCAGCAAATAACGCCCTGATATCGTCATAGGCCTTTATGTACGTTACAGGGTTGGAACGGGAAGACCTTCCTATAGGATTCTGGTCCACAAACTCCACGTTTTTAAGCGACTGGTATTTCCCTTCAAAAGCGGTAAACTGCCCGGCTTTTTCACCGTAGCCACCAACCTCCTTCAGCAGTGCGGGGTAGAGCAATTTTTTCACCAGGGTACTTTTGCCGCTACCGGAGACCCCGGTAACCACAGTGAGCATATTCAGGGGAAAGGTGACATCAATATTTTTAAGATTATGTTCCCTGGCGCCCCTGATGGTAATGTGGTTTTTGGAGATTCGTCGCTCCGGGGGAACATTAATTTCCAGGTTTCCGTTCAGGTACCGGGCCGTAAGGGAAGAAGACTGTAAAATATCCTGCATACTGCCGTGCGCCACCACTTCCCCGCCGTGTGTACCCGCCTCGGGGCCAATATCAATGACTTCATCGGCAGCTTTCATAATATCCTCGTCGTGCTCAACCACGATTACCGTATTTCCCAGATCCCTGAGCGATATTAGTACCTTGATCAGGTTTTCGGTATCTTTCGGATGCAGGCCGATACTGGGTTCATCAAGGATATACATGGAACCGACAAGGCTGCTGCCCAGGGAGGTGGCCAGGTTAATGCGCTGGCTTTCTCCTCCGGACAAGGTATTGGATTTACGGTTTAAGGTAAGGTAGGTAAGCCCCACCTTGCATAAAAAGTCCAGACGGGTTCGGATCTCCTTTAACAAACGTCTCGCTATGGTTATATCATGTGGCCCGAGCTGTATATTCTCAAAGAAAAAGACCAATTGGTCAACGGGGAGTTCCACAAGGTCCGAGATGGATTTTCCGGCTACCTTAACATCATTTGTTTCGGGCCGTAACCTTCTGCCCTTACATTGACTGCACCTGGTTTTCCCCCTGTACCGTGAGAGCATTACGCGGTTCTGAATCTTATAGCTCTTCTCTTCCAGTTGCTGGAAAAATTTTGAAATCCCCGTGAAATGCTCATTGCCCTCCCAAACGAGTTGCCTTTGTTCTTCGGTTAACTGAAACCAGGGTTTATGAATGGGAAAACTAAATTTGTAGGCCGCATTTACCAGTTGGTCCTTATACCAGCTCATACTTTCCCCACGCCATGGAAATACAGCACTTTCGTAAACAGAAAGGGCGGTATTTGGAATCACCAGGTCTTCATCGATCCCGATGACATCTCCGTAGCCCTCACATTTGGGACAGGCACCGTAGGGGTTGTTAAAGCTGAAAAGATGCAGATTGGGCTCCGGGAAGGACATGCCATCCATTTCAAATTTATTGCTAAAAAGCACATCTTTTCCCGTCGTCACTTCCTCGACAATGCATTCGCCCTTTCCTTCAAAATACGCCGTGTCGACTGCGTTTGCCAGGCGGTTGTAAAAATCTTCATTTTCCTGTTTCACAATTCTGTCGACAACCAAGAAAAACTCACGGTCAATTTCCTTTAATGAATTATCAATCCGTCTTACTTCGCCCCGGTGCTTTATCCTGGCGTACCCCTGTTTGGACAGTAACTGCAAAGACTTTAGCGGATCCCGGTCCTCGGCAATACTGATTGGTGAAAGCAACAGCAGCTTCGTACCCTCTTCAAAAGACCGAACATGATTGACTACGTCTGTCACCGTATTTTTCTTGACCTCCCTGCCGGAGATGGGGGAGTAGGTTCTTCCGATACGGGCGTACAATAGTTTTAAATAGTCATAAATCTCGGTAGTTGTACCAACCGTAGAGCGCGGATTGGTCGTATTTACTTTTTGTTCAATGGCTATGGCCGGGGCAATCCCCCTGATATAATCAACCTTGGGTTTATCCAATTTCCCTAAAAACTGTCGCGCGTAAGAGGAAAGGCTCTCCACATAGCGGCGTTGTCCTTCGGCATAGAGCGTATCAAAGGCCAGACTCGACTTCCCCGATCCTGAAAGTCCTGTAATGACGACCAATTTATTTCTTGGGATAACCACATCAATGTTCTTGAGATTGTGTAGTTTTGCCCCTTTAATGATAATGTTATCCCGGGGATTTACGTCGTTAATTGTAGAAATGCTTGCCATAGAGGCTGCAAAGATACGACTTGCGGCTTTCAAACGCCAATAAGGTACGTTGACATCCATTTTGGGGCAAATCACAACAATGTTTTCCTGAAAGTTGATATTTTTTCTATATTTGAATTGTAAATCTTAAAAATCGATACGCCTATACAGTAACAATTACTTTTTAAAGATTAACCTAGACAACTGAAGCCTTACACTCCCCCGACCGGATAATTTTCGGGATACACCGGGAGCTAAGGAACCCCTAAGTTGAACCAAAAAAAGTAATTTGTATGGAACTACAGATCGATGATTCGGTATTAGTTAGAGACTACATGAGCGGGGATGAAAGGTCCCTGGAAATCCTGATCGGCAAACACAATCAACGCCTTAGCAGTTTTATTTATTCTAAAGTATTGGATAGGGATATCGCAGAAGATATCTTTCAGGACACCTTTATTAAGGTGATCAAAACCCTTAGGAAGGGATCCTACAGTGAAGAAGGCAAATTTTTGCCATGGGTAATGCGTATTGCCCACAACCTTATCATTGATCATTTCAGAAAGAACAGGCGAATGCCAAAGTTTGAGGGCGGGGATGACTTCAATATTTTCTCTGTGATAGGGGATGACAGGCTAAATGCTGAAAAGCAGCTCATCAAAGACCAGATAGACAGCGATCTCGGGCTATTAATCGAAGAATTGCCGGAGGACCAGAAAGAGGTATTGGTGATGAGGATTTATAAGGATATGAGCTTTAAGGAAATATCGGAAAACACGGGGGTGAGTATCAATACTGCCCTTGGGCGGATGCGGTATGCTTTGATTAACCTGAGAAAGATCATTGAGAAGAATAATATTGTTTTAACGAGCTAATTTGCCTTAGATCGTATAAATCCGGTTTTAACGAGTTAATTGGTTTTAGATCGATTAATATCATTACACCCCGGAATAGTTGCGTTATTTAGCTGTAATAACGTTGACTATGGAGCAAATATACTCAGAGAATACCGATAAGTGTAAACTGGTAAAAGCAAAGGCCGAAACTGTGCAATTCCTGCTTCAGTATTCAAAATCCCTGAATATTGTAAAACACAAGGGAATGACCTTTGAGAATAATATGAATTAAGTCAGTTCGGGTCCGAATAACTATTCGAAAAAAACTCCCCCCCGGTCCTTATTGGTCCGGGGGGATTTGTAATATATCCCCGACAAAAACGGAAATAATCCCAATCTTTCTTTCTGTGCAACTTCATTTTCCTGGAATTATTATGCTCATAATTGCCAAAATGCGATTTTACATCAAAAATCGGGGGTTTGACAACATAGTTTTTTCCAGGCCTCCCTGTTTATCTACTTTTAGACTATAATTAATAGTGAAACAAAATTAAATTATTGATTGTACTAAAACTAATAACCAAAAATGCTTTCCTCCACGGAGAGTCCTTAATCTTAACCGAAAAAACTATCCTATGAATATCCAGATTGATGATTCTGTATTAGTAAGAGATTACATAAGCGGAGACGAGAGGGCATTAGAAATGCTCATCAACAGGCACAACCAGCGCATCACAAGTTTTATTTATTCCAAAGTAATGGATAGGGATATCACCGAGGATATCTTTCAGGACACCTTTATCAAGGTAATTAATACCTTAAAAAAGGGATCTTATAGTGAAGAAGGTAAATTTTTACCCTGGGTAATGCGGATTGCCCATAACCTTATCATAGATCATTTCAGGAAAAACAAACGCATGCCTAAGTTTGAGGGCAGCGATGATTTCAATATCTTCTCTGTCATCGGCGATGATAAACTCAATGCAGAGAAGCAGATCATTAAAAACCAGATAGACAGCGACCTTGGCCAACTGATTGAGGAACTTCCGGATGATCAGCGGGAAGTATTGATCATGCGTATTTACAAGGATATGAGCTTTAAGGAAATATCTGAAAATACGGGTGTAAGCATCAATACTGCCCTGGGAAGAATGCGATACGCCCTGATCAATCTGAGAAAAATCATCGACAAGCACAATATTGTTTTGACAAATTAAGCGTACTTCTTCTTCTAGAGCAATATTTCCATTTTAGTTGCGTTATCTTAACATAACTATACCTTTTTCATATGGAAAAAATTTACTCTACTGAAAAAAATGCTTGTGAGCTGGCAAAAGCCGGCCCGGAAACTGTTCAGTTTTTGTTGAACTATTCCAAATCCCTCAGAATAGTGGGATACAAGAGCTTCAAATTTGAAACAAATTTGAATTAACATAAAAAAGCCTGCGGATCGCAGGCTTTTTTTTTGCGCGTTTCTATTTGATTATATTAAAATCCTCCAGGGGGAGGAACTCAGGGATCAGGTTTTTTGATTCCTGTAATATGCCTCCAATACTGTTTTCCGTCCTATGGTGCGGGTGATGATATCTTTTTCCAGATTCCAGCCCCTGGCAGGGGAGTACTCCCGGCCATACCAAATGATCTGAAGGTGTAAATTATTCCATAAACCCATGGGGAACAAACGTTTGGCGTCTTTTTCTGTTTGGGTAACATTTTTTCCGCTGGAAAACCCCCACCGGTACATGAGCCTGTGTATATGGGTATCTACCGGGAAAGCAGGAATACCAAAAGCCTGCGAGACTACCACGCTGGCGGTTTTATGACCCACGGCTGGCAGTTCTTCCAAAAGGTTGATATCTGCGGGCACCTCACCGTTGTATTTTTCAATAAGAATCCTTGATAACCCATAGATCCCCTTTGATTTCATTGGGGAAAGTCCCACCGGTTTTATTATTTCCCTGATCTCCGCCTCTGATAATTTGACCATGTCGTACGGGTTATCCGCTTTGGCGAACAATTTGGGTGTAATTTGATTGACCCGCACATCCGTACTTTGGGCAGACATAAGGACCGCGATAAGAAGGGTATAGGGATCCCTGTGTTCTAATGGCACCGGTACTTTTGGGTATATTTCCTGTAACGTTTTAATGGTAAAATCTACCTTCTCCGATTTGGTCATTTCCTGGGTCTATATTTGGATTGATCCGCCCTGGTACAGGCTGTTCATTTTACAATACAGCCATTAACCTGGCCATTGGGGTTAAGTTCCATGCCCGTCTAAAATCCGGAAATAAGAATGCCCCAGAAGCAACCAACTTTCGCTTGGATTCAGGCCAGCTTACCGCATAGTTGCTTATTTTTACGAATAAAACTCAAAGGCGAATTTAACCAAAATAAAAAGATGAATACACTTCAGGCAGGAGATAAAGTACCGGATTTCACAGTTACAGATCAGGACGGGAACGAGATAAAACTTTCGGATTACAAGGGTAGAAAACTGGTCGTCTTTTTTTATCCAAGGGCAAATACTCCGGGGTGTACTTTGGAGGCTTGTAACCTTAGGGATCATTATAAGGAGTTGCAGGATCGCGGGTATTCTCTTTTAGGTGTGAGTGCAGATAGCCAGCGGAGACAGGCAAATTTTAAAAAGAAATTCGGCTTCCCATTTCCCTTGCTGGCAGATACGGATCACCGGGTAATCAATACCTTTGGGGTCTGGGGATCCAAAAAATTTATGGGTCGCAGTTTCGATGGGATTCACAGAAAAACCTTTATCCTGGATGAAAACGGGGTTGTGGACCGTGTAATAGATAAGGTAAAGACCAGGGACCACGCCGCACAAATATTGAAAATTAAGGATTAATACCGCATTTATACCTTTTGCTTGTCCTCGACGACT
>Ga0102947_1000519_pt1 | contig 13754 bp, 14 predicted proteins | sample SalPon2A_A_D2_MG_FD_78210 | JGI IMG/M metagenome (GOLD analysis project Ga0102947, IMG submission 78210) | Soil microbial communities from South San Francisco under conditions of wetland restoration - Salt Pond MetaG R2A_A_D2_MG | ecosystem: Environmental > Terrestrial > Soil > Wetlands | place... | reverse complement strand
CATCATATTGTTCTAAATCTATTTCCAATAACAAGATGGTTTTTAAAATCTTGTAGTCGTCATTAGTGTTTTTTTGGGCTTCCTTATAATATTTTAACGCATTAACCTTATCTTCTTTGGCTTGATAATACTCTGCTACTTTAATGTAACTTTTACCATTATTGTCATCTCCTCCAGCAATTACAGTTGCTTCAATCAATTCGGGTTCATATTGTGGATTCTGCCCAACGAACTTAACAAAATCTGAAAGCACCAATGCTTTTGCTTCGGGTTTTATTTGTAAGCTTTGAACTATTATTTTCATAGACTCTATTGCCTTTTCTACATTGTTTTCATCTAAATAGAATTTATATAATGCTAAATGCGCAAGATGTGAATTTGGATTAATTTCCAACAACTTTTTTGCAGTTTCAAAAGCCTCTTCTTTTTGGTTATTTTGACTGTATCTATAAATAAGTGCCAGATAATTTGATTCTTCATCTGGGTTCTTTTCTACTCGCTCTTCAAGGTTTTCAATTTGGTCTTTCTTCTTGCCTGTAGCATCATATATTTGATTTCTTAACACATCTCTATTGTACGACACGCCAAATTCTTCATCAAGTTCATCTAATACCTCAAGAGCATTTTTATACTTTTTAGTTCTTACATAAAGTGTAGCTAAATCTTCTTTATAATCTGGATGATATTTAACCAATTGTTTAACCGTTTTTATGGCTTTATCGTAATCGTTTTGTTGGGCATAGACCTCATACAGCTCATCAAGATACCATTCATTGCTTGGCTCTTTGTTTACTGCCTTTTTCAAGGCGTCTTCAGCCTCTCCAAAGTTTTTGAGTTTTATATAGTTTTTTCCTAATTCAAAATACACTGCAGAATTGGAGTTGTCTATTTCTAAACACTTCAGTAGTTCATTAACTGCTCTGTCATAATTTTCTATGCCCTTTTGTTTGAGAGCTTCAAAAAAATGTTCTTGAAATTTGTCTTCTACCTGTCCTAAGTCGTCATCAGGTTTTTTATTGAAATCTACTTGGGGAAAACTTAACATTGGAATTAAAAAGATTCCCAGAATAAACAGTTTTATGTAAACATTTGATTTCATTAAATAAAAATTCTTGTTTTAAAGTTTAACAAGGATTATTCCAAAACTGAATAATCACCCAAGCTTACTTTGGTAAACTTACCATCATAGCTAACATGATTGCCAATCATGGCTTGGTCTAAATTAGCATTTTTTAGCAAAGAGTAACTCTGAATTAAGCTATTTTTAACGGTTGTGTTTTCAATAGTGCAATTGTTACCTATTGATACATTTGGCCCTATGGTTGAATCTATTAATTTAACATTGTCACCTATAAAACAAGGTTCTATGATTTTAGAATTCTTGTTAAATACATTTGGTGAAATTAGTTGCTCTGTTTTATCATCTTGCAAAAAATTAAGCATTTTTGAATTGGTATCTACAGTTACGGATTTATTGCCACAATCCATCCAAGCTTTTACTTGTCCTGTTTTAAACACTTTACCATTTGCCATCATTCCTTTTATACCATCATTTATTTGATATTCACCTCCATTTATGATTTTATTATCCAATACTTTTTGGAGCTCATCTTTTAAAACGCCAACATCTTTAAAGTAGTATATGCCAATAACCGCCAAATCGCTTACAAATGTTTTTGGCTTTTCTACCAATTCGATAATTTCATTTTCATCATTTAGTTTTACAACTCCAAAAGCTTCTGGGTTTTCAACCTTCTTAACCCATATTACAGAGTCTGCATCCTGATCTAAATTAAAGTCTGCTCTAATCAAAGTGTCCGCATATGCAATTACAGCAGGTCCTGAAAGTGATTCTTTAGCACACATAATGGCATGACCAGTTCCTAATGGCTGGTCTTGACGATAAATAGATGCTTTTGCCTTTAAACTTTTAGCCAATTTTTTTAGACTTGAAACAACATTGTTTCCAAAAAAAGCTTCATCGCCAAGAATAAAAGCTATTTCATCTATAGGTTGTTTAAGTACTTTAGAAATATCCTTAACTAAACGGTGAACTATAGGTTGACCAGCAACTGGAATTAGGGGTTTTGGTATTGTTAATGTATGTGGTCGAAGTCGTGAGCCACGACCAGCCATTGGGACTATAATCTTCATAAGTTAGCTTTTCTATTTAGTTCCTGTGCTTCCAAACCCTCCTTCTCCTCTTGATGTTCCGGATAATTCTTCAACAGATACCCATTCTGCTCGATCGTGCTTGGCTATTACCAGTTGCGCAATGCGTTCTCCGTTATGTATTGTAAAATCTTCGTTAGATAAATTCACTAAAATCACACCTATTTCGCCTCTATAATCTGCATCAATGGTTCCTGGAGCATTTAAAACAGTTATTCCTTTTTTTGCTGCCAGTCCGCTTCTTGGCCTTACTTGTGCTTCGAATCCAACGGGCAATTCTATAAACAAGCCTGTACCTACTATACTTCGCTCTAAAGGTTTTAAAATTCTTGATTCTGATAGATTAGCTCTTAAATCCATTCCTGCCGAAGCTATGGTTTCATAATGAGGTAAATCGTGATTGGATTTGTTTATTATTTTAATATTCATTTTAGACTTTTAAAAATTGTTTTAATTGTTTTCTTTCTAAAAAAGTAGCAATTACCAAAAATAATAAAACTAAAACTGTATTTATATAATAATTACTATTTGTATTTAATGCTAAAATAGAAAGAGCTATAGCTAATACTAGAAAGAAAATTATTCTCTTTATGTTATAAGGAATAGGATAATGTTTTTGTCCATAACAATAAGATATAATCATCATAACTCCATAAGCGGCTAACGTTGCCCAAGCTGATGCCATAAAACCAATTTTTGGAATCATCATGTAGTTAAACACAATAGTAATAATGGCGCCAACCATTGATAAATACATACCATATCGTGTTTTATCTGTGAGCTTATACCAAATAGCTAAATTGAAATAAATGCCTAAACACAAATTTGCTAAAAGCACAATAGGAACAATTTTTATAGCAATCCAATAACTTTCGTCCTTTACTAAAAACGCCTTGATAATATCTAAATAAGACACAATAAAAACAAGCATGAAGCTCCCAAAGATTACAAAAAACTTCATTATGGTTGCATAGGTGTCTTTAGCATTAACTTCTTTTGAATGATTAAAGAAAAAGGGTTCTGCGCCAAGCCTAAAACCTTGGATGAAAATGGTCATAAAAACAGCAATTTTATAGCATCCGCTGTAAGCACCATTAATATCTTTACCTAGCAATTCTGGAAGTAACCATTTATCAAAATTTTCATTGATTACATAAGCTAATCCAGCAACCATTATAGGCCAGCCATAATTTAATAATTGCTTTAAGATTGAGTAGTCAAATTGAAGTTTCGTTTTAAAAAAATAAGGAGATAATAAAAGTAATGTAACGATGCTTGCAACAAGATTTGAGATAAAGATATATTTAACTAAATCATGATTGTCGTAATTAAAAAAAAACAACCCATATTTAGGTATTGCCCAAAGGAAAAAGAAATTTAACAGCACATAAATCGTAACATTTGACAATTTGATTGCAGTAAACTTTATTGGTCTTCCAGTCGCCCTCAAATATGCAAATGGTGCAACAACAAGCGTATCCAAAACCAATACGCCCAATAACAAATTGAAATAATCTAAATTTAAATTTACCAGAGCCGCCAATTGCTCATTAAAGCTAAAAGTAACTGTAAAAAACAACAGAGCTGTTACAGTTAAGCTAATTAATGACGTTGAAAAGACCTTGTCTTTTTCATCGCTTTTACTAAAAAACCTAAAGAATGCTGTTTCCATGCCATAGGTTAGTAAAACATTAAAAAAAGCAGCATAAATGTAAAATGTTGTGTTGTCTGAATAGCTACTTGTTTCTAAAGTATCTGTATGAAGTGGCACCAAAATAAAGTTCATTAATCTTGGTAAGACAGTTGCCAGACCATAGATTACTGTATCTTTAAAAAAGGTTTTTAATGCGCCCAACGATAGCTATTTAATTGCTAAAAGTACGTTTTTAGCAAATGTTAACCAAAGATAACCTATTACTTGTTTGGAGGTGAGTTTGGATAAGACAACAAAGGCTTTTCTTTAATTCCACTTATCTTATAATACCTTTTTGTATTCTTTTCTTTGTAACTTATAACACATTCGTTTCCCGCCAATTCAAAAGGAATCTTTTTAGGTATAACGGGCACTTCATTTCCAAACTCTGCATTAGGTTCGTTACTTAAAATAACATCAGGTTTTTTATTGATTAAAGTAAACCTCCCTTTAAACATGTTCTTCTCTGAAGTAGTTTCTAGTTTAGCAACTCTATTTCTGAAATATACGCTATCTAAAACAAAGTCGTCTTTCCTCTCTTCAAGTTTTATATATAAATCTGTTCCTGAACCTCCTTCTTTTGTTCCGGCAACCCATTTTTGATAGTACACTTCTACAATATTAAAAGGAACATTTTCTTCTAATTTTGGGACTGATGAACATTGTGAAAATGACAAAGCTATAATGCTTAAAAAAGCTATGTTTAAAATATTTTTCATTATAAAATTTGAATATTATAAAGATACTATTTCAAAATACATGCCATAAAAAAGCCTTACTAAAAAGTAAGGCCTATTTTTATAGCTTACGCATCACACTTCGACAAGCTCAGTGCAAGCGTGCGGAATGACAAGTTTTTAATTATTTAATGCTTTGCATTATTAATAATTTGGCTACGCCTAATTATTGAGTGCTTCAGCACCACCAACTATTTCTAAAATTTCGTTGGTAATTGCTGCTTGACGTGCTTTATTATACGTTAATTTAAGTTGATCTCTCAATTCTGTAGCATTATCTGTTGCCTTGTGCATTGCTGTCATACGAGCTCCATGCTCACTTGCAAAAGAATCCCTGATTGCTTTATAAAGCTGTGTTTTTAAAGCTTTTGGAATTAATGCTTCGACTATCTCAATTTTTGATGGCTCAAAAATATAGTCAACATTGGCATTAACATCCCCTTCAACAGGAACAATTGGTAAAAACTGTTCTGTCATGATTTCTTGAGTTGCTGCATTCTTAAATTTATTGTAAACCAATTCGATCTTATCAAACTCGCCATCAACAAATTTATCCATAAGTATTTGAGCAATTTCGGCTACATTTTCAAAAGTTAAATCATCAAAAACTTCACTTTTGTTGGCTACTACTTTAGATGTTTTTTTAAAGGCATCGTTAGCTTTTTTTCCTATTGCAACAATCGAAACATTTTTGCTTTGATATTCTTTGCTTTTAAGCCTGGTTACTTCTTTAATTATGTTCGAATTAAAAGCGCCACATAATCCTCTATTAGAAGTGATTGCAACTACGAGAACATTGTTTACTTCGCGTTGTGTTGAAAATTTACTTCCAGAATCAACATCTAGTGTTGCACTTAAATTCTGCAAAAGCTCGGTTAACTTGTTAGCATATGGTCGCATTGCAGTAATAGCATCTTGAGCCTTCTTTAACTTTGCAGCAGATACCATTTTCATGGCACTGGTTATCTGCATTGTTGAAGATACCGATGATATTCTGTTACGTATTTCTTTTAAGTTTGCCATTCCTTTTTATTAGAATTAAGCTTTATATCCTGCTGATAAATCTTTAGCTACTTTAGCTAATGTATCTGTAACTTCGTCAGTTAATTTACCTGATTTTAAAGTTGCTAAAACATCGCTGTGCTTTGCTTTTAAAACTTCTAAATATTCTCCTTCAAATTCTTTTATCTTCTCAACAGGTACATTTCTCAACAAGTTTTTAGAACCTGCATAGATAATTGCAATTTGGTCTTCTACAGTAAATGGATCGTTTTGAGCTTGTTTTAAGATTTCAACATTTCGTCTTCCTTTTTCGATAACATTTAATGTTGCTGCATCAAGGTCTGAACCAAATTTTGCAAATGCTTCTAACTCGCGGAATTGTGCTTGGTCTAATTTTAAGGTACCTGCAACTTTTTTCATTGACTTAATCTGTGCATTTCCTCCTACTCGCGATACCGAAATACCAACGTTGATTGCTGGACGAACACCAGAGTTAAACAAATCTGATTCCAAGAAAATTTGCCCATCTGTAATAGAAATTACATTTGTTGGGATATATGCAGAAACATCTCCTGCTTGTGTTTCAATAATTGGTAATGCTGTTAAAGAACCTCCACCTTTTACCAAAGGTCTTAAAGACTCTGGCAAGTCGTTCATATCTTTAGCAATATTATCATCTGCAATAATTTTAGACGAACGTTCCAATAAACGTGAGTGAAGATAGAAAACGTCTCCAGGATATGCTTCACGTCCTGGTGGGCGACGTAATAATAATGACACCTCACGATAGGCAACCGCTTGTTTAGATAAATCGTCATATATAATCAAAGCCGGACGACCAGTATCCCTAAAATACTCTCCAATTGCAGCACCTGCCATAGGAGCATAAACTTGCATTGGGGCAGGATCTGATGCGTTAGCAGCAACAATTGTTGTATATGCTAATGCGCCTCTGTCTTCTAGTACTTTAGCAATATTTGCGACTGTTGACGCTTTTTGTCCTATAGCTACATATATACAATATACAGGTTCTCCTGCATCGTAAAATTCTTTTTGATTTAAGATGGTATCAATACAAACCGTTGTTTTCCCTGTTTGACGGTCACCAATTACCAACTCACGTTGACCTCGACCAATAGGAATCATAGCATCAATGGACTTGATACCTGTTTGCAATGGTTCTGTTACTGGCTCACGGAAAATAACACCTGGTGCTTTACGCTCTAATGGCATTTGAAAAGTTTCGCCTTTAATAGGTCCTTTACCATCAATTGGACTTCCTAAAGTGTCTACAACACGACCAACAATCCCTTCACCGACATTGATTGAGGCAATACGTCCTGTACGTTTTACTGTAGACCCTTCTTTAATTTCTTTAGAGTGGCCTAATAATACAATCCCTACATTATCTTCTTCAAGGTTTAATACAATACCTTCAAGACCTCCTTCTAGTTCCACTAATTCGCCATATTGTGCATTAGACAATCCATAAGCACGTACAATACCATCTCCAACAGTTAATACTGTTCCTACTTCATCCAAAGAAGCTCCTGCTTCAAAACCTGAAAGTTGTTGTTTTAAAATTGCTGAAATTTCAGCTGGTTTTACTTCTGCCATTTTATTTAGATGTTTCTACCCTTCGACTTCGCTCTGGGCAAGTTTAATTTAATGTAAATTCTCTTCTTAATTTATTTAGTTGGTTTGAAATACTTGCATTATACTGAATATCACCAACTCTTAAGATAAAGCCTCCCAAAATGCTTTTGTCAATTACGTTTTTTAATTCTGCCTTTTTTCCGGTTAATTCTTTAACTTTTTCAAGAACTATTGTTTTAAGGTCGTCTGTAATTTCAACTGCAGTTGTAACAGTAGCAACTTGACTGCCTCTTAATTCATTATAAACCTGAATATATTTTGAAGCAACATCGCTTAGGAAATTAATTCTCTTGTTTGTTATAAGAGTATCGATTAAGTTTTCTGTGTTTGAAGTGATATCAGAAAATACGCTCAACACTATTGATTTTTTTACCGAAGAACGCACAACTGGACTCTGAAGCGCATTATGTAAATCCTCATTTTTAGCTAGAGTATCTACAATTAACTTCATATCGTCATTTACAGATTCAGCTTTGTTTTCTTTACTAGCTAAACTTAAAACTGCCTTTGCATAACGTATTGCTGCTCTTTCTCCTGCCATTATAATTAATTTAATTTAGCTTCACCGAGCATGGATTGTACTAATTTTAGTTGCTTGTCTTTATTAGTTAATTCTTCACGAACAACTTTTTCAGCAATATCAACTGCTAATCCTGCAACATGGCTTTTAAGTTCTGCCATAGCAGCATTCTTTTCACTTTCTATAGCAGCTTGTGCTTGTGTGATAAGTTTGTTGGCTTGGGTTTGAGCCTCTTCTTTAGCGTCTGCAATCATTTTGTTTTTTACGTCGCGAGCCTCCTTAAGCATATTCTCTCTCTCTACACGAGCTTCTTTTAGAATTCTCTCATTATCCGCTTGGAGGTTTTGCATTTCTAAACGTGCTTTTTCAGCAGATGCTAACGCTTCACGAATAGATTCTTCTCTATCATTAACTGTACCTACAATTGGTTTCCATGCAAATTTTTTCAACAGAAAAAATAATACAGCAAATGAAATAAATGTCCAAAATAACAATCCTACATCTGGAGTAACTAAATCCATTTTTTATATAATTTAAATTCTAATTTTTAATATTTAAAAAAGAGGTGCAACCAACCGTTGCACCTATCTTTTTTTACTTAATTAAGGATACAACCACCGCGAAAAGTGCTACTGCCTCAACAAAGGCAAGTATCACAATTGCAGATGCTTGGATTTTTCCTTGCATTTCTGGTTGACGTGCAATGGCATCCATTGCTGAACCACCAATTCTACCAATACCGATTCCGGCACCAATAGCTGCAAGTCCTGCTCCAATTGCTGCAAAAGCTCCGTAATCTACGGTTGCTGCTACTTCCTGTAATAATGCTAAACTCATAGTGTTTAAATATTAAAAATTAATTAATGTTCGTGCTCATGTTCCTCCATTGCAGACCCAATATAAAGAGCTGACAACAAAGTAAATATATATGCCTGAATGGCAACCACCAATACTTCAATTACGCTAATAAATACTGAAAAGAAAATAGATGCAGGTGCAACCCAAATACTTTTTGCAATAAATATTAAAGAAATTAAGCTCAATACGATAATGTGTCCTGCTGAAATATTTGCAAACAAACGTATCATTAGTGAGATTGGTTTTATAAAAATGCCCATAAATTCAATAGGCGCTAAAAACAATTTCATTGGCACTGGTAAACCAGGCATCCAGAAAATATGTTTCCAATAATCTTTATTTCCTACTAAAGTTGTAATAACAAATGTGATTATTGCTAAAACTAATGTAAATGCTATGTTTCCACTTAAATTGGCACTGAAAGGGAAAAACGGAATTAATCCCATCAAGTTATTAATCCATATAAAGAAAAATAAGGTAAGTAAAAACGGTAAAAATCTTTTGTAGTGCTTCTCTCCAATATTTGGAATTGCCACTTCATCTCTAATAAAAACAACTAAAGGTTCTGTGAATTTTGCAATGCCTGTTGGAACACCGTTTTCAGATTTCTTATACGCTCTTGCAGACAATCCAAATATCAATACCAATAAGATAATTGACAAAAACATCGAAAATACCAATTTGGTAATTGAAAAATCAAGGGGTTTATCTGGTTCTGGGTGATTCCCTTCTGAAGGCAGCATAACTTCACTTACATGAGGTGCTTCAGACGCATAATAAATTTCCTCGTGGATTTTAACAAATCGTTGTCCTTTCTTTTCAACAACTACTTTACCGCTATCATCATGATGAAATTCTGAAGACATGAATGTAACCAATCCATTATCTGTCCAAAGAATTACCGGCAACGGAACAGAAATAGCATGCCCTTTCCAATCCATAATGTGGAAGTCGTGCGCATCTTTAATATGATGCATAATCATATCTGTGACATTAAACTCTTCTTCAGCAGTTTCTTTAGATGTGTTTTCTGAAGCATTTCCAATAAAAGAAAATGAAAGTAATAAGCTAAAAAGCAGTGTTTTAAACGATTTGATTTGCATTAGTTTACCCAATTAAAATGCCCTTTCTAAAATTCGGTGCAAATATACACGCATTATATTAATTGGCAAACTAAAAACAACAATGTTTAGCTTTTTTGAAGAAAATTATTGATGCTAAAAATTTCAAACGTTAGAAACAGAAAATATGGTATGAAAAAGTTTAGAATTTCAAGTTGTGTATAGTCCGATTTTCCTATAATTACAGGCAGTAAAAAGATAATTGACAGAGCCATTTTTAAAATAGTCAACCCTAAAAATAGCTGATACATTTTTTTACTTCCTCGTTTGTTTTTATAATTCAGAATTGAATACACAAGAAAAACCAAGAATGTATTGAATATATATATGGCATACAACGGTATGTAAAGCTTTCCGTCAAAAAATTCATGAATAATATAAAAATGGATTCCAAAAAGAACTGATGAAAACAGTAAAAGACGAATTATAAAGGCACTCGTTTTTTTTGCCATATAGATTAGTTTTCTTTATTGGGTTTATTCACTTGCCTAATGACACTATAGATTGCAATTCCAATTGATGCAAGTGAACAGATAATGGTAAATAACTGATGTTGGTTAGGATAATGCTCATCTAACTTGATTCCAGCAAAAACACCTATGCCAATTGTTGCAAGCATTTGAAAACCAATACCAGTAAAACGAGCATAGTTGTTAAGCCGATTTTTCTGAACCTGATGATGTTGATTCTTTTGGTTTTTGCTGTTCACCTTTATTAAATTCTTTTACAGTGCCTTTCATAACACATGTAACATTGAATGTTGCTCCTGGTTCAACCGCCAATTTACCTACTACAACTTCTCCTTCAATATATGCAGCAGTCTTTAACGTTAGCGTTCCTGATAGAGCTAGTTTACCAGAAAATTTTCCTTCAAAATAAGCATCTGTGCCTTGAAGTGTTCCTTTAATGTATCCTGATTTTCCGACTACAACTTTACCCGAAGTTTTTAAATTTCCTTCAACAAGACCGTCTATTCTAAAATCGCCTTCGCTTATTAGGTCGCCAACAATTTTAGTGCCTTTTGATACTATGTTTTGATTTGAAGTGCCTTCTGTTGGAGGTTTTTCTTTTTTATTTTCAGAGAACATAATTTTATGATTTTAGTTATTATCTATACTCAAATATTCGTCCAAATTCTTATGAATTTGTACAATTTGATAATTAGAAGATGAGATTACAAAGTCAGGTTTCTTGATCTTGTCTCTGTCTTCTTCTTTAAATAACAGGTTAAACATTTTTGCTTCATCTATATATTCTAAACCATGTACAAGGACAAGTTTAGTGTCTATATCATAAACATCTGTAGATATAACAATATTTTTGAAATGTGAATTTCCTATAACTTCATTCAAAGTAGCTATAAATTTACTCAATTCTTCTTCATTTGGGTTATTAAAAACATAAACAGCTTTAATATTTTTATCTAAATTGCTGTCTACAAATTCCTTATTTGCAAGCTTTGGAAGCATGTTCAAGGATATGTTTTCAGCCTTTTTCCCTTCTATACTATTAGGATAGTTTAAAGCCACATAGTTGATTGCTTTGGCATATTCATTGTATCCATACAAGCGCCCAATTGCGTTGGCTTTTAGCAATTCAAATTTTGGAACTATGGCTTCTCCATCAAACACATTGATGTATTCGTCACATTTGGATATAACTTCTGCATATTCTTGATTTTCATGGAGTTTATATAAATTCTTATACAGGTTTTCAGGGCTGTTTTCGTCTTTCAAGGATGCTAGCTCCGGATTTTTTAAAATTGTTGCATATCTGGAATCCGGATACTTGGTAATAATCTCATTTTTGGCAATCTCTGCTTCATCGTTATTATCTAAAACTGAATATATCTTATACAGATTATATTTTGCTGGTAAAATTAAGCGTTCTTCAGGGTTGTTGTTTAGCAGTTTCTGAAGTTTTGCTTTTGCCAGCTCGTATTCCTTAAACTTCTCTTTGTAAATTAAACCCAATTGATAATAGGCATAGTTTCTCTCTTTAGTAATACTATCTATTTCTTTTTCTGTTGAAGGAATCTTGGATATGTAAAATTCTGGATCATACAGCTCATCTTCTGAAGCATTCGCCAAAACATCATCAAGCGTATTGGTATTGTTCAATCCAGAGCTGGTTTTACTAGACCATCTCCAATTGTCTTCTAACTGTCGATCTCCCCAAACTTTTATGAATTCATTTTTACCAAATGCAACCGTTGTTGGATTGTAAAAATAAAATGTTGAAGCTTGGTTTGGTAAACCTCCGCCTCTATTTAAATTCCCTGGTAAACCTGGTCTATTCCCTTTTAAGTTTTTATCTGCAGTGACCAATCCTTTATTTCGTTCTATTATTTCCTGTTTCTCTTTTTCTGCTTCGGCTTTTGCTTTTAGTTTTTCTATATAATCGTTAAAAAACTCTAGCTTTTTAGCGTCAGACATACTAATAAGATTCATAATACTATCATCTACCTGAACAACACCTTCATAATAAATAACATCTTCCAGGTTATCTCTTTTGCGTTTAGTAACTCTATATGGTTTTGTACTGGATTCTAGATTGGCTAAAGTGCTGTCATAATAAGCGCCAGCTTCTTTATATAGCGAATTGTTAAAACTCATTTCGGCAAGAGTTTCATAACTTTTTGCTTTAAGTAGCTTATCATCACTTTGTTGTCTCAAAGACTTATTGTAATATGCTATTGCTAAAGAATCTGAACCGCTCTTTAAATGATACTGTGCAATTTGATGATAAATTTTATCAAGATATGGTCTGTTTTCACGATCATTTTCTAAATCTGTTAACAACTCATGAAATGCTAACTTATCTTGATTTTCAAAATTAAAATTTTTAGCTTTTTCAATATGCGCTGCTATTAAGTATATTCTAGGTGTTTTACGATGTAACTCTATAACCTTATCAAATGCAATATTTGCACTGTCTTTATAACCCAATTCGTTATAAAGTTGCCCTTGTATAAAACGAAATCTACCGCGCTCATCGTTGTTTTTTGTGGCCTTTGAAGCTATCTCCAATTGCGTAACTGCACTGTCAATCGATTGTGTATTTATATAGGCTTGTGCAAGCATTGACGTTGCATGTGCTAGATCTTGGTTTTCAAGTTCTTCATCCTCCAGAAGTCTTTTTAGGTTTTTAATGGCCAATTCTTCATTTTCAAGTCGAATATTGGCCTTTTCCTTCCAAATTTTAACTTGATTTATCTTGTCGCTAGTAGGATATTTATTTAATATGTTATTAAAGGCGTCCAAAGCTGGAACAAAACGTTGGTCAAAATATCTTGCCTTGCCAAGTAATAAATAAGCTTCGTCAATTTGAGGGTTCTTTTCTTTACCCTTTATGTTCATGCTGTGCTTCTGAATAGCTTTTACTGCTTTATCTTCAGCTCTTGTAAAGTTTTCGTTTTCAGATTCTCCAGGTAGCACGACTTCATCTGAAATCTGCATTCTTTCTACTGGTAAGATTTCCCAATAGTTGTCTTTGTAAGATTCATTAAGCGTATTTCTTCCTTCTTCAAGTGCATTATAACCATTGTATAATGTATTATATTCTGTGGCTACAGCATGGAAGTTCCTGCTAACAAAACTGTCTTTTTTACGTGAACAACTTGTAGCGAAAATTATTAATGTTATAGTAGCTAGTATGACTTTTAAAGATGTTTTCAAAAGGTGTGGTGCTTTAATCTAATAAATAACTGTAAACTCTTGTTATTATTATGTTAATGCGTAAAAATAAGCATCTTTTTGGATATAGCTAAAAATAATAAGGTCTTTTAGATGAAACGATTATTGCGTAAAATGAGCTTCCAGCTCTTTTAAGGTTGCTCCGCCTGTTGTTAGATCTTTAATAATTTCTCCTTTATCTAGCACTACAATTCGTTCGCAGACGTCTGTAACATGAAGTAAATCATGGCTTGAAATCAAAATTGTTACACCATGCTTTTCAGCTAAATCTTTGATAATGGCTTTGAGTCGTATTTGTGT
>Ga0102947_1000518_pt1 | contig 13765 bp, 10 predicted proteins | sample SalPon2A_A_D2_MG_FD_78210 | JGI IMG/M metagenome (GOLD analysis project Ga0102947, IMG submission 78210) | Soil microbial communities from South San Francisco under conditions of wetland restoration - Salt Pond MetaG R2A_A_D2_MG | ecosystem: Environmental > Terrestrial > Soil > Wetlands | place... | reverse complement strand
GATAAGACAGCATAGTCTTTTATAAACTATGGAGGCCCATATGAAAATACAGATATCCGTCGCACTGGTAGGCTGGCTGTTTCCACTTCTTGTTGTGGCTCAAGCGGTGCCGCCCCCGATCATTGATGTCCACCTGCATGCGCTACCGGCCAATCATCAAGGACCCCCGCCGCTCGCTTTTTGCCTACCCACCACGCAGTGGCCCGCCCATGACCCACAACGCCCGTATGCCGAGACGTTTATGGAGTGGGAGAAGAACCCAACCGCTGTCGATCCCTACTGTGAGGACCCTGTCTGGTCCCCGACGACGGACGACGAGGTGATGCGCAAGACGCTCGAAATTCTGGAGCGGCGCAATATCATTGGCGTCACGAGCGGTCCGCTGGTAGATCGCTACCGGGCAGAAGCGCCTGACCGCATCATTCCTGGGCTTCTGTTTTCGGTGGGAGCCCATCCGCCGCCGCTTGATTCTGTGCGGGCCTGGTTTGAAAGCGGGCGGTACGCCGTGATGGGCGAGGTGACGAACCAGTACCACGGCATCACGCCCGACGATCCGCTCTTCGAGCCGTACCTGGCGCTGGCCGAGGAGTTGGATATACCCGTGGGCATCCATGTTGGCCCTGGTCCGCCGGGCGTGGCCTACCTCGGAGCCTCGGCCTACCGGGGCCGTCTCCACAGCCCCTTGCTTCTCGAAGAGGTGCTGCTACGCCACCCCCGGCTCCGCCTCTACGTCATGCACGCTGGCTGGCCGATGATTGACGATATGCTAGCCCTGATGTGGGCGCACCCACAGGTCTATGCAGGGGTCGGGGTGATCAGCTTCGCCCTTCCGCGTGCTGGATTCCACAGCTACCTCCGTCGGATGGTGGAGGCCGGTTTTGGGAACCGGGTGCTGTTTGGATCCGACCAGATGGTATGGCCGGAAGCAGTAGAGGTTGCTATCGAAGCCATTGAATCGGCTGATTTTCTGACAGAGCAGCAGAAGCGTGATATCCTCTACAACAACGCAGCTCGCTTCTTGCGCCTGAGCGAAGAAGAGCAGGCGCACCATCGGGAGCGCTGAGTGTGAGGGGGGTGAAACGCGGCGACATGTAATGATTGACGGCGAAAAGTGTGCAACAAAATATACACTCACGGGGCAGCAACCCGCATATTCCTCAATAAGCACATGTGGAACGCTCCTTGTCTGGTACGTTAGCAAACCGGGAATCACCCGCCCGGCCGCGGACGATTCCTCGAACCAGACCGATCCAAGACCATGAGACACTCTCTCTTTCTCCTACCGCTGCTGCTGGTTTTTTTCTTGACTGGCTGTGCAGCCACCTACGGCCAGGGCGCGTATTATCCTGATCGCCGCTACCCCGACGACCGCCGCTATCCCGATACCCGTACCGACCGTTACCACCACCGCATAGACCGTGACGTGCAGGATTATATATACCGGCTCGATCGCGACCTCCGCCTGACCCGTCGTCAGCAGCAGCGTATCAGCCGGGTTCTGACCGAGCGCACCTATCGCCTGCTTGACCGCTCGCGGAACGACCGGGCTGTTTACCCCTTCCCGCGTCACTATGACCGTCGTCAGCATCGCGGCGTAGCGATCTGGTGGAACGAGGTGGACCGCGATGTAGAACGCTACCTGGACCGACGCCAGCGCCAGGTTTACCGCCGTTTGACGCGCCAGCACGACGACCGCTATGACCGTCACGACCGACGGTATGGCAAGAACCACGGCTCGTACCAGGGAAAAGGCAAAAAGCGAGGCCATCACGACGACTAAACGATGGCTCTGATCAAACAACTACTGAAGTGCCCGTCATGCGCGATGTGACGGGCACTTCTTATTACTGACCGTCTCTGACCGTCTCCCCGAATTCTCTAGTTTTGACTGGGCCAGAATAGCGGGAAGCTTACAATATGTATCCTAAGTTCGAGGAGACATAGATTGCTTCTCAAGAGCTTTGCGCGTTACCAATTTTCCAGCGTTTTGGTCTCACCGATACAGGCATCGCGTATTTCGCACGTTGAACTGGCAGTAGCCGCTTTGCGATGTATTGGTAACCTTTGCTGTGTCATCTGCAGTGAAGGGAAACAGAGATGGACAGCGGTGCATTTTTAAACGTCTCCGCCTTTCTCGCATCTGGCAACCGCCCATGTTTCTGCTTGTTTTTTACGTGCTCTTGGCGCTCGGCGTCTCGTTTCTGTGCTCGATCATGGAAGCCGTGTTGCTGAGTGTGACGCCGTCGTTTGTGGCGGTCAAGGAGCAGCAGGACGACCCGCTGGCCGAGCAACTCAGGAAGCTCAAGGAAGACATCGACCGCCCCCTGGCGGCCATCCTGAGCCTCAACACCATCGCCCACACCGTTGGTGCAGCAGGAGCTGGTGCGCAGGCCGTGGCCGTCTTCGGCGATGCGTTCGTTGGCGTGATTTCGGGCGTGCTGACCTTGCTGATTCTGGTTGTCTCCGAGATCATTCCCAAGACCATCGGGGCAGTATATTGGAAGCAGCTTACCCCTGCCATCGTGCGCATTCTCCGTCCCATTATCTGGCTGATGTGGCCGCTGGTGAAGCTCGCGCAGGGCATCACGTATCTGATGGGGGAGAAAAAGAAGTCCTCTGTCAGCCGCGCCGAGATCGCGGCGATGGCGGAATTGGGCAAACGGCAGGGCGTGTTCGAGGCGGGCGAGTCGCGGATTCTCAAAAACCTGTTTCGCTTTAGCTCGCTCCGCGTCCGCGATGTGATGACGCCGCGTACCGTCATCTTCGCGTTGCCGCAGGAGAAGACCGTCGGCGCGGTGCTGGAAGAACACGAAGCCTTTCGCTTTTCACGTATCCCAATCTATAATGAGAACCGTGACGACGTAACGGGCTACATCCTTAAAGACGAACTCTTTTTGCGCGCCGCTGAAGACAAGCATGACCTCGAACTGAAGGCGATGCGACGCCCAATCCTTGTCGTACCCGATAGTTTGTTGCTCCCAGATGCCTTCGAGCGGATGCTGGAAAAGACCGATCATGTTGCGCTGGTGGTAGATGAGTATGGCGGCACGGAAGGGCTGGTCACGCTCGAAGACATCGTCGAGACGCTGCTGGGCCTGGAGATCGTCGATGAAGCCGATTCGGTGGATGACATGCAGACGCTGGCGCGGGAGCAGTGGCGCCAGCGGGCCGAGCGTCTCGGCATTATTACAGAAGAAGATGTGGCCCTGGCTGAACAGAAGCAGGAGGCTGTGATTCGCCTTGGTCTCACAGGAGGGCGCGCACCGGTCGAGGAAGCATCGGAAGGGGAGGATGCATGAAAAAATTAACTGACTTCTCCGATGCTCACCTGCGCATCTTCGAGCGGCCCAAAGTGCCACCGCCCGATGAAATCGAAGATGTATACCTGATCGGCATCTGTGGCACCGGCATGGGGTCGTTGGCGGGGCTGTTCCAGGAGGCGGGCTACCGCGTGCGGGGGTCTGATGAAGCTGTCTATCCGCCGATGAGCACGCGCCTGCGCGAGATGGGCGTCACCATCCTTGAAGGCTACGACGCCGCCCACCTTGATCCCGCCCCCGATCTGATCATCACCGGCAACACCTCGGTGCCGACACATCCAGAAGCCGCCTATGCCCGCGAGCAGGGGCTGGTGCAGCAATCTTTTCCCGAAGCCCTTGCACACTTTTTCATCCGTGACCGTCGCTCGCTGGTGGTAGCAGGCACGCACGGCAAGACGACAACTACGGGCATGCTCGTGCATGTGCTGCGCGAGGCCGGGCTGGACCCTGGCTTCCTCGTTGGCGGCGTGATGGCCAAGGATACCACGAGCTACAGCGTCGGCACGGGGCAGCACTTCGTGGTGGAGGGCGACGAGTACGACACCGCCTATTTCGATAAGCGGCCCAAATTCATGCACTACCGACCGACCAGCGCCATCATTACCTCAATGGAGTTCGACCATGCCGACATCTACGACGACTGGGACGACTACCGCGATGCGTTCCGCGTGTTCTCGGGTATCGTGTCGTCCGACGGCATCCTCGCGCTCAATGGCGACGATCCAGAGGTTCGTGCCCTCGGCGATCACACCTACGCCCGTGTTCGCTTCTTCGGTCTCGAAGGCGATGACGACCATGTTACGGCGCAAGAGGTGGAGGCCGTAGAAGGGGGGCAGCGCTTCGTGCTTGTGGTAGACGAGGAGGCCCTTTGCCCGATTTTTCTGCCCATGAGCGGCCGCCACAACCTGCTTAACGCGCTGGCCGTCTGCACCGTCGCGCTCAACGAAGGGTTGTCGTCAGAGCAGATTGCGAAGGGCTTTGCGTCGTTCAAAGGGATGAAGCGACGGCAAGAGGTGCGTGGCGAAGTCGGCGACGTGCTCGTCGTGGATGATTTTGCGCACCACCCGACGGCCGTTAGAGCGACGATCCAGTCCGTGCAAGAGCGGTGGCCAACGCGGCGGCTCGTGGCGGTGTTCGAGCCGCGTAGCAACTCCAGCCGACGTAAGGTCTTCGAGCAGCCCTATGCCGAAGCGTTCGACGAGGTCGACCTCGTCTTTCTCAGTGCGCCTCCCTTTCTGCACAGCGACTACGTAACACGTTTCATGGATGTTGAGGTGGTGGTGCAGGGCATCGCTGACCGAGGGATCCCTGCTGCGGCCTATGCCAATGCTGACAGCCTTCTTCCTGCTCTGCGTGATGCTGTGCATCCAGGTGATGTGGTGTTGATCATGAGCAATGGCGGCTTCGGCAACATTCACGCTCGGTTGCTCGACGCCCTTGCGGAAAAGCCCGTAGTTCAGTAGGCATAAGTTATTTTAAAATAAAGCACCTAGCCCTACTGGCTTTTTCAGTTTCGCAGACGTATTATAGCGAGAGAGAGGGAACGAGCCTCACCTCCTATTCAGCCTCGCTCCCTCCCTTTCTGTCTTTTTAACCCTGCTCTATTGCTCCTTGCGCGATTTGAATTCCACGGCGATCTCTCCCTCGCCCGTATCAAGCCCGGCAGATCGTGCTATTGCCGTGCCCGCTTCGGAAACGCCTGCGGATGCTATTTCTGTGCTCCTGGAGAAGCTTCAATCGCCGGAGCGGTTACAGGCCCTCTACGAAACCAATCTGCTGGACAGCCCGCCTGAGTACGCCTTCGACCGGCTGACCGCCATTGCGTGTAGCTTGCTGGATGCCCCCGTGTCGCTCGTATCGCTGGTAGATAAGGACCGGCAGTTTTTCAAAAGCCAGCAGGGCGTGCCCGAACCCGTCGCGACGGAGCGAGAGACGCCGCTGTCGCACTCTTTCTGTAAGCACGTTGTTGCCACCAATGAGCCGCTGATTGTCAATGATGCCCGGGCCCACCCCGTTATGTGTGATAATCCCGCCATTCAGGATATGGGCGTGGAAGCGTATCTCGGCATTCCGCTGTCTACCCCGGACGGTTCCTCGATAGGCTCCTTCTGCGTGATCGACCACGAGCCACGTATCTGGTCTGCGCGGGACGTCGAGATTCTCTCGGAACTGGCCGACATTGTGATGAAAGAGATCGCCTTGCGTCACCACCTGCGCCAGAGCAAAGCGGTGCAGGAGCGGCTCCGGGAGCGTGAGGCCACCTTGCAATCGCTCAACGAGACGCTAGAAGCCCGCGTGGCGGAGCGCACGGCGAACCTGACACGTGCCAACCGGGTGCTCGAACAGCGCAATCGCGAGCTTCAAGATTTTGCCTACGTCGCCTCGCACGATTTGCAAGAGCCACTGCGCAAGATCCAGGCTTTTTCCAGCCTGCTGCAAGATGAGTACGAGGGCAAACTAGATGAAAACGGGACCCTCTACCTGGATCGGATGGAGCATGCAGCGGCCCGCATGTCGCGCCTCATCAACGATCTGCTGGTTTATTCGCGCATTTCTACCCACACCCACCCGTTCGAGCAAGTTGGTTTGGGTACCATGGTAAATCACGTCCTGGCGGATGTAGAACAGGAGATTGCCCAAACAGAGGCCCAGCTTGATATCGAACCGTTACCAACCATTGAGGCAGATGGCCCGCAGATCCATCAGTTGCTGCGCAGCCTGGTCGACAATGCCCTCAAGTTTCGCAAGCCCAGTGTGTCGCCGCATATCCGGATTGTTGCCGAAGTAGATCCCCCTGAGGGCCCCTCCGAGGCGCAAATCTGCAAGATCCAGGTGATCGACAATGGCATCGGCTTCGACGAGAAGTACCTGGATCGCATCTTCACACCCTTCCAGCGGCTGCACGGACGCAGCGCCTACGAAGGAACGGGTATGGGTCTCGCGCTATGCCGCCGCATCTGCGAACGCCACAACGGCACCATCACGGCCCGTAGCACGCCGGGCGAAGGCAGCATGTTTATTGTTACCTTGCCGGTGGTGCAGGCGGTTGCTAGTGAATAGTTGCTGGTGGATAGTGGATGGTTGGTAAGAACCTTCGGTAGTTGCTCACTTCAATCTTTTCCTCTTCTCCCCTCGCTCTCCCCTCTTCCCACACCAAGTTCCAGTGAAACCGCTTCGGGCCGACACCTCTGGAACCGTCCAGACCGGAACCCGTCTGCGCATTCAGGCTTGAACAACTTTGTAACACTCCCCAGCGTTTTGTTCTGAACGAGTCAGCGAGCTATGGCGGGCACTATCGGGCATCTGTTTATTCTCATTGCCTTCGTGGCGACGGGCCTTTCTGGCTTTGCCTTCTTCCGCGCAGCGCAGTATCCCACCGATCCCATCGACTGGAAGCGCATCGGGCGTGTGTCGTGGGTGGTGATGACGGTGATGGTGGTCGCGGCGTGGGCCATTCTGGTCTATCTGATCGCCACGCACCAGTTCCAGTACGCCTACGTTCACCAGCAATCCTCGCGCGATCTGCCCGTGTACTATCTATTTTCGGCATCGTGGGCGGGACAGGAAGGTTCGTTTTTGCTGTGGATCATGCTGACGGGCGTCGTGGGGTTGACGCTGATCAAGTGGGCCGCCCGTTCCTACGAAGCGCCTGTGATGGCGATTATCGCGTTCTGCCAGCTTTTCCTGGTGGCGATGATCGTAGGGTTGCAATTCGGGCCGCTGTCCATCGGAGCCTCGCCGTTCATGTCCATTGCCGAGCGGTTCCCCGACGCGCCCATCTTCCAGGCCAATCCCGACTTCATCCCTGCCGACGGTAGCGGCCTCAACGACCTGTTGCAAAACTACTGGATGGTGATCCATCCGCCCACGCTGTTTGTCGGCTTCTCGACGATGATCGTGCCGTTTGCCTTTGCGGTGGCAGCGCTGTGGAAACGGCGCTACACCGAATGGGTGCGCCCCGCGATGCCGTGGACGCTCTTCTCGGTGATGATTCTGGGCGTCGGCATTGCGATGGGCGGCTACTGGGCCTACGAGACGCTCTCCTTCGGGGGCTACTGGGCCTGGGATCCCGTCGAAAACTCGTCGCTGGTGCCGTGGATTGTGGGGGTGGCGGCCATCCACATGATGCTGATCCAGCGCAAGAGCGGCAACGGGCACAAAGGCGCGCTTTTTCTCAGCATTCTCGCCTACATGCTTGTCATCTACTCGACCTTCCTGACCCGCAGCGGCATCCTCGGCGACATGTCCGTTCACTCGTTCGTGGATCTCGGCCTCTATAACCAGCTACTGCTCTGGATTCTGGCGATGGGCGTGGTTGGCTTCGGGTTGTTTGCCTACCGCTACAAAGAGTTGCCGACGCCCACGAAAGAGCCGCATTATCTCTCCCGCGAGTTCATGATTTTTTCCGGTGCGATGCTGCTGTGTGCTGTCGCTGCCGTCGTCATTCTTGGCACCAGTTCGCCCATCTTTGGGCGGATCTTCCGCGACAGTCCGGCAACCGTGCCCATCGAATTCTACAACGAATGGACGTTGCCGTTGGCGGTGCTATTCGTCTTCCTCGCCGGGCTGGGGCAGCTTTTCTGGTGGAATAGGATGAGCGTAGAAAACGTGAACCGCGTGCTCCTCAAGCCCATTGCGCTGTCGGTAGTGAGCACGCTGCTGATTCTCGTGTTCACGCCGTTCGTCGAAGGCACCATCGCGCTCCAGCCAGAGAATATGGCGGACAACACGAGGCAGGCGGCGCTGATGGGCGGGTTCTGGGAAACATACGGACTGGGGCTTTTGCTCTTGCTGTTGTTGTTCGTGGCCTTCTTCGCCTTCTATGGCAATGGACTGGTGCTCTGGCGCATCGGGCGCGGCAACCCGCGCATGGCCGGTGGTGCTATTGCCCACGTGGGGCTGGCGCTGATGGTGCTCGGCATTATTGCGTCCAGCGGATTTAGCAATCCGCTCTCGAATACGCAGCCGCTACCGGGGGGGCGGGAGAACTTCGTGCTGGAGCAGGGCAAGCCGCAGATGGTAGAGGGATACCGTGTGGAGTATGTGGGCCAGGAGCCTGCTGAACGCGGGCGGGTGCATTATGTGCTGAACTTTGCCGACTCACTGGGGCGCTCGTTTACCGTCAAGCCCGTCGTGTACAAGAGCAACAAGGACCAATGGATCCAGCATCCAGATCTCCATGTGTATCCCACGAAGGACATTTTTGTGGCCGTGACACCGCGTGTGCAGATCGAAGACGGGCAGGGCACCCAGACGGCTCAGGGCGGCGAGATAACCGTTGCTCGTGGTGACTCGGTCGTCCTCGGCAGCGATCAGTTCAAGCTTACGTTTGTCACCTTCGACACCAACGTCGATTCCGAATTGCTGCCCGAAAACGCCGAGGTGGCGGTTGCAGCCGTGCTGAATGTGACCAACCTCGCCACCCGCGAGATGCGCGAGCTGCGGCCCATCTACGTCATCAAGCAGGACCGCTCCGTCGAATATATCCAGAACCGGATGCAGGACTGGGATCTCGCCGTTACGTTTACCAAGATGAACGTGGACAACGGCAGCATCAACCTCGCTATTGACGGGGTGGAAGTGATGCCGGAGGATTGGGTGGTGGTGCAGGCCTACGAAAAGCCCCTCATTACCTTGCTCTGGATCGGTATTCTGGTGTTGACAGGGGGCTTCCTGTTATCCATCTACCGACGCATCCAAGATGTCCGCCTCAGCGAGCGGCGCAGTGCAGTGTCAGGGTGAGTCAGCTAGTCGTCAACTTCAGATGTTACTTTATGGTTGATTAGGGAACCGTTTTTAGTAGAGCTTTTTACCAACAAAGCCATCAAGTATCGACTCTGCATAGACGAACTTAAGAAAACACGACCCCTTCACCGCAAGATTTCAGTTTTTCTTCGTTAAGTATATATGTAACTACTAACCATTTTCCTGTCTACTCCTATGTATAAGCTGCCAGCTATCCGTGAAAAGGCCAATCGGCGACATAAGCGCAAAAAATCTTCTGCGAGTGAAGACCGGAGTATGCGGGTCATTCCACAGCGCGAAGGGGGGCTCCCGCTTCAAGAAACTCAGATGAACACCTTGCGCCGCGAGATTGCCAGACAACCGGGGCTCGATGTGATCATGGAGGCGATGAAGGCGGTGGGTAATGATACCCGCGTACGCATCCTGTATCTGCTCTGGCGGCATGGCGAGATCCGGGTCAACGATCTGGCTGAAATCCTTGGACTGACAACCCCCGCAATCTCGCAGCAACTCAAAAAGCTCCGCGAGGCCGCACTCGTGCGCTCCCGCCGCGACGCCCAGACGGTGTACTACCGGATCAATGCAGAATCAGAGTTCATCCACTGCATTGCCAGCTTCTTTGTACAGGAGGAAAACTGACCCCTTTTGTTATCCTGCGACCTGTGCTACAGGGATTGGCTTCTTGTCTTTTCTAATAAGCTGATCGATTTTGACAGGTGGTCTGCGGCGGATAATTTCGTCTTGCCAGGCGGCATTGAGAAGGGCATAGTCGTGTGCCTGCCCCTCTGCCGCAACGCCCTGCACACACAGAAAACCCAGCGCCACGGGCGACAGGCTGGCGCGGGGTGCGCTGCCCATGTTGAGGATTGCGGCCCGCGACAGTCCGTGCTCGAACCCGCCATGAAGCTGACCCAGCACGCAACTTTGCCCGTGGCTCAATTCTAGCACCGCTGCGTCAAGCCGTTGCCACCAGTCGGGATCGACCTCGTCGAGGTAGGCGGCTCCTCGGGCCACACGCTGGCGGGCTGCCTCGGGTGTGATCTGTCGCACACGTTGCGTTGCGCGCCACTGTCGGAGCCATGTAAAGAGCGTATACATCCTGCTATGCTGTGTTAATGAGGCGCAGTCCTGGACGTGTGCTATCTCAGTCCCTCCAGGCGATTGGTCAGCGTCTGCAGTCTGGCTCTAATCGCCGATAGCTCGGCAGCCGGTGCATTAATCTCAGAGCTTCTTACCAGGTCCACTGCGTTGGCCATGACCTGGATAGAGGTATCAAGGGCTTCGGGCGTTTGGGGCATGATGCCTTCATCCAGAAACTGATTGACAACATCGAGCATCCAGTTGGTATAGTCAACATACCAGTGATCGGGCAGGCGGAAGGGGACAAACATTTGCAGGGCCACAAGATAAACTTGCTGGCCTTCTTGCGCGGTGGGCTCGGTTGTGAGCCAGTAGGCATAGGCCAGCGCGACCTGTCGTCGTTCGTCGGTGTGTTTGGTGAATTCGCTCAAATATGCTTCATTGTCACCCACTCGTGCCGGGTCGTAGATCCAACTGAGCGTGAGCCAACTATTTGTGACACGGCGGCGGCGCAGTCGCTCAGCCGAACTGGCCGGGTTGCCGGGGCCCAGGCTCCACGACACGCCTGCTTCTCCCACCCGCCACCACAAATCTGCGATATACTCTGGGACGCTCCGTGTGATGCCTTGCTGAATCAGGTGCATAGCGGTGAGCGAGGCCATCCAGCGCCGGGCTTCGAAGCAGGCCAGGGGGCGTGGGTGAAAGCCCGGCGTGCCCTCACAGGCAAAGCCCGGTTGTGTGGCTACCTGTTCAAAATCGTCCACCAGGTGTCGCAACGCCACGTCAGAGCGCGTCTCGTAATAGGCAACGAGGCGCGACCGGACCAACTCGCCCTGTGCACTTAGTATGGATGCATCTAACGGTGTTTCTGCCACCCAGTCGTTTTCGGTAGATTCGCTGGACCATGTGGGAAACGGGACCGAGAGGGCTATATCGCGCGGATCGATGCTCTGAAGTTCTTCGACGGTCAGGTTGCGGGGCCAGGCATCTTTGCCGAAGAGCGTGATGGCAACATCTCTATCACTCGCAAGCTTTTCGCTGCCAGGTCGGAAGAGTTCGGTTTCCCGATCAACAGTGGTCAGGTTGGCTTGGATGGATCGAATGTAATCGCGGATGGCGAGGACGGTTGCTGTATCGACGTGAACCACCCCGCGCCGTATGATGTCTTCGTCTGAGAAGTTGAAGAAAGCGATATCCAAGCCGTTGCGGCTGGCATGACACGTTCCGCAACGGGTTCTGAAAGAGAGGTCACCAAAGCTGCCATCCCCAATCGCGCCTGTCTTGGTAACAACGAGCGAGTCACCCGTCAACGGATCGAAAATCACGTCGGGAACGTCATCCGTGGGTGGATCTTCGTCTGGCGGATTTTCAAGGTCTGGCGGCTCCGGGTCAAGCTCAGGAGACGTAGGTTGGTCGCACGATACCAGAAAGAGCAACAAGAGAACCACGAGGTAGCGCATGGGGCCTGTGGGTAAAGTGCCGTGCCATGTCGGGAGCTTTATTGAAAGGTACACCGGATACATAAAAAAGGCACAAATTCGCACTACCCAGGATGACAGCCTTGGTACTCGTGTGTTGCGTTTGTATGACCCCTGAACCAGACGCAGGGAGCCACGTCTAAGCACCCTGTTTAATTTTCTGCTCTGGTTTACCGCCTTATGGAACTGCTTCCGTTGCGTAATGGCTTCGTTATCCTTTTTCTAATGGGTGCCGTGCAGGGGGTCTTCCTGGCGGCTGTGCTTGCCAGCAGGAAAGACAACGAGGTAGCCAACCGGCTGCTGGCTACCCTGATGCTGGTCTTTTCGCTTGATCTCGCTACTGCCGCATATCACGCGTCCGGCTACTACGAACACATTCCCTACTTCATTGGGATCGACTATCCACTGGCGTTTCTCTATGGCCCGCTGCTCTTGCTGTACGTGAAGGTCCTCAGCACATCCAGAGGTCGCCTCAAAAAAACGGATGGTTGGCACTTTGTGCCCTTCCTGCTTCTCGTGTTGTATCTGGTGCCTTTTTATGTGCAATCCGGTGTGGATAAACTGGCTTTCCTTAGTGATCCGGGCAGCCAGCATCCGCGCGAGGAGGTGATGGCATGGGTCAACCACGCCAAGATGATTCATGGGCTGGGCTACGTGGGGCTGACGTTTGTGCTGTTGAAGCGACACCACGCCCGCGTCAAGGATACCTTCACGGCTATCGAACGCATCAATCTGGTCTGGCTGCGTAACCTCCTGGTGGGCATTGTCATACTGGCCAGTTTTACCGCTGTGCTCTATGTGCTCTCGCTACAGCATCCTACCCCCACCGTTCTTGGCCTCGACCCCAGTGCGCTCTACGATGACTTCACCTTGCTCGGCCTCACCGTTTTTGTCTACGCCATCGGGTACATGGGATTGCAGCAGCCAGAGGTAATTGAGCCGCAAGCTGTGCAGCCAGAGCCCGCTAAAGCAAAAGCGCAGGCTTACGAAAAATCGGGCATGGAGCCGGAGGCAGCGGTGCGCTACTGCGAGGCTCTGGTGGAATTGATGAACACCGAAAAACCCTATCACCAGGGCGACCTCACGCTCCAGGATCTCGCTGATGCGCTCGGCATCTCTGCGCACAACCTCACCGAAGTCATCAACACACAACTCGGACAGAACTTTTATGACTTTGTCAATAGCTATCGTGTCCGCGAGGTGCAGGAGCGTTTGGCAGATCCCGATTACGTGCACCTGACTTTGCTGGCCATTGGTCTGGAGGCCGGATTCAATTCCAAGTCGACATTCAACGCGGTATTCAAGAAGCACACCCAGATGACGCCGTCGCAGTACAGGAAGCAGAAAGCGGAGACGATGCAGGTTTAGGGAATAGAGCAAAAAAGAAGCTTTCAGCCACCAAAAACACGTCCAGTCCCGCTGGTGTAGACGCAAAAGGTGATCCTCCACGGTACACTAGGGCCTTCCTTTCGCCCACCAACGTGTACCGTAGATATGTTCTATGCTCGTTCTTGCAGGTGCATCCTGCTCCTTTCCGTGCTTGCTTCTGTAGCCCTTGCGCCTGTGGCGCTTGGGCAGACCATCCGTGGGCAGGTTGTTGAGAAAAACACCCAGAGTCCGCTTCCGGGTGCCAATGTAGTCGTCCTGGCAACGGACCCAATGCTGGGCACGACGACCGATGAAGAGGGGTGGTTCGTGCTGCAACAAGTGCCGCTGGGGCGGCATGATCTTCAGGTCAGCTTTATCGGCTACGAACCGGTCATCCTGCCCGAAGTGCTTGTGACGGCTGGCAAAGATGTGGTGCTCACCGTCGCGCTTCGAGAGCAGATCGTTGAAGGGGAGGAGGTGGTTGTGACCCCGGACGTACGAAAGGACCAGCCGTTGAATGACCTTGCCTTCGTCAGTGCTCGTTCGTTCTCGGTAGAGGAGACGCGGCGCTATGCCGGTGGCGTGGATGACCCGGCGCGGATGGCCTCGGCGTTTGCAGGCATCACCACGGGTGCAGGCGTGCAGGACAACGCGCTGATCATTCGGGGCAACGCCCCCAAAGGCGTACTATGGCGGCTCGAAGGCGTCGAGATTCCTAACCCCAACCACTTTGCCGGGCTGAGCGTGACGGGCGGCGGCGGCCTGACGCTTTTC
>Ga0102947_1000517_pt1 | contig 13776 bp, 10 predicted proteins | sample SalPon2A_A_D2_MG_FD_78210 | JGI IMG/M metagenome (GOLD analysis project Ga0102947, IMG submission 78210) | Soil microbial communities from South San Francisco under conditions of wetland restoration - Salt Pond MetaG R2A_A_D2_MG | ecosystem: Environmental > Terrestrial > Soil > Wetlands | place... | reverse complement strand
CAATATATTAACTCCTGCCAAAGCCATTAGCAAGGCGTCCTATGGAGTAAAAAAGGGCAATGCGGCAGCAGCGCGGGTACTGGAAATTTTGGAAACAGAAAACCCGATTGTCGATAAGGCCAGTGCCTTGGCGAAGACCTCATTCGACAGGGAAATTACGCTGGAAAACGTCTCTTTTAAGTATGAGGATGAATTGGTCCTGAAAAAATTCAACCTCGTGGTTCGCAAAGGTACAACGGTAGCCCTGGTGGGCCAATCAGGGAGTGGTAAGAGTACTATTGCCAATTTGGTGACCCGCTTTTACGATGTAAACGACGGCAGGGTGGCCATCGATGGGGTCGATATTAAAGACCTTACAAAAAATTCCCTGAGAAATCTTATGGGTTTGGTTACCCAGGATTCGATCTTATTTAATGACACGGTAAGAAACAATATCAGTTTGGGGAAGGAAAATGCCACAGGAGAAGAAATTACAGAAGCTGCAAGGATAGCCAATGCACATGAATTCATCATGGAACTGCCCGAAGGCTATGATACCAATATCGGAGATAGCGGTAATAAACTAAGCGGAGGGCAAAAACAAAGGTTGTCCATTGCCAGGGCCGTGCTGAAAAATCCGCCCATCATGATCCTGGACGAAGCTACCTCCGCCCTGGATACGGAGAGCGAGCGTCTGGTGCAGGATGCCCTGGAAAAAATGATGCGAAACCGCACCTCCATCGTTATTGCTCACAGGCTTTCCACCATACAAAATGCTGATACCATTGTTGTTTTGCAGAAAGGAGAAATCGTTGAGCAGGGATCACATGATGAACTCCTTGTAAAGGAAGGCGCCTATAATAAGCTGGTAGAGATGCAATCATTAGGCTAGCCCCGCAGGACTTCACTTAAAAGATGTTACTTCACCCTTTTCTTCGGTATGCAGCGGGTGGTTGCGCGGAAGATATTCCAATAGAATAACCCGCAATATGCGTCCCCAACCGGGGTCCCGTGCGGTCAGCACCTGGCCAGGAACTTATTTTCGCCGGAAAGGGTAGACTAAACCTTTATGTCCAAACGTTGTCTAACCATCATCTAAGATGCGAACATTGATTGCCGAAGAGACCCTAGTACAACAGTTAAAGCAGGAGGATACCCGGGCTAAGGCCTTTGAGGTGCTTATAGATACCTACAAGGAACGGTTGTACTGGCAGATCAGGAGAATTGTTCTGGACCATGACGATACGGACGACGTTTTACAGAATACTTTTATTAAAGTGTATCGGAATATTGATGGGTTTAAGGGGGATAGCAAGTTGTATTCCTGGATGTATCGCATTGCTACCAATGAGGCACTGACATTCCTGAAGACCAAATCTAAGAAACTGGGAATTCCAAAGGACGAATTCCAGGAAATAAGGGCGAATAATCTGGAAGCGGATGTTTATTTTGAAGGTAGTGCCATCCAATTGAAACTACAAAAGGCCATCGCACTTTTGCCTGAAAAACAGAAACTTGTATTTAATATGAAGTATTTCGAAGAATTAAAATATGAAGAGATCTCGGAAATTTTGGAAACATCGGTCGGTGGATTAAAAGCATCCTACCATTTAGCCGTAAAGAAAATTGAAGGATATCTTAGGGAGGAATAAACCTTTTGAAGAATTTGCCGTCTAATTGTAGCACATGAAGAAGAACGATAAAAATAACGCATTTAATACCCCGGAGGGATATTTTGAGGGCTTCACGGACAGACTTCTGAATAAAATCAGGGAAGAACATGCGTATTTTCCCGGGGAAAATGGTTTTAAGGTCCCGGAGGGGTATTTTGACACCCTGAATAAAAAGGTCGCAGATCGCACCGTGGGTAAAAAAGGAAAAGTAGTTCCGCTGCATCCTTATAGAAAGTATTATTTTGCAGCTGCCTCCATAGCGGCTGTAATACTGGTGGTACTTGGTCTTCAGTGGAACAGGACGAATCTCCCGACCTTTGAAAGCCTGGCGAGCACAGAAATTGAACGTTATCTGGAAGAAAGCGATCCTGGCCTGAGCAGTTATGAAATTGCAGAAGCAATTACGATGGAGGCTTTAGAAGTGAATGACATCCTGGATGAAAAACTTGACGAAGAAAACATCATGGATTATTTAGAGGACCATGTGGATGATTTTGATGAGCTGAACCTGGGCACCGCTGAAATGGGTGCAGAGGATGCTAATTAGGCTGCCGGGTGCCGGGCAATTAAATTTTTAAATGAAGGCATTACCGTCGGCGGGGGGGGCAGATCCCGATGGGTCGGAAAGAAGTCGTTTAAACGAATATAAAAACCAGATCGATGAATAATTTTAGCAAAGTTGGGGTGATTGTGCTGTTGTTTTTTACTTCAACAGCCCTGTTCGGGCAACGCGGACCCTCAAGAGAACGGATCAAAACGCTAAAAGTAGCCTTTATAACAGAGCGATTGAACCTTTCCAGTGAGGAGGCCCAGACCTTTTGGCCCGTTTATAACCAGCACGAAGACAGAATAGAATCCATGCGTCGTAAGGAAATGCTCGATATCCGCGCAAGGCTCAGGGATTTTGACCTCCTCACCGATGATGAGGCGAATGGGCTCCTTAACGAATTGATAGCCCTTGAAAAAGAGAAGCAGCTGGTACATATAGCGTATATTGAAAAGTTAAGGGAAGTGATTTCCGCTAAAAAAACCTTTTTGCTCATTAAGGCCGAGGAAGATTTCAAAAAACGCCTGCTCAGGGAAATTCAACAGCGCAGAAAAGGCAAATGATCAAAAAATGCTGTGAATTAAGTAGGACCTCAACGGTTAATAAATCGTTGGGGTCTTTTCAATTAGCCTGTATCCCAGGGTATACCCCTATTATTTCAGCAGGACCGGCCAAAGCATTTTACCTGGAACATCCATTTCTTTTTATTCGGGATTAAACCCCGGGGGAAATCTGCCATCTTACTACCAGAAGATCAAAAAGGGTGAAGTATTCGTACAGGCATGTTAGTTAGGTTACTTTGGGCTGATTGTCCACAGGGTGGTCATTTATGTAAGTGAAAAAAGGGGTAATGCCCGCTCATTACCCTTTTTTATTGGAAGGTGATCTTCTTTTTATTGGAAGGTGATCTTCGCAATTTTGTTTTTGCCGGCCGCATAGGCAATGGAGTCGTTTAAAAAACGTATCGTGTAAAAAGAAGCATCAGAAAGTTGGTTCCAGGTACGGCCCCTGTTGGCAGAATAGCTGATTCCGGTAAACCCGACAGCCACAATTTCTTTTCCCTCTGCATCCGGGACAAATTGGACACAGCTTTTATAGGGAGGTTCTTTTCCATTGGATATTAACTCCCAGGTCTTGCCGCCATCCGTACTCAGAGCTTTGTTAGACATTGCATTTTCAGGATCGGTGTAATCCCCTCCTACCGCGATTCCCAGTTCGTCATTATAAAAATCAAGGGAATAAATACCCTGGGTGGGTTTGTCGCTCGCTATGGGAGTGTCATATACCGCCCATGTACCGCCCTTGTCCCCGGAATAATAGACCCTGCCTGCCGTGGTACCTATCCAGGTCCGGGAACCATGAATGGCAATGTTGGTATTGCTGGCCGCAAAAGCACCTTCGCCCTCAGCAGCCCCGGGCAATAGGGAACAGGGAAGTTTATTCCACGTATGGCCGCCATCGCGGGTAATGATGACAGAGAGACACCCTTCCATACGATCCCCGACAGCAATGCCTTCCCTGTCGTTCCAGAATTTCATGGCATCATAGAAAACCAGCGAATCATTTTCCAGATAAACAAGGTCCATACTACCGCCGTCCCCTGTTTTGTAAAGAAGGGCCGGAGATGCCACAGAAAGCATAAAAAAATCAGTCCCCGTATGGGCTACCGATCTGAATTCCGGCAGTACACTATCATAGTCCTGAACCCGGGTCCTTACGGTATGGGTAGTTAAATCAACAGCGCCAAAAATGCCTTTGTTTGCAGCAAAAGCAAGGCTTCCCGGCATGAGTTCAATGGCACGGATACTCAGGGAATCTTCATAGATTACTTCAATGGTGACTGCTGTAAATACCTTTCTGCCTGTCTTTTCCCTACAGGAAGAAAGTACACAAATAAGGAACCCAATCGCCAGGTAGCGCATCCGATAATTTTCACCAAAAATAAAAGGAATCCTCATGAATAACATACCTTTGCCCCCTAAATTTTTAGCATGCGATTGCATAGAAATCTTGTGTTTGCCGTTGTTGATGGACTCCATCTTATTTTTAATGAAGGGGAATATGCTGACAAGGTGGTAGAAAAGTTACTCAGGAGAGACAGGCGCTGGGGATCGCGTGACAGAGGATTTATAGCCGAGACAACCTATGACATCGTCAGATGGAAACGCCTTTATGCCGAAATCGCTGAGGTGAGGGCGCCTTATTCCAGGCCTAAGTTATTCCGGATTTTCGCAGTTTGGGGGGTGCTTCGGGGTATTCAGTTACCCGATTGGAAGCAGATCGAACCCACGCCTTCCAGAAGGATCAAGGGGAGGTTCGACGAACTTTCAGCAATCCGGAAATTCAGGGAATCTGTTCCGGACTGGATGGACGAACTTGCCTCGGAAACCCTGGGCCAAAATTTATGGACCAGGGAAATTGCTGCCCTGAATACGCAGGCAAAGGTGATCCTCAGGGCGAACCGCTTAAAGATCACCCGGGAAAAACTGGCGGGTATGCTGGCGGTTGAAGACGTACTTACGGATCCGATCCCCGGATATCCCGACGCACTTCAATTAAGGGAAAGAAGCAATGTGTTTACCACAGAAGCCTTTAAGAATGGTTTATTTGAAGTACAGGATGCTTCCTCCCAACGCGTGGCTCCTTTTGTGGAAGTAAAGCCCGGTTACCGGGTGATAGATGCCTGTGCGGGTGCAGGAGGTAAAACATTGCATCTGGCGGCCCTGATGGAGAACAAAGGACAATTAATAGCCCTTGATATTTATGGAAACAAGCTTAAAGAGTTAAAACGCAGGGCAAGAAGAAGCGGCGCCCATAATATTGAAACCCGCATAATCGATTCCACCAAAGTCGTGAAGAAATTGCAAAATAGTGCAGACAGGTTGCTGATTGATGCGCCCTGCACCGGCCTGGGCGTACTGCGGAGAAATCCGGATGCGAAATGGAAGTTGCAGCCCGAATTTCTTGACAAAGTGACCGAATTGCAACAGGAGATCCTGAGAAGTTACAGCAGGATGGTTAAACCCGGGGGAAAAATGGTGTATGCTACCTGCTCTATCCTTCCACATGAAAATTCATCTCAGGTGGCGTCCTTCCTGGCTTCAGAAGAAGGCAAAACATTTCAGATGGTTAATGAAGAACACATCTACGCTTCACAAAGCGGATTCGACGGGTTTTACATGGCATCTCTGCAAAAAGGCTAGGGGGTGTTACATCCCCGGAGTGCAGAAGCCGGAATACATCCTTTTGGAGTCGATGGGATCCCAAACCATCGCAGTAATTAACAATTAATTCTTTATTCTGTTAATTACTCTCAGAAAATCATTCCCCAAAAAGACGTAAATTTGTGTTTTCTTAATGCTAACAATTCAGGTTGCCAATGATTCACTTTTTCGGGAATGTTGCCAATAAAGTATTTGCGGTCCAAAGCGCAGGCGAGTTTTTACAGACGGATATTGAAAAACTAATATGGTTGTTCGGCAACCAACCTAAAATAAACATGGCGTCTCTCGACGCCTTTTTTGTTGGTCCCAGGGCTGCCATGGTCACTCCCTGGAGCACCAATGCTACAGAAATTACCCAGAATATGGGGATATCCGGGATCCTCAGGGTTGAGGAATACAAGAGTGTGACAGCCGGTTATACGGGTTTTGACCCTATGCTGTCACAAAAATATGAACGACTGGACCAGGATCTTTTTAAAATTGACGTCGTTCCCGAACCCATCCTGAATATTGAGGACATCAGCGCCTATAATCAGCAGGAAGGACTTGCCCTGAGTGACGATGAAGTAGCCTATCTGAACCGGCTCTCCAAAAAATTGGGCAGAAAATTAACGGACTCGGAAGTTTTCGGTTTTAGCCAGGTTAATTCCGAGCATTGCCGGCACAAAATTTTTAATGGCACCTTTATTATTGACGGGGAGGAAAAACCTTCCTCCCTGTTCAAATTGATTAGGAAAACTTCCCGGGAAAATCCTAATGACATCATCTCGGCCTATAAAGACAATGTAGCCTTCTTAAAAGGGCCCGAAATAACCCAGTTTGCACCTCAGACAGCGGATAAACCCGACTTCTACAGGGAAAGCAACTTTGAGTCGGTGATATCACTGAAGGCAGAAACGCATAATTTTCCCACCACCGTAGAACCTTTCAATGGCGCTGCAACGGGTTCAGGCGGGGAAATCAGGGACAGGCTCGCAGGCGGCAAAGGTTCACTGCCATTGGCGGGAACCGCGGTGTACATGACTTCCTATTCAAGATTGGAATCGCGCAGGCCCTGGGAAGAGGGGATGCCGGAAAGGGATTGGCTTTATCAGACACCGGCAGACATCCTGATCAAGGCTTCAAACGGGGCATCGGACTTTGGTAACAAATTTGGACAACCCCTGATTTCGGGTTCTATCCTGACCTTTGAACATGAAGAAAACGAACGGAAACTGGGCTATGACAAGGTAATCATGCAAGCCGGGGGTATTGGCTATGGCAAAGCCAGCCAGGCGCTGAAGGGGCAGCCCGCATCGGGAGATAAAATAGTGATCCTGGGCGGAGATAATTATCGTATTGGCATGGGAGGGGCCGCGGTATCCAGTGCGGACACCGGAGAATTTAGTGCGGCAATTGAACTCAATGCCGTACAGCGCTCAAATCCGGAAATGCAGAAACGAGCCGCCAATGCTATTCGGGGGATGGTGGAAAGCGGGGACAACCCAATCGTCTCTATTCATGATCACGGGGCCGGCGGCCATTTAAATTGTCTGTCGGAACTGGTGGAAGCTACCGGGGGAACGATTGATCTGGATAGGTTACCCCTTGGCGATCCCACACTTTCGGCCAAAGAGATCATCGGGAACGAATCACAGGAACGAATGGGCCTCGTTATCAGTCAGGACCATTTAGATTTACTGCGGCGGATCGCGGAACGCGAACGCTCCCCGATGTACGTGGTGGGTGGGGTAACCGGCGACCATAAATTTACCATTCGTTCTGAATCCGGTGGCCAGACACCCATGGATTTGGCTTTGGATGACATGTTCGGGAGCTCCCCAATAACTATTATGAGCGATGTTAGCCTCAACAGGTCGTACAGGGCCCCCTCCTATTCACTGGAGCATTTCCACGGTTATCTGGATCAATTGTTGCAATTGGAAGCAGTTTCCTGCAAGGATTGGTTGACCAATAAAGTGGACCGCTGTGTGGGAGGCCTTGTTGCAAAACAACAATGTACCGGTCCTCTTCAATTGCCATTGAATAACTGTGGGGTGATGGCGCTCGACTTTAAAGGAAAAGAGGGGATTGCAACCTCCATCGGCCATTCTCCTATTTCCGGTCTTATAGACCCGGCTGCCGGCAGTAGAAATAGCATCACTGAAGCACTTACCAACCTTGTCTGGGCACCCCTGGAGCATGGTTTGTCTTCGGTGTCTTTATCGGCCAACTGGATGTGACCATGTAAAAATGAAGGGGAAGACGCAAGACTCTATGAGGCAGTACAGGCTGTATCCGATTTTGCCATCGAATTAGGGATCAATGTGCCCACCGGGAAGGATTCCCTGTCCATGAAGCAGAAATACAGAGATGAAGAGGTCATAGCACCGGGTACCGTCATTATTTCGGCGGCAGGCCATTGTAACGGGATAACAAAAGTTGTTGAACCCGTATTGCAAAAAGAGGGCGGTGAAATTTACTATATCAACCTGAGTAAGGATGCCTATAAACTGGGTGGAAGTTCTTTTGCACAGGTCCTGAATGCCATCGGAAATGAATCTCCAACCGTTGCAGATGCCGCCTATGTAAGGAACGTTTTTAATACGCTACAGGCATTGATCAAAAAAGGGCAGATCCTGGCAGGCCATGACGTTGGTTCCGGGGGGCTGATCACTACCCTGCTCGAACTTTGTTATGCTGATCTGGAACTGGGTGCCGAATTGGACCTAACCGCCTTAAACGAGCCCGATACCATTAAACTCTTGTTTTCTGAAAATGCCGGTGTCGTATTCCAGGGCAGGGATGCCGGTATTAAAGCGGTTTTAAAAGAGGCCCAGATCGACTTTAAAAGCATTGGTAAAGTACAACGGAAAGCAATACTCAACATTAAGAATGACGGCGTTGAAATGGGGTTGAATGTCGCCGCACTTCGTGATACCTGGTACAAGACCTCCTTTTTGCTCGATAACCGGCAAACCGCTGAAGGCCTTGCACGTGTGAGGTTTGAAAATTATAAGACGCAACCCCTCACCTACCAATTCCCGCAAGATTATGCCAACAAACTGCCATTTCGGGTTACTCCGGGGCTTCCGCGCCCCAGGGCAGCCATCCTCAGGGAAAAAGGGAGTAATTCGGAGCGCGAAATGGCCAACGCTATGTACCTGGCCGGTTTTGACGTCAGGGATGTTCATATGACGGACCTTATCACAGGCAGGGAGACGCTCAGCGACGTGCAATTTATTGGGGCGGTTGGCGGATTTTCAAATTCAGACGTATTGGGGAGTGCCAAGGGCTGGGCAGGTGCTTTTAAATACAATGACAAAGCCAATACCGCGCTGAAGAATTTCTTTGCCAGGAAGGATACCCTGTCCATTGGTATCTGCAATGGTTGCCAATTGTTTATGGAACTTGATTTAATAAACCCGGATCACGATATTCACGGCAGACTCACCTATAACGATTCAGGCAAGCACGAGAGCAATTTTACATCCGTAAAAATACAGGAGAACAATTCCGTAATGTTGTCAGCACTGGCGGGCTCCACCTTGGGTATCTGGGTTTCGCACGGTGAAGGGAAATTTACATTTCCATACCCGGAAGACAAATACAATATTGTGGCGACCTATGGATATGCATCCTATCCCGCAAATCCGAATGGCAGTGATTTTAATACCGCAATGATGTGTGATGCCACAGGAAGGCACCTGGTGACCATGCCCCATTTGGAGCGCTCCATATTTCCATGGAACTGGGCCTATTATCCTGCTGACAGGGATGACAAAGTATCTCCCTGGCTGGAAGCCTTTGTCAATGCAAGGAAATGGGTTGAGGAACATAAGAAGTTGGCGGTAAGCAGCGAACGGTAAAAAGTATGGCACCCGATCGCCAAATTTACCGTTTTGCATTTATGCAGGCTTTTCGGGTCAGGAGTGCCGGCGGATCAATATCGCTGAGACATGGCGTCATTCAACGCTGAGATGAACCCGGGTTTCCAATACTTAAAATTGAGCCTATCATGTTTAGAATTCGCGAAGCCGATGCCAAAGACATTCCGGCCATTGTTGCGATGATCGCCAACGATCCCCTCGGTCAATTGAGGGAAGAGGTTCTTGATCCCCTACCACAAACATATATCGAAGCCTTTGAACGCATCATGGCAGACCACAATCAGGAGCTGGTGGTCCTGGAGAATGCCCGGGGAGAAATAAGAGCCACACTACAGCTAAGTTTTATTCAATACCTCACCTATAAAGGCGGAATTCGCGCGCAAATCGAGGCGGTCAGGGTGCATGAGGACTCCCGGGGAACAGGCATCGGCCGTTTTTTATTGGAATGGGCGATCAACAGGTCCAGGGAACGCGGTGCACATATGGTACAGCTTACTACGGATAAAAAGCGACCTGCAGCCCTGAAATTCTATGAAAGATTGGGGTTTAAGCCCACGCACGAGGGGATGAAGTTACACCTCCCATAATTCCCGGATTTAGCCCTGGTCACCGTCCGAACCAAAATCCAGGACATTCGCTGGAAATTGTACACCGATATTTTAGTATACCATTTGCTTTTCCTATTTTGCAATTACCATTCAGAAACCAGGTATGCAAAACATCACCAGACTCTTCGACTTTCCGCGTTATCAATTGCAAACCTACAATTTGGATAAGGCACTGGTAAAAAAGCAGGATGGCGCCTGGGTGGCGACCTCAACCAGGGAGTACGTGGACAAGGCCAATGCGGTGAGCAGGGGGCTATTGCGACTCGGTGTGAAACCCAATGATCGGATTGCCCTGATCTCCATGACCAATCGCACGGAATGGAATATCATGGATATCGGGATCCTGCAACTGGGTGCTCAGAATGTCCCGATCTATCCCACTATTTCAGAAGAGGAATACGCCTACGTGCTTAATCATTCGGAAGCTACCTATTGTTTTGTTTCCTGCGGGGAAGTTTTGGGGAAGATCAAGGCCATCAAAGACCAGGTTCCCAGCCTGAATGATATCTACTCGTTTGATACGCTCCCAAATTGTAAAAACTGGTCGGAAGTCCTGGAGCTTGGAGCCGACACTTCCAACCAGCCCCGGGTAGAGGAATTAATGAAAGCCGTCTCCCCCGGGGACCTGGCAACGCTGATCTACACTTCGGGAACCACCGGCAGGCCCAAAGGGGTCATGCTTTCGCATGACAACATTGTGTCCAATGTGATTTCGTGCCAAAAACGAGTCCCTTTTGAATTTGGGAGCAGTGCATTGAGTTTTCTGCCGGTCTGTCATATTTTTGAGCGCATGATCCTGTACCTGTATCAATACTGTGGTATTACGGTCTATTTTGCTGAAGGGCTCGACAAGATAAGTGACAATTTGAAGGAAGTTAAGCCTCACGTAATGACTGTGGTCCCCAGGCTACTTGAAAAGGTCTACGACAAGATCATTGCCAGGGGAACGGAATTGACCGGCTTCAAAAAGAAACTTTTTTTCTGGGCGGTAGAACTAGGGCTTAAGTTTGAGCCCTATGGAGCAAATGGCCGGTTGTATGAGATGAAGCTCAGCCTGGCGAGAAAATTAATCTTTAAGAAATGGCGCGACGGGCTCGGAGGGAACCTCCAAACCATGGTGTCGGGCAGCGCCGCCCTGCAACAACGGCTGAGCAGGATCTTCGGGGCTGCGGAAATCAAGGTGATGGAGGGTTATGGGCTCACCGAAACTTCCCCGGTAATTTCTGTCAATGATGAGCGAAATAAAGGCTGGCGAATAGGCACCGTAGGGAGGATCATTGAAGGGGTTGAAGTGAAAATAGCCAATGATGGCGAGATCCTTTGCAAGGGACCGAACGTTATGATGGGCTACTACAAGGATCCCGAAAAGACTGCGGAGGTCTTGAAGGACGGGTACTTTCACACCGGGGATATCGGAGAAATTGACAGTGAGGGATTTTTAAAAATTACAGATCGCAAAAAGGAGATGTTCAAAACATCCGGGGGTAAGTATGTTGCTCCCCAAATACTGGAGAACAGCTTTAAGCAATCCAGATTTATAGAACAGGTCATGGTTGTTGGAGAAGGTGAAAAAATGCCGGCTGCCCTGATACAACCAAATTTTGAATTTCTTTTTGACTGGGCAGCGCGACACAAGGTCACCCTGGGCCAAAACTCGGATATTGTGCACAACGAAAAAGTGCTGGCACGTATACAGGACGAAGTGGATCACGCAAATGAGAAATTTGCCAAATGGGAAAAAGTGAAGCAATTCAGGCTCACTCCCGATGTTTGGACGGTAGACGATGGCCACCTTACACCGACCATGAAACTTCGCAGAAAGATCATAAAGGAAAAATACATCAGCCTTTACAATGACATCTACGGGCATTAGGCTGAACATTTCCGGTGTTCCCCGTGATCTGCCTGCCGATATTGAATAAAATTCTAACAATTTTCGTACAATTTATTATGCATGCATAATAAATTATTTGTATCTTTGATGGCCAATGAAGGAAGTCACAATAGATTATGCGCTGCGTGCTACCTGGCAGGCCGTCGCAAGGATGTACAACGAAGAGGCTAAAAATTTCGGATCCACTATGGCCGTTGGCTTTACACTACTGAGTATAGATCCGAAGACCGGCACCCCATCCACAGCTTTAGGCCCTAAAATGGGTATGGAGGCCACGAGTCTTTCACGCATATTGAAAAGTATGGAGGAGAAAGGGTTGATAAAGCGTAAACCCAATCCAAATGACGGAAGAGGGGTATTAATCCACCTTACCGATTTCGGAATAGAGAAGAGACAGGATTCCAAGGCGGCCGTGATTCAGTTTAATAATATAGTGAAGGCTAATATATCCCCGGCAAAACTTGCCTCCTTCTTTGAAGTAATGGAGACCATTGACCAGCTTATCGCAGAAAAGAAAATATTTATTAAAGACACTACAACCAGTTAAATACATGAACAGGCATATTCAAAAAGTGGCGGTTATCGGATCGGGCATCATGGGAAGCGGCATCGCTTGTCATTTCGCCAATATCGGAGTCGAGGTGCTCTTACTGGACATTGTTCCAGGGCAACTTTCAGATAAAGAGAAGGCGAAAGGCCTGTCCCTGAGCGATAAGGCAGTTAGGAACAGACTAGTAAATGATGCGCTTGCAGCCTCCCTAAAATCAAAGCCCTCCCCTATTTACCACAAAGATTTTGCACAACGCATCACCACCGGTAACCTGGAGGATGATATCCATAAGGTAGCCGGGGTTGATTGGATCATTGAAGTTGTAGTAGAACGCCTGGATATTAAAAAGAAGGTGTTTGAAAATCTTGAAAGGCACAGGACAGACGGTACTTTGATCACAACGAACACCTCGGGTATTCCGATAAAGTTCATGAGTGAGGGCCGCAGTGATGATTTTCAGGAGCATTTCTGCGGCACACATTTCTTTAACCCTCCACGATACCTCAAATTATTTGAAATCATCCCCGGGCCGAAAACATCCCCGGACGTACTGGATTTTCTCAATGGTTATGGGGAACAATACCTGGGTAAAACCTCGGTTGTTGCCAAGGATACCCCGGCATTCATCGGTAACCGAATAGGCATTTTTAGTATTCATAGCCTTTTCCATATGGTAAATGATTTGGGGATGACTGTCGAAGACGTGGATAAACTCACAGGGCCTGTAATTGGCCGGCCAAAATCCGCCACCTTCCGTACGGTGGACGTGGTGGGATTAGATACCCTGGTTCATGTGGCAAATGGTATTTATGAAAATTGCCCGAAAGACGAACGGCACGAACTGTTTAAGCTTCCCGACTACACCCAAACCATGGTAGCCAATAAATGGCTGGGGAGTAAAACCGGTCAGGGTTTCTACAAGAAGATTACAGGGAAGGACGGAAAAAGCGAGATCCTTACGCTCGATCTTGGTTCTATGGAGTACCGCCCCAGGAAAAGTGCGAGGTTCTCAACCCTGGAGCAGACAAAATCAATTGACAAGGTCATCGATCGTTTTGAAGTACTTACCGGTGGAACCGACAAGGCGGGGGAATTCTATCGCAGGAGTTTTGGAGCGCTATTCGCCTACGTATCGCATCGCATTCCGGAGATCACAGATGAATTATACAAGATCGATGATGCCATGAAAGCCGGTTTCGGCTGGGAACATGGGCCTTTCCAGATTTGGGACGCCATAGGCCTGGAAAGAGGATTGGAATTGGTCAGCGCTGAAGGACAAATGGCGGCTCCATGGGTGCAGGAGATGAAGGATTCCGGGGTGAAGTCGTTCTATAATGTTAAGGAAGGGGCTACATATTATTACGATATTCCCAAAAAGACCATGCAAAAAGTCCCCGGGCAGGATTCCTTTATCATTCTCGACAACATTCGT